>Ga0224518_1000003_pt1 | contig 107512 bp, 96 predicted proteins | sample IRBST25metaG_FD_179891 | JGI IMG/M metagenome (GOLD analysis project Ga0224518, IMG submission 179891) | Peat soil microbial communities from Stordalen Mire, Sweden - IR.B.S.T-25 | ecosystem: Environmental > Terrestrial > Soil > Wetlands > Peat | place: Sweden: Norrbotten County, Stordalen Mire...
CCATACCAATTGCTGAAAAAAAAGCAGTATTGGCTGTGGAGCAAGAAATCAAGGCATCACTTATAGAATACTCTCTTCAATTAGATACTATAAGTGAAAAACTTTTGTTAAGTATGGACTGTTCATTACAGGGAAATCGACAAACCGTTACCAACGTTAACCAAATATCGAATGATAAAGATTCGCAAATCATTGTAGTTGCTCAGGTCATGACAATTGCAGAAAAAATGGTAGAAATCATTGATAATATATTTGTTGCTATGGCAGAAGCCTCAGAAAAATTCGAAGTAACAATGTCAAGTGCTTTAGCTGGGAATCAATCAATACTATCAGCTACCCAGCAAATGGCGGTAATCAATAACTCAGTGAAACAATCTGCTAAAACGGTACAAGAATTAGGGAATAATTCAGAACAAATTGGTGAGATTGTCGAAGTCATTACTGCAATCTCTAGACAAACAAATCTATTAGCACTGAATGCAGCCATAGAAGCAGCCCGCGCAGGTGAACACGGACGAGGCTTTGCAGTGGTTGCAGAAGAAGTACGTAAGTTGGCCGAACAATCACATTCTGCTGCCCAGAAGATAACTTTGATTGTGAGTAAAATTCAATCAAAAACAGCAGAGACGATTCAGTTGATGCTCCAAGGTGCTACAGAAGTAGAACGGGGCAATGAAGCCATTATAAGTTCAGGTGACTCCTTTAAGCATATATCGTCTTTGGTAGAACAACTTAGACGACAAATACACCAAGTAGCAGCAAATGCTTCTGAACTTGCTTCAACTGGTTATGAAATATTAGATTCTGTAAGTACTGTAAAAAACAAAATGGTTGAAAGTAGCAGCTCTACCAAAGGATTAATAGGAATCACAGGGGAACAATTACACAGTACCTCCCAAAATATTGCTATAGTTAAAACCATTGTTCAAATTGCTAGCAAACTGAAAACCACAGTAAATGTATAAATAATTGTATCCTAAAGATAACACCCTATTTCTCTTAACTTTTTCTTAATTTATTCAATTACCTCTGTCGTAGCTTCCTTATACACCATCGCTGTGATATCCTCTCTGATAGACCAATTTTTGCTCAAGCTAGCTTGTAACTTTGTCATGCTGACGGTACTAAATTGCCGCATTCTATCAAACCTTTTGAAAACTTTGCAAAGTACACAATAGATATTGATGCGCTGGTGACGCTCTTCAAATCTCCCCCCATGTTTCTATATAGGTTGCGTTAAAGAATTAACATTTAGATTCTTATTTTCCTCCCTGACACTACAATGAGTTATTCACGAGTATCTCCTTTCTTGAAATTTAAAAATATTTTGAGAACAGGCTGCCTTATTTTCTAAAGGTACAATTATTCAGTGTTACACCAACAAGCAATTGATGATTGCAATCAATACATAATGGAGGTTTCACTATGAATCATTTTATTAGTAAAACCCAATTGCTAACAACACAACTCCACATTATGCCTGAGCAAATCAATACCATCGCAGATCACTTTCGCCAAGCCATGCTAGATGGGTTAGCGGGAAGGCCTAGTTCACTAAAAATGCTACCATCCTATTTAGAAAGACCTTCTGGAAATGAAAGGGGTACTTTTTTAGCTTTGGACTTTGGTGGTACTAACGTTCGGATACTGTTAACCGAACTACTCGGCCAAGGAAATTTCACCGTTCAGGCTCGCGCTGGTGGCCGTCTCAAAAATGATAATTGTCATTACAACTACATTTCTAACCAATCAACAGCCTGTGAATTATTTGATTTTATTGCTTCACAAATTGCTACCCTCGTCAAACCAGGCCAGAAATATCCTTTAGGCCATACCTTTTCTTTTCCTACTCATCAAACAGCCTTAAATACAGGCACACTCATCCACTGGACCAAAGAAATTGAAACCAAAAATGTAGAAGGAAATGACATTACCCAACTACTCAATGACGGCTTAGCAAGACAACAGCTTGCCAATGTTATGCCCCAATCGATTATCAATGATACGGTCGGTACCTTACTAGCAGCCGCTTATACTGATCATCATACAGATATTGGTTCGATCTGCGGCACCGGCCACAATACAGCCTACCTTGAACCCTGCTCACCTTTAACCAATGGCCCAATGATCATCAACTTGGAATCCTGAAATTTTGATCAGTTACCCCTAACTAGTTATGATTTACAACTGGATGCTAACAGTGACAAACCAGGTGCCCAGCTGTTAGAAAAGATGGTTTCCTGCCATTATGTTGGCGAAGTCGTACGCATTATTGCCTGTAGTTTGTTTGATGCTGACTTACTGGTTGCGAGTTCTGGTAAAGAGATATTAAACACGCCTTATCTGTTAAGTGGTCTCCATATCTCACTCTTGCAAGAAGACGATACTCCCGATCTTTCCCGTATCGCTAGTTGGCTCGCTAGTAGCCTACAGATCACCAATTCCTACCTCCAAGATCGTGCTGCCCTAAAAACCATTGCCAATCTTGTATGTACCCGTTCTGCCCGCCTGGTAGCAGCGACCTACTTAGGCATTATCAAACATATTGATCCCAACCTTCAACATCAACATAACATTGCCATTGATGGCTCCCTCTATGAAAAGATGCCTGGCTATGCTACCCAGATGCAAATTGCCTTAGATCAAGCACTGGATGGTAATCAAGCAACGGCAACCACAACCTTAACTAAAGATGGTTCCGGTATCGGTGCCGCCATCGCCACCGCCATTGCTGTAAATATGAATGCTAACTAACTTCGGGTGAGGTGTTGCGCTTAGCTTGACAATCCGCCTCCGCCAATCTTTAAAGTATCCACCACATATGGCTACACCAGAAAAAGTATTTAGCATCTTGTACGTCCCTCCAAATCATATATTTAGAATATCAGACTCTTCATTCTGATAAACGGTTTGCAATATCACTTCCATTATGTTCTGTATAGTTGTAAATACAAAGAGATTCTTCCAAAGATTTAGATGAATAACCAGTATATATTGTAACTATTAACTAAAAAAGCATAAAATCCTGTTAACAAATTAGCAATTTTATCTATTTTAACTAGAATTTGTAACAAAATAATAATTTATTTCATTTTTAGCGGAACACCCAGAAGTCTACTAAATCCCCATAAAATAAAAAACCCGCGAAAGTTGGCAAACCCGTTCCTTATTTGTTATTATTTATTTCCTTGCCCTCTAACAATAGGATACAATAGCAATACATTAGCAAATTGTGTGACTTTTGCTAGAAATGAGGTGGTTATAATGGTAAAATGTTTTATGAATTGCGCAGCATGTTATAAAACGCAATAAATTGACGAAAATCAATGATTCACATGGAATCTTGATTTACAAAACATACTTTTTTTGTTGGAGGACACCATGAACACTACTTCTACGCAAAATACAGGTAATACAGTAGCTCTTTTATGGGCACTTGGTATTGCTGGTTTTTTAGTCAACGCTGATAATCGTGCGGTGGCCCCTATTTTACCAGCTATCGCTAATGATTTGGCGATACGGGAATCACAGGCAGGATTGCTGATTTCTGCTTATTCACTGCCCTACGGATTCTTCCAGCTATTTTATGGGCCAGTTGCAGATCGAATTGGAAAAACCCGCGTTACTTTAATTGCCCTCTCTTTGTTTTCTATGGGGACAATTGCTTGTGGATTTACAGATAATTTTACCTGGCTAATTGCATTACGAGTCATTACCGGTGCTTTTGCAGCGGGAATTATCCCCATCTCCTTGGCTCAAATCGGCGATCATTTTCCCTTGGATAAACGCCAAGGGGCCATTTCCTTTTTTATGTCTTTCTGCATGTCTGGGCAAACATTGGGCATTGTAATCGGTGCTCTACTCGCTCAGTTTTTCACTTGGAAAATTCTATTTATTTTAGTAGGGTTGGCTGGAATACCCGCTATTTTTCTACTTATGAAACAGCAGTCCCACACAGAGACTTCCGTTACCAGAAATGAACTTCCCTTAATGGAGCGCTATAAAAGGATTTTTTCTAATCAACGTTCACAAATTGTATATCTATGTGTATGGTTAGAAGGGGCAATCTTTTACGGTGGTTTTACCTATCTGGGCGTTTACGCCAATCTATCTCTAGGACTTGATTTTTATCTTGTTGGTTTGTTTACGGCAACTTTTAGCGCCGCTGCCTTTATCGGCAGTCGTCTTATTCCTAGAATTTTGAAAAAGGTTGGTCAGGCACAAATGCCTTTTCTAGGAGTATCAATCATGGCCTTAGCCTTTGCCTTGATTTGGTTGATCACACACTGGGTAACACTGTTGCTTGGCTTTATGCTCCTAGGCTTGGGCTTTATCATTGTTCATTCCACGCTACAAACCTATGCCACTGAATTATTTCCAACCGCTCGTGGTACTTGCATGTCACTCTTCGCTTTCTTTTTATTTTTTGGCAATGGCATTGGCCCCGCATTCTTCGGCTGGGTCTATGATCTGGATGGTGTCAAGACCATGTTAGCAGTAACAACCTTATGTTTATGCATCTTTGCCATTGGCTGTAAAATTGCATTTCGTAATTTTAATAGTAAACTCCAACCAGCAGAGGAAAAATCATCGTAATAGAAGCAAAAGTGAAATAAAATTGCTACTATATACGTTGCATAAAATATTCTACATGGCAATCGTCAGGAATGGAAGATCAGCAATATAGATGTTAATTCTTTAATGCAACCTATATATTATAAATTGGCAAAAAAATACTGAATCCTAGTTAAAGAATTCAGTACCGATAAGCCTCTAAGGCACTTGTTATTATTTTATACGAGCAAAACCATATTATCTCGGTGAATGACTTCATCATATGGCTTTGAGCCTAAGATTTCTGCCAGTTGATTGGTATGGACGCCGATAATCTTCCGTGCATCTTCCCCATTATAATTCGCGATGCCACGGGCAATTTCTCGCCCCTCTTGAGTAACAATGCTAATGGTATTACCCTGCTTAAAATCTCCCATTACGGCTGTAATACCAGTGGCTAGCAGACTGGATCCCCCTGACAGGATGGCTTCCTCACACCCTTGGTCAATGGCAACTACGCCATGGGTACGCGCACCAAAGGCCAACCACCGTTTGCGTACTTGTAAACGGTTTTCCTTTGACAAGAAGATCGTCCCCACTGGCACGCCTTCCAAGACATGGCCAAGCACACCATCGCGCAAACCTGAGGCAATGACCATGGCTACGCCGGAGTTTACCGCGATTTTCCCCGCCTGTATTTTAGTATACATACCACCTGTGCCGCGCTGGGAACCTGCTCCCCCTGCCAAGGCTTCTAGCTCTGGCGTAATGTCAGCAATTTCATCGATAAGCTGCGCGTCAGGATTGGACTGAGGATTGTCGGTATATACGCCCTCAACATCTGATAGAATAATCAACACATCAGCATCTACAATACTGGCAACCATGGCTGATAGTGTGTCATTATCACCAATCTTAAGTTCATCAATGGCAACTGCATCATTTTCATTGATAATCGGGATGACACCCATTTTTAGTAGCGTTAGTAGGGTATTACGAGAATTGGTATAGCGAGTGCGTTTTACAGAATCTTCTCTGGTGAGCAGTACCTGCCCTACAATCTGCCCATACTGGCTAAAAAGCTTCTCATAGGTATGCATGAGTATCCCTTGGCCAACAGCAGCAGCAGCCTGTTTTTCAGGAATGGTTTTCGGTTTTTCGGTTAACCCTAACATCTCCATACCAGCGCCAACGGCACCGGAGGTAACAAGGATCACTTCTTTCCCCTGATCCCTAAGTGCCGCTAGTTCCTGTACTAATTTCTCCATGCGCTGTACATTTAGTTTTCCTGTACTATGAGTTAGTGTACTTGTTCCTACCTTGACTACCACACGCTTTACTTGTGCCAAGTTCTCTCTGGTAAACATTTTTTTCCACCACCATTTATAATATGAGAGGCTGTTTCCAAATTTCCATTTACACGGAAATTTTTAACAGCCTCTTTATCTTAAGGTAATTCTATTTTTTTAGTTTTCTCTGGATCCCGATTGCGCTTATATAACAGTCCATTGCGTCCAATGACTTGCACCAGTTGCGCATCAGATGCTGCTGCTAGTTCCGCAAGTGCTACTTTAGGCTCTTCACTACAATTCTGCAGGACTTTTACCTTAATCAGCTCGCGAGCAACGAGATTTTGTATTGTGCTTTCCAGTAAAGTATCTGAAACACCTGTTTTACCTATTTGCACAACAGGGTTCATCGTACTACCCAGTGAGCGCAAATAACTTTTTTGTTTTCCTGTTAACGTAATTATTTCTTCCACTTATGTATTTCCCCTCTATAATCTAAATTCAAATTCCATATCACCAATGCGTACGGTCTCGCCTTCTTTGATGCCTTGTTTTTTGAGTTCATCTTCTATGCCGCGACGCCGAAATACTTGTTGGAAGCGACGTGTGCCTTCTTCATTATCAAAATTAGTCATGGCGACTAATTTTTCAATTCCCTTACCACGAACGATAAAGGCGCCATCAACATCACGACCAACCGTAAATTCTACTGCCGGCTTAGCTTCATACACAATGGTATCATCGGTTTCTTCCGGCGCTTCCACATGGGCAAGTAACATCTTAGATGCCACTTGCATCAGCTCTGATAAACCTTCACCCGTAGCTGCAGATACTGGATAAATTTCATATCCGAGTTTCTGCATATATTCAGCAACCCTTGGTAAATTTTCTTGAGACTCCAGCAAGTCCATTTTATTAGCAACAATGATTTGTGGACGCAGTGCTAATTTTTCATTATATAGCTTTAATTCATGATTAATTTTATTGAAATCCTCAATGGGGTCGCGACCTTCTAGTCCCGATACATCCAGTACATGGATAATGATTTTCGTACGTTCAATATGACGTAAGAAATCATGCCCTAGGCCCACACCTTCATGAGCGCCCTCAATGAGGCCTGGAATATCAGCCACGACAAAGCTATGGCCTTCATCAATACTAACCACTCCCAGTACAGGGGTGATGGTAGTAAAGTGATAAGCAGCGATTTCTGGTTTGGCTGCTGACACACAAGAAATAATACTGGACTTTCCAACACTTGGATAGCCGACTAAGCCAACATCTGCTAGTAACTTAAGTTCGAGGCGCACGGTACGTTCCTCGCCAGGCGCGCCATTCTCCGCAAAAGTAGGAGCACGATTCACACTATTAACAAATCGCGCATTACCACGACCGCCACGACCACCCTTAACGAGCACTGCCTGTTGGCCAACTTTTGTAAGATCGGCTACAATTTCTCCCGTTTCGTCCTCTTTGACTAACGTCCCAGCAGGAACTTTAATATAGGTTGACTCCGCATGCTGTCCATGCATATTCTTGGTCTGTCCATTTACACCATTCTTGGCAGCAAATTTACGCTTAAAACGAAAATCAATTAATGTATTGGTATTGGCATCAACAATTAATATTACGTCACCACCGCGACCACCATCACCACCACTTGGACCACCACGCGGTACAAATTTTTCCCGGCGCCAACTAGACATACCATTACCGCCATTGCCTGATACGACTTGTATTCTTGCTCTATCAATAAACATTTGTAAAACCCCTTTAGGTTATATCACCCTGTAAAATATGTATTATATAATACATTCACGATTTTCACCGTATATAAGTCAATCTTGTATGATAATAAAAACCTAGGTTACCAGTACCTAACAGTTACTATCATATTAGATTGACTTATAAAAAAATAATTTGTTGCCTGCATTATATATATCATCAGTAATATATGTAATTATCGCTTTTTTTACACAACCAACTGCAAACCTTTGTCCACTTCAAAACAGTTACTTTAGCAATCAATCCTGCTAAGCCTTCTTTTGGCTATCGCGCTGTTCTGCATATATCTTCAGCGTGTTGGAAATCAAGCTCGAGCCTTTCGCCAATTCTTCAATATATGTCAAGGCCTTTTCTGCGCGCCCTAGCTGCAGTAATGCATGAATAACCTGCAAATGATTGATAAAATCATGGCGCTGTATTCTCAATAGCTCGACACTTTCTGTGCTCACTTCATGATTTTCCATCTTATAATCATTCCTTCCCTATTGAACCAATACTACATTTTTTACTATTATACAATAATTTTATGAGCTTTTATAGGTTTTTTATTCAACTCGTTGGATTCTTGCAACTAACTATTTTGAAATGGATAAAGACAACTTACAATTACTAAGTAGTTTGCTTAAAAATTCCATAAAAAAACAATACCTGCGGCTGAGTTAGCCGCAGGCGTCTATCTTAGATAGCTTCGGTAGTTTCTTCAATTGGGTATACACTTACTTGACGATCACTGCGACCTTTACGTTCAAAGGCTACACGACCAGCAATTTTTGCATACAAAGTATCATCACTACCAATACCAACGTTCTGACCAGTATGGAAATGAGTACCTCTCTGACGAACTAAAATGCTACCAGCAGTTACTACTTGGCCAGCGTGCCGTTTAACGCCAAGGCGTTTTGATTCACTGTCACGACCATTACGAGTACTACCTACGCCTTTTTTATGGGCAAATAATTGCAAATTAAAATTAAACATCTGTAATTCACCTCCTGCGTTCTAAAATACGAACACTTTGGGGATTTATGTTCCCAATCTCTGTTAAACCAATTAACATGGTTTCCAGAACTGCATTCGTTAATGCATCCGGATTATCCAACAAATCCATCTTAAGATTACCGCTGGTAATCTTAAGCTGAATTTTTTTTTTCAACTGTCGATCCAATCCCAAAACTGCTGTCTGAGTTAAAGCTGATATCCCTGCACATACAATATCCTGTCCGTGAGGGGCAGTATTGGCATGTCCAGTCACACTAAATCCAATCATAGCTTGGTCTGAATTGCGAACAATCTCTATTTTGATCATGCCTATGCTTCGATCTTTTCGATAAGAACTTTCGTATACGGTTGACGATGACCTTGACGTCTACGATAGTTAGATTTTGCTTTGTATTTGAAAACAAAAATCTTCTTACCTTTGCCTTGGGAAACTACTTTACCAGTTACTTTTGCACCAACGATTACAGGTTTACCAATGACTACATCACCTTCTGTTACTACAGTAAGTACACGGCCAAATTCCACCATTTCTTCTTCGCCAGCTTCAAGTTTCTCAACAAAAATAAATTCACCCTCGGAAACACGGTATTGTTTACCACCAGTTTCAATAATAGCGTACATTATTACATTACACCTCCCTTAGATTATACTCGCCGAATACGGTATCGCTTACGCGATTTAATAACAACCTCTTCGTGCGGTTTGGGACGTAAGCATCACACCTACATTATGTGATGATAGCATATGGATAAAATTTTGTCAATTAATTTTACATACAATGACAAGGGCTTTCCTGCCAGAACCCTTACTCATTTTCACATAAAATAGAAAATACTTCTGGGTGCATCGCAGCTACTGGCTCTATTCGTATGGAACAAGCCAATTCCTGTTCCATACGTTGCAGATCCCCTTGACTATTGATTGTTTCCGCAACAAGAGGATGGACTTCAATCACAATTCCCCCTTGCCGTCTTGGCCCTTCCATAATAGTACGCATTCGGCGCCAGATATTAATAACCACGGTCTCAGGGGACTGTACCCGCCCACGACCAGCACAGCATGGGCACTCACTATATAGCATGCCTTCTAAGTTTTGGCGGGATTTTTTGCGCGTAATCTCCACCAGTCCCAGTTCTGTAAAACCTAATACATTGGTCTTGGTACGATCCCGTTTAAAATTTTCTTCCAAAGCCTCAATGACCGCTTTTTTATCCTCATCCCGATCCATATCAATAAAATCAACAATAATGATGCCACCAATATCACGTAGCCGTAGTTGCCGGGTGATTTCGGTCGCTGCTTCTAGATTGGTTTGAAACACGGTATCGGCAAGCTTGGTGGAGCCAACAAATTTGCCCGTATTCACATCAATGACCGTTAAGGCTTCTGTTTTATCAATTACAATGTAACCACCACATTTTAGCCACACGCAACGTTGTCCCACTTTTTCTAGCTCGGCATCCAATCCGTAATGAGAAAAAATATCCTCTTTCCCCTCATACAAAGCAACCTTGCTCACTAATTCCGGAGATGTATACTTTAATAACTCGCAAACTCGTCCATAGGCTTCCCGATTATCCATGAGAAATGTTTCCACATCTGCCGATAAATAATCACGTACAATGCGGATAATAAGGTCTACATCCCTGTAGAGTAGTAACGGAGCAACAGCCCGCTTGGCCCGCGCACTGATTGCATTCCATAAATTATAAAGATAATCAATATCTTTATGCAAATCTTCTTCACTTTTGCCTTCTGCCATGGTCCTTACTATAATTCCCATACCAGCTGGTCTGACTTTTTCAACCAGCGCTTTTAACCGTCCGCGTTCTTCTTCACTGGCAATGCGCCGTGAAATCGCAATATAATCAACGGTCGGCATGAATACGACATACCGTCCCGGTAACGTTAAATTTGTAGTCGCTCGCGGTCCCTTAGTACCAAGAGCATCCTTTATAATTTGGATCATCACTTCTTTCCCTACGGTCAAAACATGATCCACATTTTTAGAAGTAGCATTTGGGGGCAGTGCATCACCAATATATAAAAATGCATTTTTGGCCTTACCGATGTCAATAAAGGCAGCTTGCATGCCCGGTAATACATTTTTAGTTTTTCCTTTGTAAATATTACCCACATGATGACCACTTTTGGTCCGTTCTACAGCAATTTCAATCAATTCTTTATCTTCAAAAATCGCCATTCTACTCTCTTCAGGCGTCACATTAACCACGATGGTCTTAGCCATGGTGTTCCCTCCTTTCTGTTTACTTATGACAGTAAGGCATCTGAAAGAAAATAAGTAGTCAAAGATTCTGAGGATATTTTGTGCTAGGCGAAGAACCATAAGCCGCGCATAGTGGACTATGCAAGGCTTGTGGTGATGAAGCATAGCGCAAAATAGAGCAGAATCTGACTAGTTATTTTTTTGAAGGTGCCTACGGTGCTACATGTCAATCGGCGCTACCTGATTTTTGGCATCCGTAACATATAGCCCCGTACGATTAATCAGCGCACTATCGCGCTCCACCTTTAAACCAAACATGTTCACCAAGACTTCTAAAATCTCGCCTGGCTTGATACTACCACCAGCTGTAATCTTAATCTCGATTTGCATATGTACCGCTTGCTCCTTAACATTGGCCACAACCGGTTTTGCCATATATTGTTTAACCTCAATTTCCTTACGCCCTTTCGGGGTATGCCTTACAAATAAAACTTCCCCCGCCTCATTAAATTGGCGAATACTTTCTGCAACTGCATCAAATTCAGCTGCGCCAGCAAAGGGCACAATCACATCATAGGTTGCCAAATTAACAATGGCCATTAAGGCTGGTGCTTTCCCTGTTACATATTTTGCTTTTTTTACCTGGATTCCTGGTGGCAATGTGCCTACTAACCTTTTTACCACTTGCGGTAACTCAATTTCTTCTAGTAGTTCCAGATCCATATATTCTGCCTGACTGGTTACCCCCACCGCTAAAGCAGAGGCAAAAGAAATCTTCATGTGAGGATTAAAGCCTTCCGAATAGGCCGCTGATAATTTTGCCCGAATAATTGCCCGTTCAATGGCACTGGCATAATCTAGATGGGAAATATAACGAATTTCTTCCCCTTTAGTAATTTCAAAACGCAACTTTGCCATTATGCCTGATTCCCCCAATCAATTACCTTCACATCTAGTTCTGGGCATACACCACAAGCAGTGCATTGTCCCCGACGACAGTCAGTGGTCAATGTTTCGCCCAGAGCATTTTTATATTCTCGTGCTAAAAATTCTTTGGTTGCCCCTGATGATAAGTGATCCCATGGCATCACTTCATCCTCATTACGCTCCCTAGTCGCATAAAAATGAGGGTCAATGTTAGCCGCAGCAAAAGCCTCAATCCACACATTATATTTAAAATACTCTGACCAACCATCAAAGCGCGCGCCATTTTTCCAAGCAGTAAGCAATACTTGTCCTAACCGTCTATCCCCACGGGCAAACGCCCCCTCTAAAAAGCTAGTACGAGCATCATGCCAATTAAAGCTAATATTTCGATCACCTAGCTTCGCTCTTAATAATCGTTGCTTACGTTCAAATTCATCCGACATATTTTGTCCATACCATTGGAAAGGAGTATGTGGCTTCGGTACGAAACAAGCAACACTAATAGTAACTTTGGCACCTCTGCGCCCTTTTACTTCCTTGTAAATGTCTAGCACTCGATACGCTAAATCTGCAATACCAAGAACATCCTCATCGGTCTCAGAAGGCAACCCCATCATAAAGTATAATTTTACCGATGACCAGCCAGCCTGGAAGGCGGCGCGCACGGAATCCTCCAGGTTCTTTTCTGTTACCCCTTTGTTTATTACATCGCGTAGCCGTTGCGTGCCTGCCTCAGGCGCAAAGGTCAAGCCACTTTTACGCACCTGTTGTAACTTTTGCGCCAGTTCAACAGAAAAGCTATCAATTCGCAAGGATGGCAAAGAGATACTAACACCTTTATTTTTTAATTCGTCAATTAGAGACTGCACAACTTCTGGTAAACAAGAGTAATCTGCCGAACTTAATGAAGTCAGAGAAATTTCACTATAGCCTGTACTATCTACTAATTCGTGAGCAAGCTTTAACAGGGTCTCTGTCGTGCGTTCCCGTACTGGGCGATATAGAACCCCTGCCTGACAAAAACGACAGCCTCGTGTGCAGCCACGGAATAATTCTAACATAATACGATCATGTACAATATCCAAATAAGGTACAACGGGTCTAGTGGCATATTCTACTTTATTTAAGTCTTTCACTACGCGCTTTCGCACAACCTTGCTCGCCTCTGTGCAGTTTGGCACAACTTGAGCTACTGTACCATCGGCATGATAGGTCACGTCATACAAAGAAGGTACATACATGCCTTCAATTTGTGCTAATTTTTTTAAGAGGCCTACTCTGCCATCTACCTTGCCTGATTGCTTCCAGCTAGCGACCACTCCCACCATATCTTCAATGATTTCTTCCCCTTCACCTAAAATAAAGCAATCGAAGAAGTTAGCAGCCGGTTCCGCATTAAAAGTACATGGCCCACCTCCAACAATGAGGGGGTCTTGCTCAGTGCGTTCTGCTGTAAGTACGGGAATACCTGCTAAGTCCAGCATATTTAGGACATTACTATAACTCATTTCATACTGTAGGGAAAAACCGACAACATCAAATTCACGCACCGGTTTTAAACTTTCCAATGTAAAAAGAGGGATCTGGTGAGCCCGCATCTCAGCTTCCATGTCTACCCAAGGTGCATATACACGTTCGGCAGCTGTATCTGGCCGGTTATTTAATATTTGATACAAAATTTTAAGCCCTAGATTGGACATTCCCACCTCATAAACATCAGGCAGGGCTAACGCTACCGTCACGTCCACTGTAGCATGGTCTTTTTTTACACTATTTAATTCATTACCAGTATACCGAGCAGGTTTAAGAACCCTGTTTAAAATGGCAGGATCTAATGTAATCATAAATAAAAATAACCTCCAAATTTTTGCTTCAAAAAATACTTTATATTTCGCATTCATAGGGAGAGCAGCATCTCCATGATCAACTATAGCTTGTTTACTGCCCTATCTATATAGTGCCCAAAAATATCAAACACTTAGTCGCACATTTTACCTAGTGTTCTACATTATCAGGAAAAATCCTGCCATTTTTTTATATAACTTCCCCTATTTTGGCATAAAGACCTTTACTGGTTAGCTTTTCCCAGATTTCTGTTTCCGTTAGTGTGCCACCTAATATACATTCCGTATCGACAACCCGTACTACATAATACTGGTCAGCCGTAAAGCGCTTTATGAGATCTTTCAAGAGTACATGATTCACCACGGTAAAGTAGGTGGTGGTCATCACTCCTCTGGCAACTAACTCTCCTTTTTTTTGGGACAAAACCCGCAAGGTGCGAAATCCCGCCACTTTAATTTCACTATTTGATGTTGTATGTAAAAATAGAGCTGCAACCAAAAAAGTTAAATTAACGGTACTGTTCGATAAATACTCATAAACTACAAACAGCACCAAAAAAATACTGATCCATTGGCTAATACTAGCGGCAATCACGGTTGCCTTCCCATACTCCATATATAAGGATAACCATGCCCGTAGCATACGTCCACCATCCAGTGGCAAACCTGGTAGCAAATTAAAAACTGCCAGCATCATGTTGGTTTTATAATAAAACTCCCATACATCACTCCACATTCCTCCATATAGCACACCAACATAAGAAGTCGCCGCCAAAACCAAGCTTGCCACTGGTCCGGCGACTGCTATCATTATTTCTTGTTTAGAACCAACGATGCCCATTCCTTCGATACGCGCCACCCCGCCAAAGGGCAATAGTTCCACTTGAGCCACGGAAAAACCGAAATGAATTGCTACCTGAGCATGGGCTAATTCGTGTAATAGCACTGCACTAAATACTAATAATACCTTGCCACCCATATCCGCCAGAGCAAATAATAGTAGTAATGCGATAAACCAAGGATTGAGTACAATCTTCACACCAGCTATTTTACCAACCTGCAAAACATCACTTCCCCTCTCCAGTGGGAAAATCCCCCTTCAGCCTTGGCGCTGGATCAATCGCCTTCCCTTTTTCCCTTACTTCAAAATAAAGTAGCGGACTACCAACCATACCGGTCTTACCTACTTTAGCAATCACCTGTCCTTGGCTGATTAAGTCATCCTGCCCAACCAATATTTCCCCTAAATTTCCGTATACCGTATCTACATCCTGACTATGTTCTAAAATTAATGTTTTACCATACTGGGCACTCTCTGTAATCGTCTTCACCTTCCCTGGAGCAGTAGCTCTGATATTGGTGCCAAGGGCTGCCTCTATATCAATACCCTCATGCATGCTCTCTTGTTTAGATACAGGATTAACGCGCAAACCAAAGGGGGATATGATTTTACCACTTACTGGTTTGGTCATATACAGTAAGGGATCAGCAGGTTTTGATACTGCCATCTGCACTTTTTTCAACATTGATAAATCAAGGTTCGCCGGAGCATGACTTATCATCTGTTCCATAACATAATTAAAGTCTGTTTGAAAAGATAATGAATAGCGAATTTCATCATCAACTATTTTGCCAACTGTTGTATCCGATATATGTGCACAATACACAAGAGTAAAAATCGCGGCGGCTACGATAATTTTTTTCAACCAGCCATAATCATGTTTACCATCATTATCCTGCCAAGAATACTCTTCTCCCCGTTGCTCTCCCCACCTGTTGTTTTGCCATGTATTCTTTGCCATAAGACACCCCCTCTCCGTACATACTACTATATGATATATATGCTAAGAGTAAGGAAATATATGCAAAGTAGCGTGCTGTATATAAGTAATAAGGGGATGCACTTTTTTGTGCATCCCCTTATTTAGGCACCTTCAAAAAAAGATGCCTTAAAACATTATTTTCTGCCTACGCATATATATATTGAGCAAGATACCAACACTCACCATATTGGTAGTAAGAGCACTAACACCATAGCTCATCAGCGGTAATGGAATGCCTGTAACTGGCATAATACCAGCAGTCATCCCTACATTAACCAACAAATGGAATGCCAGCATAGAAGTAATACCTGTGGCGAGTAACGTCCCGAAATTATCACGGGCTAACCCAGCAATTTTAATGCCTCGGTACAGCAAAATAAAATACAGCATCAAAATAAAGAGGGCACCGACAAAACCAAGTTCTTCACCAATAACCGCAAAAATAAAGTCAGTATGATTTTCTGGTAGAAAATTCAGTTGACTCTGTGTGCCAGCAAATAATCCTTTGCCAAATAACATCCCTGAGCCAATGGCAATTTTTGATTGAATAATGTGGTAACCAGAACCTAACGGATCAACATTAGGATCAATAAATACGGTAAGGCGCTTCTTTTGATAATCCTTTAGAAAATGCCAAAATATCGGCATAAAAGCTAACGCAGCCCCAAAAATCATCATCAAATGTTTCGTTCTGATACCAGCTACAAAAATCATACCAAATAGGATTGCCATAAATACTAATGCAGTTCCAAGGTCAGGCTGCTTTAATACCAGCAAAAACGGCACGGCAACATACAGGAAAATGGGGATCAGATCTTTGAAAGAATAAAGTTTCCCCTTCTTCTTATCAAGCATGTCGGCTAAGGAAATAATCATAATTAACTTTGAAAATTCCGATGGTTGTAAGCTAATCGGCCCTAACTGTATCCAGCGCTGTGCCCCTAAAGCGGATTGGCCTACAAACATAACAGCCAATAGCATCGCCATGTTGATCCAATATAGAGTACTCGCAAACTTACCTAATATTTTGTAATCAAAATTAAGCATTACAAATACGATTACAATATTCATCAACGCGAAAACCCCTTGGCGCTCAACAAACCAATACCGTTCATCGCTTGGCGTGTTAATATGCGTAGCACTGCCAATAATCACCAAACTAATCACAATGAGCAAGCTAACTATAGCAATGGTCACAAAATCTAAATTTCGTAATAATCTTCGGCTTAACATGCATACACTTACCTTCCATACCAAAAGTCAATTCGAAAACTCTATTTAAAATTTTCTCTACTATTATAATAGTATATCCCATTTTCGTCTAGCGTAAAAAAGCACAGTATTACATTACTGTGCTTTTAGCATCTTTTATTCTCTGGGCATATTGCCTCTTTTCATTCGATTAACAGGAATATTAGCCACCAGCGCTACTGAGTTTTCAGTTTGAGCAAAATGGACTTCCATTGTTTCCTCATTAATGTCCATGTAGTTAGATATTACCTTAATCATGTCATCCTTTAACCCTTCGATGAATTGTGGCGAAGTATTGACACGGTCATGAACCAACACTAGACGTAACCGCTCTTTGGCCACATCTTTCGAACAGGCAGCGTCTTTGCCAAATATTCGTTGAATTAAATCAAGCACCATCATTCCTCCTAAAAATTAAAAACTTTTTTCAGCCGATCAAAAAAGCCATCATTACATTCTATTTTCATGAGTGGCACATTTTCTCCCATCAAGCGCCGTACAATGTTTTTATATGCTGTACTAGCCGCAGACACAGGGTTTGCTACTGCTGGTTCGCCGCGGTTAGTGGAAATAATAATATATTCATCTTCAGGTATAATGCCGAGCAAATCAATTGCCAAAATGTCAATAATATCATCAATATCCATCATATCGCCTTTTTTAACCATGGAAGGCCTGATACGATTAATCACCAATTTAGGGTTATGTTTGCCTTCTGATTCTAACAATCCAATAATTCGATCCGCATCACGAACCGCTGATACTTCAGGGGTAGTAACAATAATCGCCTGGTTTGCCCCAGCAATGGCATTTTTAAAGCCTTGTTCGATACCAGCTGGACAATCAATGATAACAAAATCAAATTCTTGCACTAGCTCGCTACAGAGTTGTTTCATTTGCTCTGGATTTACTGCATTTTTATCACGAGTTTGCGCTGCAGGTAGTAGATACAAAGATTCATAGCGTTTATCACGAATTAAGGCCTGTTTCAATCTACAGTTACCTTCTACCACATCCACTAAATCATATACAATACGATTTTCTAGCCCCATCACCACATCTAAGTTGCGTAATCCAATATCAGCATCTACTAATACTACTTTTTTTCCTAATAACGCAAAACCTGTCCCTAAATTAGCCGTCGTCGTGGTTTTTCCCACGCCGCCCTTTCCAGACGTTATAACAATGACATCTCCCATGTATACCCTCCTATCTGCAGACTGATAAAAATGTACAATCTACTTAGATTGCGGTTATCATTCTGTTGCTATATATCGACTTTTTCAATGATTACATGACCATTTTGAATACGTGCTGTTTCAATGTGCTCTGGTTTATCTAAATGATCAGGTGCCCGCGCAATAAGATTGGAAATTCTAAGTTGTGATGCCAATAGCCGATTTGCAGTAATCGTGGCTTTGCTATTACCATAAGCCCCAGCATGTACCACACCCCGGCAAGTCCCGCGGATGATAACATCTCCACCTGCTATTACTTCAGCGCCAGGATTGACATCACCAGTGATCACTACCGATCCGCTGTATACAATTTCCTGCCCACTACGCAAGGTTTTGGCAACAAACAGTGTTTGCAATTCCTCAGCTTCGTCACTACATTCGTTGCTATTTTCTTTACTACTTTCGTTACTATTTTCTACCTTATTTGAATTATCACAAAAAACTAGTCCATAAACGGCCAGCAACTTTGCCAGTTCTTCCTGCTGATCTGGGGTGAGTACACGTACTTTAGCTGACACCTCCACCATCGTCCCCTTAGTAAAAAAAACAACTGTCGATTCGAGCTTAGCTTTCAACGTTTCTAAAATCATAGCAAAATCTACTGAGTCATCGAGCACTAATTGCAAACCATTCCTGCTACCTTTAAATTGTACATATTGTCGCATTTTCATCTCCTGAAATTAGCTATAAATGATATAGCATCTGCAATTTAAAAATTCGCGTTATTTATTATTATTCCTGCCAACAATCCAATTAAATAATTTAAAAAAACATCTAGAAAAAAGGCTTGCCAATGCCAAGCCTTTTTTCTACAATTCCATGTGCGGTTTATAGGTTCTAACAGCTTCCGCTGGCGATTGATTAATGTTAAAAGCGGCTTCTAGTATCTTCTTTGCAATTGGCGCAGCTGAGTCTGTGCCGAAGCCCCCTTGATCTACAATAACAACAACAACAATCCGTGGATCTTCATAAGGCCCATACGCCATAAACCAGCCATGATCACTACCATGAGAATTTTCAGCAGTTCCTGTTTTACCAGCAATTGCTACGGGAAAATCCTGAAAAACTTGTGCCGCAGTACCACCCTCAAGGACTACACCACGCAAAGATTCACGTATGATTCCCATTGTCTTGTCTGATATTGTGATCTGCCCAAGTTCCTCTGGCCCAAAAGTTTTAGCATCTTCCCCATTAGCACCAGCAATCTTACTGACCAAGTACGGACGATAACGGTGACCACCATTTGCTATTTCACTCAGCATCACTGCCACTTGCAACGGTGTTGTTAATTGAAAGCCCTGACCAATGGCAGCATCAAAGGTTTCTGATAAATACCAATCTTCCCCATACACTTTTTCCTTATAGCGTTTATTGGCTACCAATCCATCGGATTCTCCTGGCAAGTTAATGCCGGTAAGAGCTCCAAGACCAAACATTCTGGCATATTTTTCTAAATTATCAATCCCTACCCGATTGCCCATTTCATAAAAATATACATCATCCGACTTGGTGAAGGCTTGTTTGAAATCGATCCAACCTAACGCCTCCCCCTCAGCATTCCCTTTATCAATCAGCCAATGTTTACCTGTATCTAAGATTTTTTCTTCGGCCGTTACTTTACCTAATTCCAAGGCTGCAGTACCTGTTACAACTTTAAAGGTTGATCCTGGTGGATATTCTCCCGAAATAACTTTATTATCCATGGGATTATTGGGGTTATCATTAATAGTTTTCCAATCTTTACTAGAGATACCCCCTGCAAATAGATTGGGATTAAAGGTAGGTCTGCTTACCATGGCCAAAATTTCACCCGTCTTAGGATTCATTGCAATGGCTGCTGCTGCTTTCGCATTACGAAATTGTGTTTTTGTTTGCAAATAAGTCAATTGCTCATCAATCGCCACTTCTGCAGCTTTTTGGATACGAGAGTCAATGGTCAATGTAAGATTCTGCCCTGGCGTTGTTTCTTTTTTTCCCAAGACACTGACTGGGCGGCCTGTTACATCAACCTCAACTTGATCTCCCCCATCTATACCACGCAATTCACGATCATACACTTCTTCTAAACCAAATTTGCCAACAATATCGCCACTTTTATAGCCATTGGCCTTCTCCTTTTCTAGTTGCTCATCATTAATTTCACTAACATAACCAAATAAATGAGCACCTAACTCATTATTAATATAATTACGAATGGGTTGGATTTCAATCACCACGCCAGGTAATTCGGCGCGACGCTCTTCAATCATAGTCACAATATCTGGTCCAATGTTACTTTTGATGCGCACTGGATCAAATTTACCTTTGCTTTGGCTAAGCTTTGTTTTTATTTCATCCACACTAATCTTTAAAATGTCAGCTAACTCCACAATGACATTCTCAGGAATCACGCCGTTCACAGGAAGTAATGCCACCGTAAAACCCGGCAAATTTGAAACTAAGGCAATTCCATTGCGATCAAGAAAAATACCACGTGGTGCAATGGTAGGAATAATTCTAATACGGTTGCCGTCAGCATTTTGTCCATAATATCGACCCTGGATAACCTGCAAATATCCCAATCGACTGATTAACGTTACAAATACTAATATAATAATAACTCCTAATACTTCAAGTCTATTATCTAATCTTTTAGCCAGCATGACAACAACCTCCCTTATCTAACATTTAACAAAGATTATGTCATACACGTTACCTTTGTATTTCAATAGATCCTATTCTGCTGTAAATGTAGTTAATCGATATACAACATGATGTATCGGAATCGCAATCATTACATTATAACCCATAAGAGGTAACACATTATTCATTAATGACGTTACGATATCAAATTTATACCCTAATAAAAAGAGTACGACCGCGCCAACCAAGCTATGTAATAAGGTTGCTACTGCCGTAGCAACCACTGGCAGTAGCACTTTTTCTTTAAAAACTTTACGTTCAGCTAAACCAAAAATATAACCTACAGCCATTTTGGCTAACGTATTAATACCAAAGATATTGCCAAAAGCCAAATCCTGTAACAACCCTGAAAAAAAGCCAATCCCCATACCTTTTTCTTTGCCTGACAAAAGAGAATAGGATACCACAATTACCATCAACAGGTCTGGATAAACACCTTTTATGGTAATAAGAGGCAACACGGTTGACTGTATGACAATGGTTACAATAATCACGCCCAACCAAATAACGGTTTTCATCGACTTGCTCCCTGTGGTGCTGGTATTTCTGTTTTTCCATCAATCGGCGGAGGAGTTACTGCCGCAGACGGCAAAGTCGGTATCGGTTCTCGGGACCGAACAATGACCATTACCTCTTCTAGTCTATCAAAATCCACTGCCGTCTTAATAGAAGCATATTTTAATAAACCGCCTTCCTCATTTACAATATCTACCACTTCACCAATTAAAATTCCTTTGGGATAAATTCCACCAAAGCCTGATGTAATCAACTTATCACTTTTAATTATATCCGCATCACGGGCGATATTTACCATTTTAGGCATCATGGGTGTTGCACTACTACCTTCCACAATCGCTGCCACTCTTGATTCCGGCCTTTGTACTAACGCCCCTACCGCGCTACGTGGATCAAGAACAAGATGAATTTTAGCCACATTGCTATATACATTTACCACACTACCAACTAATCCCTGTGCGGTAACTACGGGCATATCTTTGGCAATGCCATCAGCCGTTCCACGATTAATAATAATTGTACTGTTCCAAGTTCCTTGGTCACGCCCTACCACTGTCGCAGTGACAAAGTCAAACTGACTTGCCGCTTTCTTATAATCAAGCATGGACCGTAGTCTAACATTCTCTGCCATAACTTCAGTCAAGTTTAGAGTATTTTGACGTATTTCTTCATTTTCGGCCTTTAGTGCTTGATTATCCCGATATGCAGTCATTAATTCGCTCGTAGATAACCCTACCTTACGAAAACTAAAGGCCACATTAGAAGCAACATTTTGAACAGGTGCCAAAACAGTGGTAACAAACTCTTCCATAAAGGCAAATTTATATTTTCCCTGGGCTTGCGAACTGGCCAGCAAAAAGACGGTTACTACAGCCATCAGTAAGATGACCGTCTTTTTGTGAAATAATCCCACTTTTCTAAACTCCTCTCGCTTATACTTTACCCAAACTTTTTAGTAGTCATTAACACACGTTTCAATAAATCAATGCTGTCTAAAGCACGCCCCGTACCAATACATACGCACGACAAAGCATCTTCAGAAATATGCACAGGCATACCTGTTTCTTTCATCAACAACGTATCAAGACCAGTAAGTAGCGACCCACCACCTGTCATAACAATACCTCTATCCATAATATCAGAGGCTAATTCTGGAGGTGTGCGTTCCAAAGTTACTTTAACCGCTTCAACAATACTGGCAATAGGTTCACTAAGGGCTTGTTGCACTTCGCTAGCCTTTATATTCAAAGTCTTGGGCAACCCCGTTACCAAATCCCGGCCTCTAATATCCATAGTCTGCTCAACTCTAGGAGCAATTGCTGCCCCAATGGTCATTTTGATTAATTCAGCAGTACGTTCGCCAATCATCAAATTGTACGTACGTTTAATATACTGCATAATAGACTCATCCATTTCATCGCCACCAACACGAATGGAGCGACTAGTAACAATACCACCTAATGAAATAACAGCCACTTCAGTAGTACCACCACCAATATCAACAACCATATTACCGGTTGGTTCATGCACTGGAAGTCCAGCACCAATTGCTGCCGCCATAGGTTCTTCAATCAAGTACGCTTCCCGTGCCCCAGCCTGAATAGTTGCATCAATTACAGCACGCTTTTCAACTTCAGTAACACCAGATGGCACGCCAACAATAACCCGTGGTCTGATAAATGATTTCGTATCAATGGACTTTCTGATAAAATATTTAAGCATGGCCTGAGTCACATCAAAATCAGCAATAACACCATCTTTTAGCGGTCTAATTGCTACAATATTGCCTGGTGTACGACCAATCATTTGCTTGGCTTCCTCACCAACTGCCAAGACTTCGCCCGTATCACGTTGTATCGCAACAACGGATGGTTCACTCAGTACAATCCCCTTTCCCTTAACATGTACTAATGTATTGGCAGTGCCAAGATCTATACCCATATCTCGGGAAAATGATCCAAAAAAATTCTTCATTAAAATTAACCCCTTTCATTAAGCAAGTAAATATTGCTTCTGTTACTTAGTAAATTTTATTGTATTATATTATTCCCTTTTCTTTAAGACTAACATACTTATTATCACCAATTATTAAGTGATCAAGTACATGAATTTCTATAATTTTTCCCACATCAACAAATTTGCGCGTTAACGCAATATCTTCGGGGCTGGGACTAGGGTCGCCACTGGGATGATTATGAACTAAAATCACTGCCGCTGCTGAATGATTGATCGCGGCGCGAAATACTTCCCGAGGATGTACAATAGAGGCATTTAGGCTACCTATGGAAATAGTCGGCGTCCCCAAAACATGGTTTTTAGTTGATAATAGCACCAGGAGAAAATGTTCTCGTGGCTCATAGCGTAATCTGGCCATTAACAACTCGGCGACATCCCCAGGTGCGCGAATAATTGGCTTAGTAGCTGATGCCAGCCCATTAAGACGCTTACCAAGTTCAATCGCTGAAACAAGGGTAACTGCTTTTACTGGACCGATTCCCTTAATTTTTATTAATTCTTGGGGGCCAATACTAGCAAGACCAGCTACTCCTAATTCTTCATATTTCTTCAACAACCTTTCGGCTATCCGTAGCGCAGAATCATTCTTGGTACCAGTCCGCAGTAAAATCGCTAGTAATTCCGCGTTGCTCAAGGTTTGAACACCTTGGGCTAATATTTTTTCCCGAGGCCTTTCTCCTTGTGGCAGTTCTTTTATCATTAGTGGCTTACTGCCATTCATAACAAAGTGACACCAGCTTTCTGTAGTACATCTGATAATTTGCGTAGCGGTAATCCTACCACATTATTATAGCACCCATGAATGTTTTCCACCATTAACGCACCGATCCCCTGAATGGCGTAAGCACCTGCTTTGCCCATTGGTTCACCAGTTACTAAGTATCTTTGAATTTGTTCTGCGTTACTATTAGCAAATTTTACAATAGTAATCGCAAAGTCGGTCCATATATTACCGGCATGAGCAACAGCAATACCAGTAATGACTTGATGCTCTTTGCCTGATAATGCCATTAGCATTTGCCTTGCATCATTGCTATCCACAGGTTTGCCATACACTTTTCCATCTAAAACAACGATGGTATCAGCACCAATCACTACGTCATCCATACTAACTTTAGCGACGACATCCATCGCTTTTTCCCTCGCATGTAGCATAGCCAATTCTTGTGGAGCTAACTCTTGGTTATTATCTTCAATCGCATCACTAACCATAACTGTAAAATCACAGCCAACTTGCCGAAGCAGCTCCATGCGGCGTGGCGAACTGGACGCCAAAATAATTGCCATGAACAAACACCTCTACACTTCCAAATTAAACACGTCTAAACAGCAAAATTGCTGCTATCATACCAAAAATACTGATCAAGTTAGGTTGTAAGGCAAAGCCAACCATAAATCGTACAACATACAGATTAATACTTACCGGAGGCACATCTAACACCAGAAAGGTTTTTATTAAATAGGGAGCCACCCCTGCTAATGTATCAACACGGGAAATAAGTTCACCTAAAATACCACCAAAAACTGCACCTGTAATCAGAAATAATAGCAACATGCCATATCCTTTATTTTTGCTATCTCGCAAGATTTCTCCCCCCTGCTTTTGTAAAAAAAAGTTACTTATATATCTGTTTTGGCACCTTTGCTACAAAATAAATAGTAGTAATTCCCGTAGCTAGGCCTGTGGGTAGTGCAAATAATACAAGATAGGGCAGATACCATAGTAAATTAGCACTACTTACTAAAATAGCTGCGACCGCAATCTGTACGATATTGTGAATGACTGCACCAATAATACTGATCCCTATTAAAGAAAATTTTGGATAACAATAATAATAAACATAAGCCATAACCATAGTACTTCCTATGGCACCACTTGCACTCATGACAAAAGCTGGTCCCAAAAATATACCGCCAAATAGTGATGCTAAACAAACACGTACAATTGCCACATAAATAGCATCACGCCAGCCGAACATGATAATCACAATCAGGGATACAATATTAGCTAGTCCCAATTTTATGCCAGGCACTGGTAAAGGTAAGGGAATCCAAGATTCCACTACGTGTAATACGCTGGCCATGGCAATGAGTAGAGCCAATAAGACCATTTGTCTCGTATTATGCATAACTCTTGCTGATACCCCACTTTTGTCAGTCTAACCTTCTAAAACCATTTTTTAATTATTATTATTAATTTTACCACCCTTATCCCACCATCTGATCTATCAGACTAGATCATTTTACCGCATAATTCTCCAACATGCAAATAAGATAGACTAAAAAAAGCGCAGAAGGTTCTTCCTTCTGCGCTTTTATTATTATATTTTTTTATTTTTCACAAGATGCACAAGCTGTGACTATGCTTTCCGCAGTTTCTGTGCCAGGGACAATGCCTGTTACAAAAGGACGAATGGCCTTAGTCGGACATTTTGACAAGCATACCGCATCGGAACATTTTTCTGCACAAATGCTGGAATCCACAACCGCCAAATTATTTTCCATCTTGATGGCTCCATGTGGACACTGGCGCATACAAAGCGAACAACCGATACAAGCAATGCTACATGCTTTCTTTGCCACGACACCTTTATCTTTTGAACTACAATTCACTCTTACTTTGGCATCAAGGGGCATAAGATGAATGACCTGTTTAGGACATACACTGACGCATTTACCACAAGCAGTACATTTTTCTGCATCAATAATTGGCAAACCAGACTCGCTCATGATCATCGCATTAAAAGGACAACTTTTAACACAGGTACCAAAACCTAGACAACCATATTTACAAGACTTAGGACCACCGAATAACAAATTAGCAGCTGTACAATCTTGCACACCATCATATTCGTAAGCAATCACAGCCTTATCATGAACACCAGCGCACTTGACTTGTGCTATTTGTGGCTGCATGGGTGCTGCTGCCTTACCGGTTAATTCCGCCACCAACTTAGCAATGGCATCTTTACCTGGCGAACATAAATTAGGAGGAACCTCTGAATTGAGCACAACTGCTTCCGCATAAGCCATACAACCAGCATAGCCACAAGCACCGCACTGCCCCTTCGGCAACACGTCCTCCACAATGTGAATCAGTGGATTCACCTCAATACCAAATTTCTTATTGGAATAGGCCAATACAAAACCGAAAAATAATCCCAGGGACGTTAACACAAGCAATATCAATATTGGTGTACTCATTTTTCATCACCTTCTATCATTTCTTATAGCGTGATCATTCCCGAAAAACCAAAGAATGACAATGCTAACATTCCTGCCAAAATAAAGGAAATACCTAAGCCTTGTAAGGATTTTGGTACATCCGCATATTGTAGTTTCTCACGCAGGCTAGCCATTAAGATAATAGCCAGAGAGAATCCTACTCCCGAGCCGATTGCTCTTACCAGACTTGTCATAAAATCAGAATGAAGTTCTGCATTTGTAACAGGTACAGCAAGTACAATACAATTCGTCGCAATCAGTACCAGATAAATCCCCCACATATTATATAGAGCTGGGGCATGTTTCTTAATAATCATCTCTAACAATTGCACAAAACTAGCAATTAATAATACAAACGAGATTAACATCAACGACTGTAAGCCTAGTGGTAGCAGAATATAATTATATACTGCCCAAGCCAGTAAGGAACTTAGCGTCATAACTGACGTAACAGCCATCCCCATACCAATTGACGCATTGAGATTTTTCGACACACCGAAAAAAATACATAACCCTAGAAACTGAGTCAAGACAAAGTTATTGGTGATTGCCGACGCAACAAATAATTTTAAATATTCTTCCATTATGCCACGCCTCCTTGCTTCCTAGCTTTTGCTTTATCTTGGTATTCACCAATTAAATTAAAGCTAGCAATCATTAGCCCAATTAGTACAAATCCACCTGGTGGTAAAATCATGATTAAAGCTGGATTATAAGCAGCCCCCATCACATTGACTCCCATGAGAGTACCATTACCAAATAGTTCACGTATCACGCCAATGGCTACCATGGCACCAGCAAAACCTGCCCCCATGCCCAGTCCATCAAAAAAAGAAGGAACAATGCCATTCTTTGCCGCAAACACTTCGGCGCGAGCTAGGATAATGGCAAATACCACAATCAGATTCAAATAAAGGTATAATGCTTTATATAAATCGGGAAAGTAAGCCTGCAGGGTTAAGATTACCACCGTAACAATAGTGGCAATGGATGTAATATATACCGGAACACGTACTTTCGGATTTACCACTTTACGAAAAATTGATACTACTACGTTATTAGCAGTTATAACAAACATAACCGACAATCCCATAGCCAATGCATTCGTAACAGTAGAAGTAACCGCCAATGCCGGACACAAACTTAAGGCCAGGCGAAATATGGGGTTTTGATCAAATAAGCCCTTATAAAATATTTCCCATAACTTCTTCATATTCAGCACCTCACTTCTTCTGGTCAGCTGTAAAAGCATTAACCTGTTCCACAGCTTCCTTAATTCCTTTGGTAACAGCACGGGAAGTAATTGTTGCCCCAGTCAATGCTTGAATGTTTCTGTCCGATGGAACTTTTACTACTTCTAATGCCTCTGCTGTTTTTCCGGCAAACCGGCCACGAAATTCTGCTGTTTGCGCTTTATCACCAAGACCTGGAGTTTCATTAAACTTTAAAATTGCGTAATCAATTACCTTGCCCTCAGTTGATATGGCAGCCAACATATCGATGGCACCACCATAACCTTTACTTTCTGCTGGCACTACATAAGCAATGACTTTGCCATCCTTAAGTGCAGAAAACCACCCTTCTTTGCCTTGCACTGCTTCGAAAGTCTGGGCATCCTTTACTAGACCTTGCCGTGCTTTATTATCAAGTTCAATTTTTGATTTATCCGCTACTGGCTTTGTGAAAGCATATGTCCCTGCAATAACTGCACTTGAAAGTAAGCAAGCAAGGGTAAGGTTAATGCCAATTTTGAAAACACTATCATTTTGTTCATGTGCCATGCTGATTACCTCCTTGCACCATATTTAACAGGTTTTATCAAGCGGTCAATTAATGGCGTTATGCAGTTCATTAACAAAATTGCATAACATACCCCCTCTGGATAGCCGCCCTTCAAACGAATTAGCGCTGTAAGAGCTCCCGCGCCGACTGCAAAAATAACTTGCCCCTTCACAGTAATCGGAATGGTTACCATATCTGTTGCCATGTAGAAAGCCCCTAAAATAAGACCACCAGACATCATATGCAAAAGAGGATCGCCGCCACATGCCGCCGTCAGTACTCCTACTGTACCAATCATAAGTACTGGCACTTGCCATTTGATATAACCGCGATAAATTAGGTAAATACCGCCTAAAATCAGAAGAACTGCTGAGGTTTCCCCCATACTGCCTCCGCGCATACCGAAAAACATTGACTTGTACATGATGGTTTTGTCGCCAAAATGCTCCACAACTTTTTCGTACCCTTGCAATTTAAGAATTCCTAAGGGAGTAGCGGAAGTCAGTGCATCCACCTTACCCAGCATCTCTTTTGCTGCTGGCCAAGTCGTCATGGCAATCGGCCAAGACGCAAGAATAAATGCACGTCCAATGAGAGCAGGATTAAAAATATTAAACCCTAGTCCACCCATTGTATGTTTAGCAATGGCTATCGCAAAAACAGCACCTGCTAAGGGCATATACCACGGCAGGGTCGCAGGAATATTCATTGCCAGCAGTAGCCCCGTTAAAAAGGCACTACCATCATTAATAACCATAGTCTTATTTTGCCATTTTAAAATCAAATACTCTGTGGCTACTGCGGCAATAATGCAGATGACCATATTAATCAGTGCTGGCATGCCAAAATTGTAAACGGAAAATAGCGCTGCCGGTGCAAGTGCTGCATTGACAGTCCACATAATTTTTGAAATTGATTCATCACACCGGATGTGGGGTGATGCGGAAACTATAAAGTGTTCTACGTCCATTTTTGTTTCTGTGCTCATACCGCCACCTCCTTATTTTTTCGCCGCCATGGCTGCATTTTGTGCTTTCGATAACTTAATATAATGAACCATATTGCGTTTTGCTGGGCATACATACACACACGAACCACACTCCACACAATCCAGTAAATCATATTCTGCCTTTGCAGTGGCATGAGCGCCACGTTCCGATAAGATACTCAGCATACTAGGCACAAGTCCCATGGGACAAGCTTCTACACACCGACCACAGCGGATACAAGGACGTTCGGGGCCATAATTCACATCAGCGGCACTTAATACCAAAATACCTGATGTCCCTTTAATAATCGGCACATCAAGAGTTCGCTGTGCCATGCCCATCATTGGACCACCCATGATTACTTTAGCTGGCTTCTCGCTAAAACCGCCACATAATGCTACCGCTGCTGCAAAAGTAGTACCAATTCTAAACCGTATATTTTTAGGCTCAGACACTGCACCACCCGTAACGGTTGTTACCCGCTCAATTAGCGGAATACCCGTTTCCACTGCATCAGCAATGGCTACCACTGTTCCTACATTCTGTACCACGACACCAACATCCATCGGTAAACCGCCAGATGGTACATCCTTGCCACAAATAACACTAATCAATGTTTTTTCAGCACCCTGCGGATACTTGGTTTGCAGAGTTATAACCTCAAGACCACTGATGCCATCACAAGCTGTTGTTAACGCAGCGATGGCATCTGGTTTGTTCGCTTCAATCCCTATATATCCCTTACTCACACCTAATACTTTCATCGCAATGCGCATGCCAGTCACGATTTTGTCTGACTGCTCAAGCATTACCCGATGATCAGCTGTTAGAAAAGGCTCACATTCCGCACCATTTAAAATAAATGTATGAATTTCCTTATCGGCAGGTGGTGCCATTTTTACATGAGTAGGAAAAGTTGCTCCCCCCATGCCCACCATGCCTGTTTGACGAATAATTTCTTTAATTTCTGTTACCTCAAGGGTTTTCCAATCACGCGCTAGCGGCAGCCCTGCTACCCATTCATCTTGTCCATCGCTTTCAATAACGACAGCCATGCAGGTTCCAAATACTGGATGAGGGTATTCTGCAATCTCAATGACCTTACCGGAAGTAGATGCATGAATCGGGCTTGAAACAAAAGCTTGCGCCTCCGCAACAACCTGGCCTTTCTTAACTAAATCCCCAACTTTTACAATCGCTGAACATGGTGCGCCAATGTGTTGTCTAACAGGAATAATGACTTTTTCAGGTATCGGTGCTACCTCAATCGGTTTGCTCGCCGTATACCTTTTTCGATCGTCGGGATGTATACCCCCATGAAAGCTTTTTGCCATAATTTCACCCCTTCTGAAAGTAACTAACTATTCTCTTTGTTTACTGTCATAAAATGCGCACAATAGTCGGCTGCATCTTGACATCTAACCTAGCGGCAGCATCAAAATATTTAATGTAAACCACTGATAATACAAAAGCAACTGCGCCGCCTGCTACCTGAAACCACAATGACTCATTACCAAATTTCTGTGCCAAAGTTCCGCCAAGCAATGCCCCAATAAATACTGCAATTAAAGGTAATATATACACGATAAATGCAGCCTTCAGCATATTGACTTCCCGAACTTCAACAACGACACGTTGACCTGGCTTAGCTCCTACTTGATTTAGAACCTCCAGTACCATTGCTGAATTACCTGGACAAGCGCCACAGTTCTCACAATCATTGTGACGACTTGTTTTTACCTTTGCGATGTCTCCAATAATTTCAAGAACAACCCCTTCTTGTTGCTTGTCCATATAATCTCCTTTCTGGATTATTTTGTATTTAATAAACATTAGGCATTTCTACTGTACACCAGTTAAATCTTGCTGTCAACCCGTGTATTCTCTATATTCGACATTATTAAACAGTTACTTTTTTCACTTTTTCACGATCTATTTTCACAATCTTTTTTTACATTTATTAGTGAAAAACCGTGTTTTTTTCACCTTTATATTTTTATTATTCTAAAAATTCTTTCTAATGATTTTTAGCTATACAGCAAATTCAATATGACTATGCAAGATAAATTAAAGAAATCAAATTCCATATTTAACCATAATCATAGGATTAAGTGTAACGTGATCGCTTCAATTTATTCTCTGTAAATTGAAAACAACTTCATAATGCAAAAAAATTTGCTATAAAAACAGTCTATTAGAATCATATCAATTGTGAAATGATTCTAATAGACTGTTTTTATAACAAAGTATTACCTTCGCCAAATAAAAACAAAATCAAGTAATGTCCTAGCTTCTATTCCTGACGATTGCCACGTAAAAGATATAATGCGGTGTATATACATTATTATTTTATTGATGAAATTTAGATACACCAACTTGTAGCTCACTGGCCATATGTTCCAATGATTGGCTGGATGAGGCAATCTCTTCCATGGAGGCCGCTTGTTCTTCAGCAGCCGCTGAAATAGTTTGCATATCGGCAGCCGTTTCAGAAGCGACAGTTCGGATACTACCTACCGAGCGAAGCACCTCGCCACTAGACGCCGCTACTTTCTCAGTAGCAGCACTAATTTCTTGGATCTCATTATTAAGTTGCTGTACCATCGTAACGATGAAGTTAAAGCGCTCACCAGTAGAAGCAATCACTTCTGTACCACGAGCAACTTCAGTAGTGCCCTGATTCATGGCCACAACTGCAATATTAGTTTCTGATTGGATATCACAAATAATTGCGTTAATCTTTTTAGCTGCTTCATGGGATTGTTCCGCTAGTTTCCTCACCTCATCTGCAACCACGGCAAAGCCTCGCCCTTGTTCCCCAGCTCGCGCCGCTTCAATTGCAGCATTCAATGCTAATAAGTTGGTTTGACTAGCAATACCACTGATAACGTCCACTATTTCACCAATTTGCTCAGATCGCTCTCCTAGTTTTCCCACTACTTGTGACGATTGAATCACTGAATTTTTAATGATCTGCATTTGATTGGTTGCTTGTAGCACAGCCTCACCGCCGGCAGCGGCAGCGCGAGTAGCCTCACCTGATTTTTCAGAAACATTATGAGAGCTCGAGGCAATATGATTAATTGCCTTCGTCATTTCCTGAACAACATGCATGGCTTGTTCTACAGCATCCACTTGCTGTGACGCCCCCGCTGCTACATTGGTAACGGTTTCGGCGACTTGGCTTGCTGCTTGCGCCAAATGCTCAGAATTCGCAGTTAATTCTTCACTTGCCGCCGACACTTGCCCAGACGATTTGGCAACTTGCGCCACAAGATTCCGTAAGTTGTCAGTCATAACACTAAATGCTTTTAAAAGGTCTCCAATCTCATCGTTAGCTTGGTATTGAATGGTGCACACCGTTAGATCGCCATTCGCAATGTTCTTAGCAGAATCGGCAACTGCGCTAAGCGGCCGGGATATACGACGTGCCAAGTAAATTGATCCTAGAACCGCTAAAATGAGGATGACAGCATCCAAAATTTCCAATATCCTTTGCATACGGGCTGTAGCTTCACCATTTTCTTCAATACGCAAATCCATCCGTTCACTTAAAAACTTCACCGTATCATTCACGGTTTCTTGGGCTGCTTGAATTTTAGCCCTTGCTATCAGCATGGTTTTCAAAGCTTCCTGTTGCCCAAATGTATTGCGAGTAGCGATCCCTTGATCTGCCACCTTATGATACTCGTTCAAAACACTCTTAAGTTCAGCCACCTTTTCCTTCCCCTCTGGTGTGATCAGATTTTTTTCTAAACTGATAAGTGTATTGTTCATTGTTTGCCGGGAAGCATCATAGGCTTGGCTATATTTAGGATCAGCCGTTACAATATATTCGTTTACTAATGAAGATTCATTATTTAACTCAATATTAATATCCTTTACTTCTACAACTAAGGGCACGCTACGTTTGAATACTCCATTATAACCATCTTTAATATTATCAATTTGATAATTGGTGTAGATATTCAGCCCAGTAAAACCAGCAACTACCATCATACATACCAATAAGATTTGTTTACCAATTGCTACACGCATTTATCTTACCACCTTATAGTTTTTATAATGATTACGTCAAATTCAATTCTTTAATGCATCCTATCTAAGTATTACAAATAGCGCTGTATAAAATTATTTACTGAATTAGTGCAACGATACTTATAAACAGGCCTGCCTACTGTGCCATAAATAAGTTCTAAGCTCAAGGTGCCGATTTGTCGAAGAAATTCTAAATATTTGCGCATGGAAACGCGGGAAATTCCAATCTGTTGTGCCATTTCTTCTGTTGAAAAAAGGTTTTGTTCTAACTCCTTTATTTTAAGCCAGGTTCTAGCCAAAGTATTACGATCAACCCCTTTGGGTAACGGAATTGTTGATGGTTGTTCCTTATATAATATACACTGATCTAATTCTAGTTGATTTAGTCTATCTTGCTCCTTCATTAAACTTGCTAAGCCCTTATACCCCATCAATGCTGCATCGAGACGTTCAAATTGAAAAGGCTTGATAATATAATCTACGGCGCCAAACCTTAAGGCTTTTTTAATATTACTACTATCACAAGCTGCGGTAATCACAATTACATCAATACCTTTACCTATCTGCCGTAACGTAGTCAACAATTCTAAACCATTCATACCTGGCATAAATATATCTAATAAAATTAAATCAATCTGTATTTTATCTAATACTATAAGAGCTTCATCTGCTGAATGAACAACAGATTCCACCTTAAAACCTGCCACTAAGTCCACATAACGTTTATTAAATTCAGCTACCATGGGGTCATCATCTACAATCATAACCTTAATCAAAATGTTCCTCCTCCGTACAATAAGGTACAACCACCTGAAACTTGGCACCATTACCGACTTTAGAAACTACTGTGATTTTTCCATTTAAACGCTTTACACTACGCTGAATTAAATACAAACCTAGACCACGCTCCCCCCCCTTCGTGGAATACCCTTGTATGAAAATATTTTCTTTCGCTTGTTCAGCAATCCCTGGGCCAGTGTCACTCACCACAATGGTTACTATCCCACTGTCATAAGAAAAATCGATCGTAATACACTTAACGATAGAGTCTACCAGTGCTTCCAACGCATTATCGATTAAATTTCCAATGATTAAAATCAATTCGTGAACCATTTCCGGTTCAACTGGTTCCGGTAAAAAACTTTCTTCCGATAATATGATTTCCGCACCGGCCTCACGGGCCAAACTCAATTTTCCCATTAAAAATCCTGCCAGTACTGGATCTTTAATTTTTCGAACTACAGAACCAACTTCCACCTGATAATGCTGAGCAATTTGACTTACATAACTAGTTAATCGCTCATAATAGCCCATATGAATCATTCCCACAATCACATGTAATTTGTTCATGAATTCATGGGTTTGGGCGCGCAACGCCTCAGCATAATTTCTGACACCGGTAAGTTTTTCTGCCAGTTGCCTAAGTTCCGTTTTATCGCGAAAAGTTGCAATGGCCCCTACGATTTCGCCATCAACAATAATTGGGCTACGATTGGCCAGAACTATGATTCCATTGATATCTTGTTCCTGGTCTAATTCTATTTGTCCAGTTTGAATAATATTTCCCAAGCGGGTGTTTGGCACATACTCGTCTACCTTTTTCCCAATTGGACTTGTAAAAATACCAGCTCGCTGAAATAACCTCACCCCTTCCTCATTTAAAATGGTAATACGGGATTCTTTATCAACTGCTAAAATCCCCTCTCGCACCGATTGCAACATGGCACTGCGTTCTTGAAATATTCTAGCAATTGCAAAGGGCTCCAGCCCAAACATGCTTTTCTTGATATTGCGTGCCAATAATAGGGCACCTAATATGCCAACTAACATTCCAAATCCAACGCCAATATAGATCGCTGCTCGGCTCTTATCAACTACCGCCTGTACATTATCTACCATGATACCTACCAATACGACCCCGACTTGCCGACCATCGGGTCCAAATATTGGTGAAAAGGCACGCAATGAAACCCCTAGAGAACCTTTATTTACAGAGGTAGTTTCTTTGCCCTCAAAGGCCAGATCCCCATCATCTTCTTCATAATATTCGCCTATTTTATCTGGATGAGGGTGTGATTTTCGCACTCGATTCATATCCATTACCGTAATAAATTGAACGTTACTTCTCAGCAAAATTTTTTGCGTAAAAACCTGAATTTCACCTTCATCCTTTTTCCCCATTAACCCGTCAATTATTACCGGAGAAATTGAAATAATATGTGCAATCTCAATTGCTTCTTTTGAAGAATTAATACGAGTCCTTTCCGAAACCCCTTCATTACTAATAACATCTGTCGCCAATAAAGCTAAAGCAACAACAATGCAAACAAACACAGCAATCTTTGTCTGCAAACCTAGTAAAGGTTTTTTTATATGCATGATTTATCCTTTTCCTCATCTTATCATTAAGTTACTTCGACCTATATCGACATTTTCCTGTAAAAAACCTACAACACACCATTTAAAAAACTATTTTCACCAAAAGATATATTTCACTATATCTTTTACATGGCAATCGTCAGGAATAATGTGTTGTATCTACTAACTATTACAGTTGTGACCTAACTATGCCCACTCACCCTATACCTGGGCGGGCGGACATGGTTAGGTCACAACTATTCATCTGATAGAAATTCCAAGCAGGTACAAGGCGAGTCCCCACAATCAAACCAGAAAACACAAAATGTGCTCCAGGCTAAGCAGATGCTAGTCTTACTTGGGCTAGCAAGCCCTATGTGTAAAAAAAATTAAAAAGTGTTCCTTTCAGATAAACTTTGGGCTTTTGCATATCAAGATTCCAATGGATTAAGCCTTAATCACTCCGTTGGCAATGGCACGTTTTTTGACCTGTCGCATAACGTAAAGGGTTAAAACGATATCGATAGCTCCGAATAATGCCGTTATTCCAAAAGCTGTAGTATAACTACCGGTTATTTGCCTGGCTGTGACTGCCGCTCGTGGACCGATAAACGAAGCCACCGAAAAAGCAGTCCATAATATTCCATAATTTACTCCAAGGTTCTTCGGACCATATAAATCGGAAATAATAGTTGGGAATAACGCCAAGTTAGCACCAAAGCAAAGTCCGACGAAAAGCAACGCTGCGATAAAAATATTATTATCACTAACATTGGCATATAGCGCCAACATTGCTAAAGATGAAATCGTAAAGACCACTGCTAAAGTTTGATATCGGCCTAGTTTGTCGGAAACCCAGCCCCAACCAAGACGTCCAAGTGTATTGCCAAAAGATAATAAGGTTATCATCAAAGCCGATGCTGCAACTGAAAGATTGCGTGTTTCCTCGCTGATAGGCACGGCTTGACTAAGGATCATCAACCCGGCTGAGGCACCTAAAGCGTACATAAGCCATATAGCCCAAAACAAGGGATCAGCTATCATTTCTTTCGGGCCTTTGTCTTTTCCACAAGATACAGCAGCCGCAGTCGACGACGGATGCCAATTATTTGGTTTATACCCGTCAGGAGGTTGTACCATAAATCTAGAGGCAACAACACCAATGACTATATAAATCAGTCCTATAATTTTCAGAGCCGAAAGTACGTCATAATGAACAGCAAGATACGAGGCTACGGGAGCGCATACCATGCTACCAATTCCCACACACGCCACTACTATTCCGCTAGCCATACCTTTCTTATCAGGAAACCATTTAATTGTATTTGCAACAGATGGAGCATAGAAAATACCATTTCCAAGCCCGCCAATCACACCATAATAAAAGTAAAGTTGCCAAATAGAAGTAGCAAAACCGCTCATGAAGAAGCCTGCTCCCCACATAACTCCTCCCACCAACGAAATCAGTCTTGGACCATATTTATCCTGGAGTCGACCTGCAATCATCATTGAAATTGCCATAGTGGCAAAACCTATCGTAAAGGCCAATGAAAATTGGGCTGGCGTCCAATGATAAATTGCTATCATTGGTTTCTGGAACACGCTCCAGGCGTAAACCCCACCAAGGGCAATACAATTTAACGCACCTGCTAATAATACTATCCATCTGTTAACATTTTTCATCACAATACCTCCCTTAATAAAATAACCTTTCGACATTTCTCACCCCAGATAAATCAAGGGTTTTATCCTAGCACTAGACTCTGCATCCTCCCCTATTCATGAGGGATTTTTTGTTTTTCTGCTAATAGATATGATAATACACACATTCGTTTATTAAAGGTACCACAATCAACTAGACAAGGGTATTTTGCCTAGTTGATGATTTAATATATTCTCTGTCGAAAAGTATAAGAAACTTTAGATGGAGGAAAAGGGAATAAGAAAGATCCTCAGTAAAGGGTATATGAGCAGCAACTCACCCTTTACCCCACAGCACCAATCGAAATTAAGGACTGACCACTTTGTACCGAATCATTTACTTGAACAGATAACTCCGTAATAACACCATCATTAGCAGCAAGAATAGGATTATGCATTTTCATAGCCTCCATGATAATCAACTCTTGCCCTTTCTTGACTTTATCACCAACATTTACTTTAATCGCAATGATTTTACCTGGCATTGGTGCTAATATTTTTTTCCCCGCACTACTAATAGCGGCACTAGCTTGACGCACAGGTGTATCACTAGGTGCTGCAACGGTTGCCGGAGCCTGGGCAACTGGCGCCATGGCAACGGCCTGCTTAGGCATCACTGCAGGTGCAACAGCAATTCCGCTTTTTTTCTGTACAGCAACATCATAGGATTTTCCATTTACAATAATTTCATAGTTTGTCATGATAACCCCTCCACTATTATAATTTTGTATTTTGATTGCATTATGTATGCTATATACGGCTTCTAAGTAGCTCTTGCCGACCTGTCAACTTCCAATCTCCCCCACTGGGTTTAATGCTAACCACTTCAAAATCTCCATGCCCAGCAAATTCGTGAATTGCGGCAGTAATCACCGCGATCAAATCATCCTCTTCTGCATCTATATCAACTACAGCAGTCGCTCCTGGATTGATAGGCGTACCTTCATGATTGAAATCATGGGAATCAGATTTGTCCTGTGACCTTTTTCTTAGCACCATTATTAAACGAAAAACAATAACCAATAAAACTAGCCATATCATAACGCGCACCCACCTTTCATTTTTTTATATCATTGTTTTATCGTTTCTCACATCCCTCAGTTATCATATTTTTATCATTCTTTGCTTTCCATTTACGTGTTGAAAAGAAATAATAACCAAGGGTTACTACTAATGCCAAAACAAAAGCAATTGTATTGATGATCCTCACCTCGCTTTTTCCCTAATCAGCATCTCCGCTACTTCATAACTCCAATTAACGCGAGCATAATACCACCAGAGATGGCAGTACCAAAAACACCTGCCAGATTAGGCCCCATGGCATGCATAATTAAGAAATTATAAGGATTTTCTTCCAAACCTACCACATGAGAAACACGTGCGGCAATGGGCACTGAGGCAATACCAGCTGAACCAATTAGTGGATTAATTTTTCCACCACTTATCTTGTTCATAATTTTAGCACCAATAACCCCTGAAGCCGTTCCTCCCATGAAAGCAACTAAGCCCAGAACAATAATTTCTAAGGTTTTTAGGTTGAGAAAGTGATCAGCCCCCATGGTTGATCCAACGGCTACTGTCAAGGTAATTGTGATTACATTCATTAAGTCATTTGCTGCCGTACTTGCTAAACGATCAACCATTAATACTTCTCTCAGCATATTACCAAGCATTAGCATGGTGATTAGGGGAGCAACTGGTGGCAATAACAGGTTTACAATAACAGCAATAACAAAAGGGAAACAAATTTTCTCTAAACGGCTAACAGTGCGTCCTTGTGTCATCACAATTTGCCGTTCTGCGGGAGAGGTTAAGGCTCTCATGATCGGTGGCTGAATGAGAGGCATTAATGCCATATAAGAGTAGGCAGCTACCGCAATCTGTGGCAATAAATGCGGAGCAAGCTTCATCGTAACAAAAATAGCCATTGGACCATCAGCACCACCGATGATACCGATTGCACCAGCCTCAGCCAATGTGAAACCTAGCGCTTTTGCCCCAATTAGTGCAATAAAAATTCCTAAATGGGCGGCGGCCCCCAGAATCATCAAACTTGGATTGGCAATCATCGGACCAAAGTCAGTCATAGCACCTACACCTAAAAAGATCAATGGCGGGATGATTACAAGTTCAACACCTTTATAAGCATAGTAGAATAAACCACCTGGTAACGTAAGATCAGACCCAGGCACATTAGCGACAATACACGAAAAACCAATCCCTAGTAATAAAAAGGGCTCATATTTTCTTGCTAATGCCAGATAAACCAGCACCGCACCTACAAAAATCATAAAAATATTGCCCCACCATAATTGAGCTAGTCCAGTCTGTTCTGCAAGATTTAGCATCAGAGATGATATTTGTTCAAACATTTATTTTCCTCCTCACTACTGCTTAAATAACTTAATTTAATGCCCACCTCTTAACTGATTATCATCAAGATAGCCAAGTTTGTTCAAATAAGGAAATACATACAACACTAGACTAATACCCCAAATGATTACAAAACTTAGAAAAAAGTCAATTACACTAAGAATATAAGCCCCCTCCATAGTATCTGGTACGATCATAGCTCTCCACTCCTTTTGAATCTTTGATTATTTGCTTTGCATACGTTGTGTGGCTTTTTCAAAGAGATGAGCACGATTCACAACACTACGTTGGTGTTGTCCATGACCAACTGTGCCATATTCATCAGAGGCGACAATATCAAACAATATACTGTCACCACTGATGTCCCTAATTGTGGATTTCACTCGTAATGTCATCCCCAGGCAAGTGGGGGCATCATGCATAAAATTAAATGATATACCAACGGTCACAAACCCCTCTGGCAGACGTCCTTCAACATTAGCTAATGATGCATCTATGATTAGCCCTACAAATGCCGGGGTAGCAATTAGGTGTTCCAGTGAACCTCTACCATACTGAGATGCAGTGTCAGACTCTGTCAACAATTTTTGTACCGTGTGATTCATACCAATTAACAACACATTGCGCAAGTCAAACATAGTCAATTGCCTCCTATTCAGCTTTTTATAAAGGGATATTGCCGTGTTTCTTGTGGGGCCGTTGCTCACGTTTACTTGCGAGCATGCTAAATGCAGTAATGATGCGCGCCCTTGTTTCTTGCGGTTCGATAATCTGATCAACAAAACCACGCTCCGCCGCTTTATAAGGAGTAGCAAATTCTTCGATATACTGCTCCGTCTTAGTGGTAACCTCTGCATCGCCACGGAAGATAATATTCGCAGCACCAGCAGGCCCCATTACTGCAATTTCAGCAGTAGGCCATGCCATTACCTGATCCGCACCCAAATCTTGTGAACACATTGCTAAGTAAGAACCACCATAGGCCTTACGGGTAATGACTGTAACTTTAGGCACCGTAGCTTCCGAGTAAGCATATAACATTTTGGCCCCATGGCGAATGATGCCACCATATTCTTGACTTACACCTGGCAAAAAGCCTGGAACATCCACTAAATTTAGCAGTGGAATATTAAACGCATCACAGAACCGAATAAAGCGCGCTGATTTATCTGACGCATCCACATTCAGACATCCTGCCATCACGGAAGGCTGATTCGCAATAATACCTACAGAGTGACCGGCAAAACGTCCAAAACCAATGATTATATTTTGTGCAAAGCATGGTTGCACTTCATAAAATTCACCATGATCTACAATTGCAGTAATGACAGCTTTCATATCGTAGGGTTGATTGGGATTATCCGGTATTAAGGTATTTAAGCTTTCTTCGATCCGACTAGCATCATCGGTATTTTTGATAGCCGGGACACCTTCAATATTGTTACTTGGCAAGAAGCCCATTAAATAACGTATTTGTTGTAAACAATCATCATCATTTTCCGCTACAAAATGCGCCACCCCAGAAGTACTATTATGAGTCATTGCCCCACCTAAGACTTCCGCAGTGACATCTTCACCCGTAACCGACTTAATTACTTGTGGTCCAGTAATAAACATCTGACTTGTATTTTTCACCATATAAATAAAATCCGTCAAGGCCGGTGAATATACTGCCCCGCCTGCACATGGCCCCATGATCACCGAAATCTGTGGAATCACCCCAGATGCCATGGTATTATTGTAGAAAATTTTTCCATACCCTGATAATGCATCAACAGCTTCTTGAATGCGAGCACCACCTGAATCATTAATGCCAATAATCGGGGCCCCCATCTTCATCGCCAGTTTTTGTACTTTAACAATTTTATTAGCATGCATTTCTCCCAAAGATCCACCTACGACGGTAAAGTCTTGGGCAAATACATACACCAATCTTCCATCAATGGTACCGTAACCAGTAACGACACCTTCGCCGGGAGCTTCTACGGATGACATATTAAAATTTACACACCGATGAATAACAAATTGGTCCAATTCAACGAAAGTGTTTTCATCAAGCAATTTCTCTATGCGTTCACGGGCTGTTAATTTACCGGTGGAATGATGTTTGTCAATCCGTTTTTGCCCGCCACCTAATTTTATCTGTTCTTGCCTTGCTTTCAGATCTTCAATTTTTTCTTGAACGGTAGCCATTTTTATACCTCCCACAACATTAACCTTTTCTTTGGCTGATTAATCATATATATTGCATTAAAGAATTGTCTTTTGGAATTTTAACCATAAGCGGAAGTTAAGTTTACGGTGAAGCGTTGGTTAAATTCTGAATGACAATTTTTTAATGCATCTTATCTACATCTCTTGCATTAAAAAGAATTTGCATTCAGCTATTTAATGCATCCTAGCGATTGGTCTTAATGTAATCAATAATGGTCGTCGTTGGCGTACCTGGTGTAAATACTGCTGCAATCCCCGCCTCTTTTAGAAAAGGTATATCCGAATCAGGGATAACACCACCGCCAATGATCATTACATCGGTCATGCCTGTTCCATGAATCAATTCAACAATACGTGGGAATAAATGATTATGAGCTCCAGATAGCAAACTCAGGGCAATAACATCCACATCTTCCTGCAGTGCAGCTTCAGCAATCTGCTCTGGAGTTTGACGAAGTCCGGTATAAATAACCTCAAATCCAGCATCACGTAAGGCGCGAGCTACCACTTTTGCGCCACGATCATGCCCATCTAAGCCTGGTTTTGCCACTAATACTCTAACACGTTGTTCCATTGTGATTCCTCCTTTTACCCTTCCTATAAAGTGGCATGTGCTTGGTATTCACCAAAGACTTTGCGCATGACGCCACATATTTCGCCGAGTGTTGCATATGTTTTAACCGCTTTTATAATAATTGGCATAAGATTAAAATCTTCATCCCTGCAAGCATTTTCTAGTGTGGCCAGGACGGCATTGACAGCTACAGTGTCACGTTTAGCACGCAAGTTAGCCAGTTTCTTCTTTTGCAATTCCCCGACAGTAGCATCTACACGCAATAGACCTTCAACGGGTTTTTCTTCGATCTGGAATTTATTTACTCCCACAATAATACGATCGTTATTTTCAACCTCTTTCTGCCATTTATAAGCACTGTCTTGAATTTCTCTTTGAATGTAGCCCTGCTCAATCGCAACAACAGCCCCACCAATATCATCAATTTTCTGGATGTATTTCCATGCTTCAGCTTCAATCTGGTTGGTCATAGCTTCTACATAGTAAGAACCGGCCAAAGGATCAACAACATCAGCCAATCCGCTTTCATAGGCCACAATTTGTTGGGTACGCAAGGCAACTCGTACTGAATCTTCGGTCGGTAATGCCAGCGCCTCATCCTTAGAATTGGTATGTAATGATTGTGTCCCCCCCATAACAGCAGCAGCTGTTTGTAGAGCAACACGCACAATGTTATTTTCAGGTTGTTGCGCAGTCAGCATGGAACCTGCCGTTTGGGTATGTACACGTAACATCCAAGACTTAGGATTTTTAGCGCCAAAGCGATCTTTCATCACTTTCGCCCACACACGACGAGACGCACGAAATTTAGCAACTTCCTCTAATACATTGTTATGTGCATTCCAGAAGAAAGACAAGCGTCCAGCAAAATCATCAACATCAAGTCCAGCTTTAATAGCGGCTTCACAATAGGCAATGCCATCAGCAATCGTAAACGCAATTTCCTGAGCTGCAGTAGAGCCAGCTTCCCGAATGTGGTAACCAGAGATGGATATGGTATTCCAATTGGGAACATGTTGCGAGCAATATTCAAAAATATTAGTGATCAAACGCATAGAGGGTTTCGGCGGAAAAATATAGGTACCACGCGCTGCATACTCTTTTAAAATGTCATTTTGAATGGTGCCTTTTAATTTATCAACACTAATACCTCGTTTTTCAGCAACCGCAATATACATCGCAAGTAGTACCGAAGCAGGAGCATTGATGGTCATTGAAGTAGAAACTTTTCCCAAATCAATTTGATCAAACAAAATTTCCATATCTGCTAAGGAATCAATGGCTACACCAACTTTACCTACTTCACCTTCTGACACAGCATCATCTGAGTCATAACCAATTTGGGTTGGCAGATCAAAAGCACAAGAAAGCCCAGTACTACCTGACTCTAATAGATAACGATAACGTTTATTGGATTCTTCTGCAGTAGAAAAACCTGCATACATACGCATGGTCCAGAAGCGACCACGATACATGGTGGGTTGTACGCCACGTGTAAAAGGATAGGTACCAGGAAGGCCTAACTCTTTCTCATAATCCAGACCCTCAAGATCAAGTGGGGTATATAATCTGTTATACTCTATATTTTTGCGTTCAGGGAATTTAGCACTAGCCTTGTCAACTTTAGCAGTATACTCTGCGACTTTTAGTTTCAAGCTTTCATTATTCATATCATTACTCCTCCTTAACTTGCTATTTCATTAGCGCCTGTTTCCAAGTATCTTTAATCTAAAGATACATAATTTATCGACAATTTGATATATTCTGTAACTTTAAAATCGATTTTGTAGTTAAAGTAAGTGATGTTATACGTTATAATAAATAAAACCGACCTTGTGGTCGGTTTTATTTATCAGCGATTCTAAGTCCTGAATACACAATTATTTAATGCATCCTATATACTTTGCACGATTCTTTTCACATAAATTTATCTGACTACATATTCACTTCTATAATACTTATACGTTATGCCATCTGCTTAGATTTTTTATATCGATGGAAAGCATACAATACAACAATGATCGTAGACAAGCCCAATCTAACCAAAAAAGAAACATCATTAAGTATATCAGCTAACGGTGTTATTGCCGCTCCAATCAGAGAAAAAAGCGCCACGCCAGCCATGTCTTTCCACTTACGATTTTTAGCATGGAACAATACTACGCTCCATAGGCTAAATATCACCGTCCCCACGACTAAAAGAATTGTTATGACCTTTAATACCTCTCCATTTACTGCTAGCATCTTATCACTCCCACAGTTACTTTACCATCAAACAATATCTACAGATATAAATTTAGGGCTGCCTCAATTTTTTTGAGGCAGCCCTTGTTTAGCTTATTGATATTACTTAATTACAGCTAAAATGTCGTTTGTCTTTACACTTTGATCAGCTGCAGCATTAACGGATTTAAGAGTACCAGCAACAGGAGCAGTGATTTCATTTTGCATTTTCATTGCTTCCAAAATCATAAGTACATCGCCCTTTTGAACTGCTTTGCCAGCTTCCACAAGAACCTTGATGATTTTACCAGGCATTGGGGAATTAACAGCAGTATCACCAGCGCCTACTTCAGCAGGTGCAGGAGCAGCTGCTACAGCAGCTTTAGGAGCAGCTACTGGTGCAGCTACTGCCGCTTTAGCAGCAGGAGCAGCTACTTTAACTTCTTTAACTTCTTCAACCTCAACTTGATATGTAGCACCATTTACAGTTATGTTAAATTTTTTCATTCTATTAACCTCCAACATATTTATAGAATTAACGCTACTTAAGCGTTTTTGCGACCAGCGTTAATCCATACATCACTGTCGCGTGTAATTTTTACAGCCTGAAAGCTAGTTCCACCAAGCATTTGGTGAATGGCAGCAGTAATAACTGCTACAACTTCCGGAGCAATACCTTTTGCATCTATTTTCATACTAGTCCACACCTTCCTTATAGCGGAATATTGCCATGTTTCTTTTGTGGCCGTTGTTCACGCTTACTAGCCAGCATGCTAAGTGCAGTGATGATACGTGGTCTGGTTTCTTTTGGTTCAATAACCTGATCAACAAAGCCACGTTCAGCTGCTTTATATGGAGTGGCAAATTCTTCTATATACTGTTCAGTCTTAGCTTTAACTTCAGGATCTCCACGGAAGATAATATTCGCTGCGCCAGCAGGACCCATAACAGCAATCTCAGATGTAGGCCACGCCATAACCTGATCAGCACCTAAGTCTTGTGAACACATTGCCAAATAAGATCCGCCATATGCTTTACGCGTAATCACCGTAATTTTTGGTACAGTAGCTTCCGAATAAGCATACAACATTTTTGCACCGTGACGGATGATTCCACCATATTCTTGGCTTACACCAGGCAAGAATCCTGGAACATCAACCAAGTTTAGAAGTGGAATGTTGAAAGCATCACAGAAGCGAATAAAGCGCGCTGATTTATCAGACGCATCCACATCTAAGCAACCTGCCATTATGGATGGTTGATTGGCAATAATACCCACCGATTGTCCGTCGAAACGAGCAAAACAAGTAATGATATTTTGCGCAAAGTATGGCTGTACTTCATAAAATTCACCATTATCGACAATGGAAGTAATGATGTCTTTCATGTTGTACGGTTGGTTGGGATTATCAGGTAATAAAGTGTTTAAGGACTCATCCATTCTGTTGGCATCATCTGTGCAAGCTACAACTGGAGAACCTTCCAGATTGTTGCTTGGTAAGAAGCTCATCAAATAACGAATTTGCTCTAAACAATCTGCATCATTTTCAGCAACAAAGTGAGCTACACCCGAAGTAGTATTGTGAGTCATTGCCCCACCTAATACTTCAGCAGTTACTTCTTCACCTGTTACAGATTTGATAACTTGTGGTCCCGTAATAAACATTTGGCTAGTCTTTTTTACCATGTAGATAAAATCAGTCAAAGCTGGCGAATATACCGCGCCACCAGCGCATGGCCCCATAATAACGGAAATCTGTGGAATTACACCAGATGCCATTGTGTTATTATAGAAAATTTTACCGTAACCTGATAATGCATCAACCGCTTCTTGAATACGAGCTCCACCGGAATCGTTAATACCAATAATTGGTGCTCCCATTTTCATGGCTAGTTTTTGCACTTTAACAATTTTGTTAGCATGCATTTCACCTAAAGATCCACCTACTACTGTGAAATCTTGTGCAAATACATAAACTAATTTTCCGTTAATGGTACCATAACCAGTAACAACACCTTCACCTGGAGCTTCTACCTTCGCCATGTCAAAATTAACACAACGATGAGTAACAAACTGATCCAGTTCGACAAAAGTATTCTCGTCAAGCAATTGTTCTACACGTTCACGGGCAGTGAACTTGCCAGTGGAATGTTGCTTGTCAATACGCTTTTGACCACCGCCGAGCTTAATCTTTTCCTGCCGTACTTTTAGATCTTCAATTTTCTCTTGAACTGTAGCCATTTCACACCTCCAAAAACATCCAAATACTACGATATAGTACCACCATATCTTATGTAATATTTTGTAATTGTTTACCTTTTATAATCTTGTTGCAAAACACCACTCTGCATTGCCGCCACAAAATGGTGCAATAAAATCGCACTACTACTTACGTCTTTATTGCCCTACCCGTAACGCCTTAACATTTCAGAACTTTGCCACATGTGATTAACCTTATTTACGCTCGGATAATTCTACCAAAACGCCGCCAGTAGACTTAGGGTGAACAAAAGCAATGCTAGTTCCACCTGCACCATAGCGAGGAGTTTCATCAATCATCCGTGCACCTTTTGCTTTTAGGTCAGCAATGGCTGCTTCCACGTTATCAACGCGAATTGCAACATGTTGAATACCTTCCCGATCGCCATTTTTCTCAATGAATTTTGCGATAGGGCCATCTGGTGTAGTGGATTGTAACAGTTCAAGTTCACTATCGCCACAAGGGAAAAAGCATACCTTTACTTTTTGACTTTCTACTTCTTCTTCACCAGCAGCTTCCATGCCAAGCATTTCACTATAGAATTTTTTAGCTTGTTCTAAATCTTTTACTGCAATACCAATATGATCTATTCTTAATGTTTTAAACATCTTCAAAACCATCCTCAATCATTTTTAGCGCAAGATACTTTCCATTACGTCACTTACAACCGTATATGGATTTTTTTCTCGCTTTTCTACACTTGTTACTAATTGATCGATTTTCCCACCACTGGATAATACTTTTCGCACGTGGCGTCCAAGTTGTTCATCAAGCATTGCCAAGAGCTCACTTTTGGTACGTTCTGTACGCCTTTGCGTAAATTGTCCAGATTCTTTGGAGTAAGCAGCTTGTTGCACGATGGAATCTGCCAATTCGGTAATGCCCTCACCACGATGAGAGATTACCCGTTTGATGGGTGGTCGCCAATTGGTTTTCACCTGGTTTAAGTCCAGCATCATCTCAAGTTCAGTATTCAAACGATCAACACCGTCATAGTCAGCTTTATTAATGGCAAAAATATCGCCAATTTCCAATATCCCAGCTTTAATCGCTTGAATATCATCCCCAAGCCCGGGTACCAATACGACAATGATGGTATCGGCTGTTTTTACAATATCCACTTCTGACTGACCCACACCCACGGTTTCCACTAGAATGATATCTTTACCAGCAGCATCCATGATTTTTACAGCCTCAGCAGTTTTCTGTGACAAACCACCTAAGCTACCACGGGTTCCCATACTACGGATAAACACACCTGGATCTAATGTCAAATCGTTCATACGAATGCGGTCGCCTAAAATAGCGCCACCAGAAAAAGGGCTGGTAGGGTCAATTGCAACGATCCCTACTGTTTTTCCTTGACGGCGATATTCTTTAGCTAATTTATCAGTCAATGTGCTCTTACCTGCCCCTGGTGGGCCGGTAATGCCAATTACATGGGCATTACCGGTATGAGCATATAATTTTTGCATGATAGCCACTGCATCATCATGCTCATTTTCCACTGCTGTAATAGCGCGAGACAAGGCTAGGCGAGAACCATTTAATAATTCATCTGCTATGTTCATTGTTTGCACCAGCCCAACAGATATATTTATTTTACATTTGCATGAATATAATCAATGATCGTTGTAGTTGATGTCCCTGGTGTAAATACCTCAGCAATGCCAGCTGCTTTCAGAGAAGGTATATCGGAATCAGGGATAACACCGCCACCAATCATCAGAACATCGGTCATGCCACTCTTGCGGATTAAGTCCACAATACGTGGGAATAAATGATTATGAGCTCCTGATAACAAACTAAGCGCAATTACATTCACATCTTCTTGTAGTGCTGCTTCCGCAATTTGCTCTGGAGTTTGGCGAAGTCCTGTATAAATAACCTCAAATCCAGCGTCACGTAATGCGCGAGCAACTACTTTTGCGCCACGATCATGTCCATCTAGACCTGGTTTTGCTACTAATATTCTAACACGTTTTTCCATAGTTCTTCCTCCTCCTACCTATCTTACAATGTTGCTTGCGCTTGGTATTCACCAAAGACTTTACGCATTACATTACAAATTTCACCCAGTGTCGCATATGTTTTAACAGCTTCCATGATAATTGGCATCAAGTTAACTTCTTCATCGCCACATGCAGCTTCTAGTTTAGCAAGGGCTGCAGTAACCGCTACATTATCACGCTTCGCACGTAATGCAGCAAGCTTTTTCTTTTGAAGTTCGCCGACAGAAGCATCTACGCGAAGCAGACCTTCCACTGGTTTTTCTTCAATTTGGAATTTGTTAACGCCAACGATAATACGGTCGTTGTTTTCAATTTCTTTTTGCCATTTGTAAGCACTGTCTTGAATTTCTCTTTGGATGTAACCTTGCTCAATCGCAACAACTGCGCCACCAATATCATCAATTTTTTGAATATAGGCTAATGCTTCTGCTTCAATCTGATTAGTCATGGCTTCTACATAGTAAGAACCAGCCAAAGGATCAACAACATCTGCCAGTCCACTTTCATAAGCGACAATTTGTTGGGTACGAAGAGCAACACGTACTGAATCTTCAGTAGGAAGTGCCATTGCTTCATCCTTGGAATTTGTATGCAAGGATTGAGTACCGCCCATAACAGCAGCAGCAGTTTGCAACGCAACGCGAACAATATTATTTTCAGGTTGCTGAGCAGTAAGCATGGAACCAGCTGTTTGGGTGTGTACGCGTAGCATCCAAGACTTAGGGTTCTTAGCGCCAAAACGTTCTTTCATAATTTTAGCCCATACACGACGTGAAGCGCGGAATTTCGCAACTTCTTCTAGTACATTATTATGTGCATTCCAGAAGAAAGATAAACGTCCAGCAAAAGCATCAACATCAAGTCCAGCTTTAATGGCAGCTTCACAATACGCAATGCCATCAGCAATGGTGAAAGCGATTTCTTGTGCTGCAGTGGAACCAGCTTCACGAATGTGGTAACCAGAAATGGAAATTGTATTCCAGTTAGGAACATTCTTGGAGCAATATTCAAAAATATTAGTGATCAGACGCATAGAAGGCTTAGGAGGGAAAATATATGTTCCACGAGCAGCATACTCTTTCAAAATATCATTTTGAATGGTACCTTGCAATTTATCAGCACCGATGCCATTTTTCTCAGCAACGGCAATGTACATAGCAAGTAATACGGAAGCAGGAGCATTGATTGTCATGGAAGTAGAAACTTTACCTAGATCGATTTGATCAAACAAAATTTCCATATCTGCCAAGGAGTCAATGGCCACGCCAACTTTACCAACTTCACCTTCGGAAATCACATCATCAGAGTCATAGCCAATTTGGGTTGGCAAGTCAAAGGCACAAGAAAGCCCTGTACTACCTGACTCTAATAGATAGCGATAGCGTTTATTGGATTCTTCCGCTGTGGAGAAACCTGCATACATACGCATGGTCCAAAAACGGCCACGATACATGGTAGGTTGTACACCGCGAGTAAAAGGATAGCTACCAGGTAAACCTAAATCAGTTTCATAATCCATGCCCTCAAGATCGAGTGGGGTATAGAGTCTGTTGTACTCTATATTTTTGCGTTCTGGGAATTTAGCACTCGCCTTTACAACTTTTTCTGTGTACGCTACTACTTTTGCTTTTAAACTTTCATTATCCATACTAAAAATCCTCCTTAACTTTCCTGTTTCATTGAACCAGTTTCTATGAATCTGGTATGCCACGAAAGGGCTTCTGTTAAAATATGTGGTGTCTGTGCGCATTTGGTGGCCTTTTCAGCTCTCTCCAAATAATCCATCAGCATAGGCTTATAATCAGGATGAGCACAATTTTCTATAATGACGCGCGCCCGCTCTCTAGGACTGAGTCCGCGGACGTCGGCAACACCCAACTCGGTAATAAATAAATCAACATCATGTTCACTATGATCAGCATGGGAAACCATTGGCACAATCGAGGAAATCGCTCCACCTTTGGCGGTAGATGTGCTAAAGAAGCACGTCAAATACCCATTACGAGCAAAATCTCCTGAACCACCAATACCATTCATCATTTTGCTACCCATAATATGAGTAGAATTCACATTACCATAAATATCAAATTCAATAGCCGTATTCATCGCAATAATACCAAGACGACGAGCAACCTCAGGACTATTTGCTATTTCTTGAGGACGTAGCATCATGATTTTACGATACTTATCAAGATTTTTATAGAATCGATCTAGCCCTGCAGGTGATGGGGAAAAAGAAGTACCAGAAGCAAACTTAAGTTTTCCAGCATCTGCCAGGTCAAGCATACCATCCTGAATTACTTCAGTGTATACTTCTAGATCGGTAAAGTCAGAATCAACAAAGCCGCTCACCACTGCATTAGCCACAGAACCTACACCCGATTGTAATGGTAATAAACCTGCTGGCATACGCCCTGCTTTAATATCAGCTTTGAGAAACTCAATAAAATGCTTACTCATAGCGCGCGCATCATCATCAATGGCTGCTAAATCGCGAACATCATCACGAATATCACAAGGAACGATATAAGTTATTTTATCTAAACCACAAGGAATATATGTAGTCCCAATACGATCATCTACTTTTACAATTGGAATTGGTAGACGATGAGGAGGATCCATTGGAATATACACATCATGCATTCCTTCAAGAGCTAGCGGTTGACTTGTATTGATCTCAACAATAACAATATCCGCACTTTGTACAAAGGATGCAGAATTCCCCATCGATGTTGTTGGAACAATATGCCCCTCTTCCGTAATAGCACAAGCTTCAATGATGGCTACATCGACTTTACCACCTAAGAAACCATATCTAGACATTTGTGCAGTATGGCTCAAATGTAAATCGCAATACTTGATACCGCCAGAATTAAGAGATTTGCGAATTTCATTATTAGTTTGATATGGTAAACGTTTGTTAATACCATTTACAGCGGCAAGAGCTCCGTCTAATTCTTTACCAACTGATGCGCCAGTCCAAAGGTTAATTTGGAAATGTTCTTGTTTGATTCTTTCAGCTAAAGCCAACGGTACTGCTTTCGGATAGCCCGATGGAGTAAATCCACTGGTTCCAATATTCATTCCTGGTTTAATAACTGCCGCGGCTTCCGCTGCACTTACGATTTTAGTATGAAGTGCGGCATTACGCACACGATCTTTGATATCAATCATCTTAACACTTTCCTCCAAACATTTGAGTAATTATTCTACCTGACTCTGGCGAGCTAAATGAAAGGATAAGCTACTAAGTCCTACTGATAAATCTTCATTTATAACCCGAACCGTATCAGGCACCTTAATTTTCCGTGGGGCAAAATTCCATATTCCTCGCACCCCAACAGAGACTAATTTGTCAGCTACCTCTTGTGCATACATTTCTGGCACTGCAATGATTCCAATATGAATCACCTTCTCTAGCATCACCTCTTTTAAATTATCTAAACTTGAAACTTGCACACCTTTTATACATTGCCCAACTTTATTAGGGTCAGTATCAAACATAGCTACCAATTTAAAGCCAAGGGAATCAAAATTACGATAGTTAGCTAATGCACAACCTAAATGACCTACACCAATCACAGCAATGTGCCAATTATTATCCAGACCTAAAATTTTGCCAATATTATTGAGTAACTCCCTTATGTAATAACCTACACCTTTTTTGCCAAATTGTCCAAAAGAGGCCAAATCTTTACGAATTTGTTCAGGAGTAATTCCCAAACGTTGTCCAAGTTCCTCTGAAGAAATAATTTCCATTCCCTCTTCCTGACTCAGTCTAAGGGTTCGAAAATATAATGGCAAACGATCAATGGTAGCTTTTGAAATTACACTCTTTTCATTATCATGTTTCAATGAAAAATCCTCCTCTGCATGTAGGCAGGAAAAAAAGGTGTGATTTTTTACAAGAAAATATTATCCCATAGTATGTACAATTTGTCACATAGCCCTTAAATTCCTGCCTTAAAACTTTTTTTTTTCATAATTTATTGCTTTTTTGTGAATGTATACATTGTACAATACCCTTATTCAATGGCTCTCATTCCCATAAGGAATTATACTCATCATTGATTAATTGTTCTGTTTTTTCAAAATATTTAGGCACTTTAAAAAGATTAATTTTTTCTTTATTATCATATATATCTCTCCCTAAACGAAGTCTCTTCCTCCATCGAAGGAGAGATACGTATTATTGGTTTATGCAGTCGGTTAGAACCGTTTAGTTATGTTTTTCATGATACCTTACATCACATTTTTAAAAAAATGCGCTTGGTTTTGTCGTTGATGACTTTGTTGCCATACGATTACAATAAGTCCATTTAATAGCCAGTACAACATTGACAATTGGATATTAAACATTACATAATCTGTAAAACCATTCACTATCATCCCCACAATGGCTGCGACAACACCGATCATTAACCCTGATGACCAGTATTCAACTGCCCCACTGACCAAAGATAATGCTAAACGGACATGGCCGTACATGATGGACAAAAAGGTGATCAAACCAGGGATACCAATTTCAGCAGCAATATTCAAATACATATTATGGGCATGAAAAATTTTTATACTGGAATTATTTAAGAAAAAATCATAATCCGGATATACCAGCCAATACGATCCCCAGCCAATACCGAGCAGTGGCCGATCCTTAATCATAGCAATCGTACTTTCCCATAATGCCAGCCTCAATGTGGAGGAAGTATCTGTCGGATTGGTAATCGACATAATCCGGTCTAACACTGCATCATGGCCACACAGCATGGCAATGGGCAATAAAATAAATAACCAAAAAATTTTACGATTATATAACATACCATATACACTGATCACCGCTACCAAACTCAGCCAGGCCCCCCGGGAATAAGTAAAAATTAAACAAGTACCAAATATGGCAGCCAAGCCTAGCAATAGTGCTCGCTCTTTCATCGTATCGGCTTTACAACTCATACCAGCAGCAATTGCGATCATGGTCACCAAAAAACCTGCCAACAAGTTTGGATTCTCTAAGGTGGAGAATACCCTGACTTTAAGATCGGGAAATTGCGCGCCATCAACCCACTCACTGGATGAGATATTAACACCAAATAAGTATTGATAAAACCCATACATTGAAACTAGTAGCGCTGATGATAACAGTGTCCAAATGATTCGTTTTATTTGTTCAACAGAACTAATATTGTTGACCACTAAATAGTAAATTAGTACATATCTTCCCATTAAATTATAGTAATTATAGAAACTAAATCCCTTATCGGGCGATGCACATATCGAAAGAGCTGATAATAAAACGAACAAGGCGATCCCTACATCAAAAGGCGTCCTTTTGAAATCAAGCCTGCCCATAATAACCATTTTCCCTAACCATAGTACTGCCCCAAACCCTAAAAACCCGCTGCTAATCGTCATGGATAGCGGCAAAAAAAAGGCCACCGCCAAAATGCAGTGCTCAATTAAATAATCCAAATGATATTGAGTTTGCGTTGTTTTGTATGTTATTTTCACTCTTTCACCTGTCTAATGGCATTTGTAATTTGGAACTACGGTTCTCAGCAAACTACAATTACCAGATTAAATACTACCTTTATTATATCCAACAACAAATATTTTGTCTACTTACATATTCTCGTTGACCGATTTGTCGCTTTTCTATCTTGCTCTACCCAACTAAACTTCTAGCAAAGCATGGCGATATACAACTCACTAAGAAAGTAACATCTATATTGCTGATCTGTCAAGAACAGAAGATAGGGCATCGCTTGCTCCCTACGTAAGGCTGCGCTCAATCCTATCTTCCATTCTTGACGATTGCCATGTAAAAGATATAGCGCGATGTATATATATAGGTTGCATTAAAGAATTGCTATCTATATGATCTTCTGACTGTAGAATATTTAGTACGTTATATCTACGTAGAATGTATTTTTTTAACGCAACTTCATAGGAAAGTGTTAGAGTATCGTCACATCTTTTTTATTATCTCCCGCGCAGCGCCAATTAAATACAATGACCCAGCAATGCAAATCACACTATTTTCCCCCGCGATTGCCCGAACCCGCTGTAGCCCTGCTATAATCGAACCTGCTATTTCAACGTGAGCAGCCTCTATTTCCTGGGCAATTTCTGCTGGTTCCCCCGCCCGCTCGGATAAAGGTGCCACAACCACGACCTTATCCACAGGACGTATTAACGCCTTGATAATCGCGGTCACATCTTTATCACGCAAAATCCCCAACAAAAAGACAATCTCTTTCTCACTAAAGAATTCATCTAAATTTTTACGCAGCACTCTGGCTCCATCCTGATTATGCGCACCATCAATAATCACCGTCGGTTGTCCTGGCACTACTTCAAACCGCCCAGGCCAACACACCTGTAATAAGCCATTTTCTACAGCGGTTACGGTTATGCGTGGTTCTTTTTCAGCGAGCAAGATTGCCGTCATCACAGCCACTGCTGAATTATCCACTTGGTGATGGCCTAGCAAATTGACAATAAAGGCTCCGATGATCCCTTGCTCTTGGGTCCGCACGATTACTTGTTGACCTTGCTCCGCTAAGCCTACAAAAAGTGCAGAAAATTGTTGTCCATAGATATATAAATTGGCTGACTTTTCTTGGGCCGCTTGCTCAATAATACTGAGAGCTTGCCCTTGTGCTCCTGTAACAACTGGTACTCCTGATTTGATAATTCCAGCCTTATGTCTAGCAATATCAGCAATACTATTACCACATTTATCAAGGTGATCTAGAGTCACATTCGTAATAACCGAAACTTCTGGCACAATCACATTGGTAGAATCCAGCAAGCCACCAAGCCCCACTTCAACTACTACATATTCTACCCCACAGGATGCAAAATAATGAAAAGCCGCAGCTGTCAACACTTCAAACTCCGTAGGATGATCTTGACTCTGTGTTACTATTTTTTCCACAAATTGCTTTGTATATGCAATGGCATCTGCAAACTGTTGCTTGGGCACTTCCACCCCATCTACCATCATGCGTTCTGTGTAATCAGATAAGTGTGGTGAGGTATACATCCCTGTCTTTATGCCCGCTGCCTTCAGGATAGATGCCAACATCGCCGTCGTCGAACCTTTACCATTGGTACCAGTAACATGTACCGTTTTGAAACGTCTTTCCGGATGGTCCATCAGTTCCAACAACTTTTCAATTCGCGCCAGGCCCAAGTTAATGCCGAATTTACTCAAGTTTGCTAAATAAGTCAATGACTCTTCATATGTCATGTCAATCACCCCTTTATGAAAAAAAGTTAAACCCCATTACTGAATTCATCCCATGAACATTGGGCAATGATTATTCTGTAGGAGATTGTAGCTCACTGAAGCAATGAGAAACGCACCTACTTATAGAGAGGGGAGCCATAGTATGATATCACTTGCTTGGCTTAAGAAACAGGCGGGCATGTTACCCGCCCTACAATCTTATAAACTAGATAAGTATACCAACCGTTCTTGAATAGCAGCTTGTTTTTCTTGGTATTCACCAGCTTTTACTTTTTCTTTAGCAATTACTTCCGGTGGAGCTTTTGCCACAAAACCTTCATTGGAAAGTTTGCCAGCAATGCGCGCCAGTTCCTTATCAAGACCTACCAACTCTTTATTGAGACGTGCTGTTTCTTTTTCTACATCAATCATGCCTTTTAGCGGCATATAGATTTCCACACCGTTTACAACTGCCGCCATGGCATTTTCAGGTTTAGTGGCATCAGCTGCCAAGATCGTGACCGGTTCAGCAGTTGCCATTGTTTTTACATATTGCAAATTATTTGCAAATACAGTCTGTAATTCACTCGTAGCAATCTGTAAAATAACCTCGCTCTTTTTCCCTGGTGGTACATTTACTTCTGCCCGCATATTACGAATGGCTTTAATCATATCCATAATCGTATTCATCTGCTCTTCTACGGTTTCATCAAGTAATGTTGAATCTGCCGTAGGCCACTCAGCAATCATAATACTATGACCTTCATGAGGCAAATGCTGCCAAATTGTCTCAGTAATAAACGGCATAAATGGATGCAATAGCTTTAAGGTATTTTCCAACACATACCAGATAACATATTGAGCCGTTGTTCGTTCCGTAGCATTTTCTTTATTGTATAGTCGGCTCTTAGCCATCTCAATATACCAATCACAGTACTCATTCCAAATAAACTCATATAATAAACGAGCTGCTTCACCTAACTCAAAGCGTTCTAGATTTCGTGTAACCTCATTTACTGTTTTGGTAAAGCGACTGAGAATCCATTGATCGGCTAAGGTAAAGCTTTGATTATTTTTCGCCGCAAGTCCATAATTTTCTAATTGTTCCACGCTATCAACATCTTCTAAATTCATCAACACGAAGCGTGAAGCATTCCATAGTTTGTTGGCAAAATTCCGGCTTGACTCTACCCGCTCCCAATAAAAACGCATATCATTACCAGGAGTATTACCGGTTACCAAAGTGAAACGCAAGGTGTCAGCACCATTTTTCTCAATCACTTCTAACGGATCAATACCATTACCTAATGATTTACTCATTTTACGTCCTTGCGGATCGCGGACCAAACCATGAATAAATACATGTTTGAACGGAATTTCTTTTTTAAATTCCAGGCCCATCATAATCATTCTCGCTACCCAAAAGAAAATAATATCATAACCAGTGACCAATACACTGGTAGGATAAAATTGTTCTAATTCGGCTGTTTCCTCTGGCCACCCCATAGTGGAAAAAGGCCATAAAGCGGAACTAAACCAGGTATCAAGTACATCATTATCTTGTTTGATATTATGGCTACCACAATGAGGGCAACTCGTAACATCTTCACGGGCTACCACGGTTTGACCACACTCACAATACCAGGCTGGAATACGATGCCCCCACCAAATTTGCCTAGAAATACACCAATCTCGAATATTATCCATCCAGCTAGTATAGGTTTTCGTAAACCGCTCTGGTACAAACTGAATTTGCCCTGAATTTACTACCTCAGTTGCTGGTTTAGCTAATGACTCCATTTTGACAAACCACTGCTTGGATACTAACGGTTCTACTACCGTTGTACAGCGTTGACAATGACCTACCGCATGAGCATGATCTTCGATTTTCACCAAATAACCTTGGGCCTCTAAATCGGCCACAATCACCTTGCGGCATTCATAACGGTCAAGGCCAGCATATTTACCCGTATCAGCGGACATGGTACCATCATTAGCAATGACAACGATCTGTGGCAAATGATGTCTCATACCCATTTCAAAATCATTAGGATCATGAGATGGTGTAATTTTAACAGCGCCAGTACCAAAAGCCTGATCCACATATTCATCGGCAATGATCGGAATCAATCTCCCTACTAGGGGAAGAATCAGGTTTTTACCAATCAAGTGACGATAGCGACTATCTTCGGGATTAACGGCTACAGCAGTATCTCCTAGAATTGTTTCTGGGCGAGTGGTAGCAACGCTAAGGTACTCACCTTCACTGCCTTCTACAAGGTAGCGTACATGATACAGATGACCTGGTTTATCTTCATGCTCTACTTCAATATCACTTAAGGCCGTATTACAACGCGGGCACCAGTTGGTAATGCGATTGCCCTGATAAATAAGACCTTTCTCATACAAGGATACAAAAACTTCTCGCACCGACTTAGAGCATCCTTCGTCCATAGTAAAGCGTTCCCGCTGCCAATCACAAGAAGCTCCCAAGCTTTTTAACTGTTTAATGATGCGATCACCATATTGTTCTTTCCATTCCCATACTTTTTCAATAAACTTTTCCCGGCCAATATCATGACGAGTAAGTCCTTCTTTAGCGAGCATTTCCTCAACTTTAATTTGGGTCGCAATTCCCGCATGATCCGTGCCTGGCATCCAAAGAGTATTGTAGCCTTGCATACGACGAAAACGGATGAGAATATCTTGCAGAGCATTATCCAGTGCATGCCCCATATGCAGCTGCCCGGTTACATTCGGTGGTGGAATTACAATACTAAAGGTTTTTTTGCTTTTATCTACTTCATGATGAAATAAGCCATGTTCTTCCCAATACTGATACCATTTTGTTTCTACCGCCTGAGGATCATACACTGTGGGAATATTTTTCTCTGTCAAAATTAACGCCTCCTACTTATTAGGCATCTGAAAATAAATAAGTAGTCAAAGATTCTGAGGATATTTTGTGCTAGGCGAAGAACCATAACCCGCGCATAGTGGGCTATGCAAGGCTTGTGATGATGAAGCATAGCGCAAAATAGACCAGAATCTGACTAGTTATTTTTTTGAAGGTGCCTTACGTAAAACAAAAAGCCCTTTCATCCCTGTAAGGACGAAAGAGCATACTTTCGTGGTACCACCTTGACTTACCGAAATAGCACTACTAAACTAGCTATTCGGACTCAACTGCCGTAACGGGGCATACCGGCAATGCCTACTATTAGTTCAGCACCGCAGCTCAAGGACTACCTTCCGCTATTCCGCTCCGCAAGATCTTTCAGCCAAGGATCTCTTCTCTACCGGGCAGTAATAACGTACTCCTTCCTGTCATTGCCTGTAAAAATATATTACCTATAATATACTAATTTAATATAGCAGTTGTCAAGTTATCGGCTCATAATCTTCAAAAAAACATCTAGAGTCGAGCCCCTATTCTATCATGTTACAAAATTCCCTGTGTTATACAAAATCTTTCACAGGTAGCTTAAGCATATGCATTAAGAGTAAAAAATTATCAACCTGTAACTCTCGCCCCGCCAATATCGCAACTTTAGCACAAGTACGAGCATCATGAAGAGCATTGTGATGATCAAATTCAATCTTAAACTTTTCCGCCAAGGTATTCAACTTATAATTTTCTTCGCCCGGCCAAGCTTTTTTAGCAATTTGAACGGTACAAGCATATTGCATTTTAGGTATGGGTAGAGAATATTCCTTTAATATGCTACGCAATACACTAATATCAAAAGCAGCATTATGGGCAATCACAATTTTATTTTCCAGATGCGGACATATTCGTTCCCATAACTGATCAAAGGTGGGCTTATTCACAACATCCGCAGGATTAATACCATGAACCTGTATGTTACGCTGATCAAACAACATCACAGGGGGACGAATCAAAGAATAAGCGGAGCGAATAATTTTTCCGTTTTCTACCGTGACAGCCGCCAGGCTACAGACACTAGAACGACTTGAATTGGCAGTTTCAAAATCAATGGCAACAAAATTCATTTATGGTTAGCGCCTCAATGCGCTCTCCCCCCTTTCTTCTTAGTGTGTTATATAGTATAGCATTTTTACATTTAAAAGTTAATACATATAACCTACTAAGTATTCTACAGGCAATCGCTAGGGATGGAATATAGGGCTCCGCGTAGCCTTACGTGGGGGGCAAACGATGCCCCATCTCCAGCAATTGCCCTTGCATCGCCTTTGATTCCATCAGCATTTGACGAAATTCAACCATCTGCAATTGTAATTCCTTTTGCATCGTCTGCATCGACTGCACACTACCTCCTATTTCACGGATGGTATCCACCATTTCATTCTGCATCTGTGCTAGCTGTTCCATTTCAAGGCGCAGTTTTTGATAAGCAGGCACCATTTCTTGTCCAGTTACCTGTATTACCGCTGTACTTTCTTGGATTTTGTTTATATTATCAGCAATACTACCATACATATCATTTACCTGAACGAAATGCTCCTTGACGGTTGGTAATAAAGTATCCATTTCATTCTTGAGATTAAACTCCTCTGTCACCTGCTGAAACTGTTCCATCACCCCATGCAAACTTAAAATTCCTTCCTGCACCGAGCTAAGACGCTGAGAACTCTGGACAAAACCATCCAATAATTTTTCTAGTTGTGTATCACTCATCAGACATAAACTCCTTTTTGATGATTTCAATACCATATAGACAGTCATTACATTTTTTTTCATAGTCTGCAAATTTAGGACCAAGATAATTGTCATTGATGAGCTTCATAAAATCGTGATCGGCCCTTTCCTTACTAATTATCTCATGTATGATGGCCAGTGGCTTGGCAAACATGATTTCGATCTCCTCGGGAGTCTTCATAATCTGCAACAATACCATCAAACGTAATTTATCATGTTCTAATTCCTCTGCCAAAGCCCAGGCCTCTGCCTTTTCTCCTGCCGACAAAAAACACTTTACCGCTTCAAAGTACAATTCCTGTTCTCTGAATAAATACCCCTCACAACGCCAGATACTAATCTGATCATCAATTTCACCATATCCCTGAATAGCCTCAGCATACTTGCCTAGTCGTTCTTGATTACGAGCATCATTGAGCACCTCACGACGACTGGCACGCCTCTTTAACTCCATTGTGGCAGCATCAAACTGGGCTACTGGTTGCAGAAAATCCCTGAGTTTCTCCAACAATGGATGTTCACTATTTTCTTCATAAATGCACAAATTCTCTTTAGCACGGGTAATTGCCACATAAAAGATATTAAAATAATAACGATATTTGGCATTCTTTTTCCCCCTACCAGTCATAACATCCTGCCACTCGGTCAAGAATGGTGTTAACATATTCACACAAACTACATAATCATATTCCAGACCTTTGATTTCCTGAACGGTAAAAACACGTTCTGCTGTCCCCATTTCCTCCTTGATCCGTTTTTTCTCTTCTTCACTAGGAACAACAATAATTGCATATTTACGATCTTTTTTTTGAATGGCGGAAAATAATTGTTGCCGATTCTCTACACTTGGTAATAACCAAAAAGGTAAATTACCTGGTTTTTGCAAGGCAATTGCACTAAAATTATCTTTTGCCCCAATATGAATTTTGCATAACTCGCCCATTTTATTACTCAAATGTACAATCCGTTCCTGACTACGATAATTTTTTTCTAATAGCTGAAGTTCTTTTTCTACATGTTGATAATGAAAGGGCATCCGTAAGCGGCTAAAACTAAAATATGTCGGATTGATCATTTGATGGATGTCTCCGCTAAAGAAAAAGTCATTAAAATTACCATTATTCCGTTTTAATACTACTAATAAATAAATTTGCAGTTCACTCAGGTCCTGAACCTCATCCACCATCATATAGTCATAGACATTCTTTAACCTACCTTGTTTTTCCATAATCAACATCTGGCGGGCTAAGTCATTCTCATCAAACTTTTGTTCTTTTTCTAGCCAAGCCTGATATCGTTCTGCAATGGCATAAATCTGACTTCTTTCTTCCTTATTAAAAATACAATCATCATCGGCTAACCCCAAATACAATTCTTTGGCAATCAATGCATCGGTAAATTGTCGATCCTGCAATTGCCGCTTCATCTTAGCAATATCCGTCGCGATTATTTTTCGCTCTATTTCTGGAGTAACATAAAAATCAAACAACGCATTCTCATCACCACTATCCGCAAACAATTTTTCCTGTTTGTCTAGTAACAGATAACGCTCTTTCCCGATTTCAGTTACAAAATCATGGTCTACTAAAAAATTCAAAGTTACTTGTTTTACTTTCTTGTTGGCATTATCAAAAATTTCATTACGGAGCCAGTATCTTCCCATATACCCCTTGATCAGACCACGAATTTCTTGCCAAATATCCACCTGGTGTATCTGCATGTTTTGAAAGAGAAACCAATTTCGTCGACAAAACTCCCGTTCAAACTTAGGATAATCCACCAAAGAAATTGCTTTCTTCCCTAAGGTAGCAAAACAGAATTCATGCAGGGAATGAAACTCAACCTTTGCCATGATCTCATTCGGGTTACTTTTATAATAATCATCCTGATAAGCATGATACATTTTTTCAAAATCTTTGCGCAATGTTTTTGTATAAGTGAAATAAGCCAATTTTGCATCTTTATTTTTACTTAAGGCAAACAGTTTGTGTAAGCCAATTGTTGACTTACCAGTACCCGCCCCTCCCGAGAGAAAGATGGGACGATCATGTATTTGCACACAATTATATTGCTCGTTATTTAGATAGTACTGCCAATCTTTAACACCCTCTTCTGCCATCCGAGCCAAATCACACTCTTCTACCTGATAAGCTCTAGTATGATCAATCGCCAAATGTAATGTGGCATACTGTGCTTCTATTTCGCAAAAACCAGTGGTTTCTGTTGCTGGCGTATAACTTTTCATCTCAAAGTCACATTCAGAGATTTCTTCCTGGCCAGTGACTTCGATACTTCTACCTTTACGAATTTGTTCATCATGGCTACAATAGGCCAGCAGTACAATCCCACATTTATTTTCAATGCGAATGCCTTTTAGATCATCAGCATAAATAAATAAAATACGGTCATCATTGGCAATCCGAAACTTATACTTGTCAGTTGTCCCCTGAATACGCCGTGCATAAAACCCGCGGGGCATATTGCTAATATTCCCCCGTTCGTCGGTTAATTTTTTCAAATAATAGGGAAGTTTACGTCTGACATGTTGTAATTTTTCGCGTGGTATACTATCCCAAAACTGTTGCAATATCAAATGCTTCATAGTACTCCTCATGGTCCGATTTATTATGCCAACTCAAAATGCCAGAACGATGCTACCAGCTTACTATCGTAAAAAAAATATGCTGGACAACTTCCAGCAATTCTTTTTTTCTCTACATGCTAATTTATTTATATTTTCAACAAATAACATGGAAATCCTCCTATATTGAAAAAGGCTGCACATAACTTTTGTTACATGCAGCCCTGCTCATTATCTATTACTTATTTATTCCGTTTAGCTCGCAAATATTGATCAATTGCCACTGCCGCTTTCTTACCTGCGCCCATGGCAAGAATAACTGTCGCTGCACCAGTGACAATGTCACCACCTGCAAATACGCCAGGTTTACTGGTAGCACCAGTTTCTTCATCTGCACTAATATTGCCTTTACGATTTACGTCTAGCCCTTTGGTCGTGGACTGTACCAAAGGATTAGGACCTTGGCCGATGGCAATTATGACTGTATCTACATCGAGAACAAATTCAGAGTTTTCAACTTCAATTGGGCGACGACGGCCTGAAGCATCTGGCTCGCCAAGTTCCATACGAACGCACTTTAGCCCTGTAACCCAACCTTCTTTATTGCCTAGCACCTCGGTTGGTGCCGTCAATAATTGAAAATCTATGCCCTCTTCTTTGGCATGGTGAACTTCTTCCAGTCTAGCAGGCAATTCTTTTTCGGAACGACGATAGACGATGGATACATGCTCAGCGCCTAAACGCAATGCAGTTCTCGCACCATCCATGGCCACGTTACCGCCACCAACTACAGCCACCCTTTTGCCAACATGAATGGGGGTCGCATTTTGAGGAAAGCGATAGGCCTTCATGAGATTGCAACGAGTCAAAAATTCATTGGCGGAATATACACCGTTGAGATTCTCACCAGGCACATCCATAAAGTAAGGTAGGCCAGCTCCGGTGCCAATAAAGACGGCATCAAATCCTTCTTCTTCCAGCAGTTCATCTACCGTGAAAGTGCTACCAATCACAGCATTTACCACAATTTCTACGCCTAATTGACGCAAACCATTAATTTCATTCTGTACTACTTCATCTTTGGGTAAACGGAATTCAGGAATACCATACATCAACACGCCACCTGGTAAGTGTAAGGCTTCAAACATGGTAACTTTATAACCCATTTTAGCCAAATCACCAGCCACACTTAGCCCAGCAGGGCCTGACCCGACAACCGCTACTTTTTGTGCATCCTTGGCATATTCAAGGGGAGTTATGGTTTCACCTTTACTCCGGGCCGAGTCAGCAACATACCGTTCTAACCGCCCAATGGCAACTGCTTCGCCTTTCTTTGCTAATACACAATGCTTTTCACACTGCTCTTCTTGCGGACATACTCTACCACATACTGCTGGTAGACCGTTGGCTTCTTTTATCGTAGTAATCGCAGCATCTAAAGCGCCCTCTTTTACTTGTTTAATAAAAGCCGGAATGTCAATTTCTACTGGACACCCTTTACGGCAAGGTGCTGTTTTACATTGTAAGCATCGTGTTGCTTCCGCATGCGCTAGCTCTGGTGTATAGCCAAGAGTTACCTCTTGAAAATTTTTAGCCCGTACCTGCGGATCTTGTTCAGGCATAGGATTTCTATTTAGTGAGAGTGACATTTACATCCACCTGCCTTGTGACCAGCAATATGCTCGCTGTGCTGTTTTTCCTGTGGTTTATACATGCGTTGGCGAGACATTAAGACATCAAAATCAACTTTGTGACCGTCAAATTCTGGGCCATCAACACAGGCAAATTTATTTTCATTACCAACGGATACACGACAACCACCACACATCCCCGTACCATCTACCATGATCGGATTAAGGCTGACTACCGTAGGAACGCCATAAGGACGAGTTGTCTCTGCAACAAATTTCATCATAATAACAGGGCCAATGGCTACGACCAAGCTAATATTTTTATCAGAATCCAACAATTCTTTGAGAGGCTGCGTGACTAGGGCCTTTCTTCCTTTTGAACCATCATCTGTCGTGATAATGAGTTCATCACTAACATCTGCCATTTCTTGTTCATAAATTAATATATCTTTTGAACGAGCACCAATAATGGAAATCACTTCATTGCCTGCTTCTTTCATCCCCCTAGCAATCGGATATACCGGAGCAATACCAATACCGCCACCAACACAGACAATAGTACCCATTTTTTCAATATGAGTGGCTTTTCCCAAAGGACCTACCACATCTAATATAAATTCTCCTTCACTTAGAAGGCCCAATTCCACCGTAGAAGCGCCAACTTCTTGAAAAATCAACGTAATTGTGCCTGTCTCCCGATTGAAATCAGCTATGGTCAAGGGAATACGTTCCCCATCTGCATTCGTCCGTAAAATAATAAATTGTCCAGGTTGGGCTTTTTTTGCAATCAATGGTGCCTCGACCTCAAAGAGTTGTACACTAGGCGCCAATTGCTGTTTTCTCAAAATTTTATACACAAGCAGCCTCCTCAAAATAGGAATAAACAAACAACTCTATTACATCTCCTGTCTGCCCATCCTGTAAAGTATAACCATTTCATAAGGCATCTGACAGAAAATAAGTAGTCAAGACTTCTAAATCTATTTCATGCTAGGCGAAGAACCACAACCCGGGCATAATGCGCTCTGTAAAGGTTGTGGTGATGAAGCATCACATAAAATACACCAAAAGCTGACTTGCTATTTTTTGAACATGCCTCACTATTCTAATTTAAATAAATTATCATCATAAGTCAATAGCATACTGGTATTAAAATACTATAATTTCAAAATAACCCACTAATTTTTCCACTGTTATCAATGTCCATTCGTTCTGCCGCTGGCCGTTTGGGAAGTCCTGGCATGGTCATAATATCACCTGTCAGTGCTACTAAGAAACCAGCGCCTGCTGCCACTCGCACTTCGCTTACTGTAATGGTAAAGTGGGTGGGACGTCCTAATTTTGTCATATCATCACTAAGAGAATATTGAGTTTTGGCCATACAAATGGGAGTCTTATCAAAGCCACGACTGGTTAATTCGGCAATGGCCTTTTCTGCTTTTGGTGCATAATTGACACCCTCTGCACCATAAATTTCCCGAGCAATGGCCGCAATTTTTTCTTTAATCGGTGCATTTTCATCATAAATATAGGTAAATTTACTCGGCTCTTCACAAGCCGTCAATACTTTTTGTGCTAATTCAATGCCACCTTGCCCCCCTTTAGCCCATACTTCTGATAAAGCGACTTCCGCACCAAGTTCAGTACACTTTTCCCGTACAAATTCAAGCTCTTGCACCGTATCTGTAGGGAAAGCATTAATGGCAACAACGGCTGGCAAACCAAACTTCTGCATATTCTCAATATGTTTTGTCAAATTCGCTAGACCACGTTCTAAAGCAGGCATATTTTCACCTACTAATTCATTCTTTGGTACACCGCCGTGCATCTTAAGGGCTCTTACTGTGGCAACAATCACCACCGCATTTGGCTTAATGCCCGCAAAACGACATTTTATATCCAAGAACTTTTCTGCACCAAGATCAGCACCAAAACCAGCTTCTGTTACACAAATATCTGCTAACTTTAAGGCAAATTTAGTCGCCATCACGCTATTACAACCATGGGCAATATTGGCAAATGGTCCGCCATGTACAAAGGCTGGTGTGTGTTCTAGTGTCTGCACTAAATTAGGTTTGATCGCATCTTTGAATAACAAGGTCAATGCTCCCGTTACCTTTAATTCATCAGCAGTAATCATTTGATTATCATAAGTATAACCAACAATGATTTTACCAATCCGTGCTTTCATATCATCCAAACTGCTAGCTAAGCATAAAATAGCCATCATTTCCGATGCCACTGTAATGTCGAAACCACTTTCCCGTGGTACCCCATTTACCTTGCCACCTAGACCACTAATCACCGCTCTGAGGGCACGATCGTTAAGATCTACAACCCGCCGCCACGTAATGCGCCTTGGATCAAAACCAAGTTCATTACCTTGATGAATATGATTGTCAATAATAGCCGCCAATAAGTTATGAGCCGTGGTAATGGCGTGAAAATCCCCAGTAAAATGTAAGTTAATATCTTCCATCGGTACAACCTGGGCATAACCGCCGCCAGCAGCCCCACCCTTTATCCCAAAACAAGGCCCCAAGGATGGCTCACGTAGTGCAATCGCTACTTTTTTACCCAATTGATGTAGAGCATCACCAAGGCCCACTGTAGTCGTTGTCTTGCCTTCACCGGCTGGCGTAGGATTAATGGCAGTAACCAAAATTAGTTTCCCATCTGGACGATCTTTAATACTTTCCCATTTTTCCAACGCTACCTTAGCTTTGTATTTACCATAAAGCTCTAGATCATCTTGGCTAAGTTCAAGTACAGCAGCCACTTCGTTCACATGCTTCATGCTCGCTGCCTGGGCTATTTCAACATCACTCTTCATATGTATCCCCTCCTATATAACTACAGCCAAAGTAAATCTTAAAACCCAAGGTTGTTAAGATTTCTTTGGCTGTGCTATTACTTTATATTGCGCCTAACTTTCATGGCCTTAACAGTATTATGGAGTAACATGGCAATGGTTAATAGGCCTACTCCCCCTGGCACTGGCGTAATGGCTCCTGCGATCTCTTGCACACCAGCAAAGTCAACATCGCCCACTAATTTTTTATCAGCGATACGATTAATGCCAACGTCAATCACAACTGCACCAGGTTTAACCATCTCTGGTGTTATAAAGTGGGGTTTACCAATTGCCACGATCAAAATATCCCCTTGACGCGTGATGCTAGATAAATCTTTGGTGCGAGAATGGCAGACTGTTACTGTAGCATGGCGGGACAATAATAAATTAGCCATTGGCTTGCCAACAATATTGCTACGACCAACAATTACAGCATGCTTACCTTGTATCTCAATATTGGCAAGCTCTAACATTTTTATACAACCATAGGGTGTACACGGTACCAAATGCTCTTGACCAATCGCCAATTTCCCCACATTGACAGGATGAAAACCATCCACGTCTTTATCTGGATGAATGGCATTTAAAAATTCCGCTTCATCATTTTTTAAGTGCTCAGGCAATGGTAATTGCAGTAGTATACCATCAATATCATTATTTTCATTAAGAATAATTATTTGTTCTAGTAATTGCTCTTTGGTGACCATTTCGGGCAGCTGCACCACGGCAGAATGAATCCCCATCTCCGTACATGCCTTGTGTTTGTTAGCTACATACACCTTGGAAGCTGGGTTTTCCCCTACAATAATAACTGCTAATCCAGGAATAAGACTATATTTATTCTGTAAAAATTCAACCTCAGCCTTACTGCTTTCTTTTATTTGTGTAGCAAACTCTTTACCTGCTAAAAGTCTTGCGACCATTTATCACACCGCCCTTATAAAACTATACTTATTATGGTAAATATTAACAAGGCAATACTTACTAGGCCATTGCGCATAAAATAAGTTTGCGTAACTTGTCTAAAATCAGTACTACTTACAATAGAATGTTGATAAATCAGCACAACTGCCGCTAGTATCACACCACCATAATACACCCACTGTAACTTCAAGAGTTGTCCTGCGACAGCAAAGCCGATAATACTAAGTACATGACAAGATTTTGCTATCAGGAGAGCTCCCTCTACACCAAACCTTACTGGTACCGAATGCAAGCCATTTTTCTTATCAAACTCTACATCCTGGGAGCCATAAATAATATCAAAACCAGCAATCCAAACACCTACTGCCAGACCAATTAAGACAATTGGCATTGTAAGCTCGCCACAGACGGCCAGCCAAGCACCAATGGGTGCAATGGACAACGCTAATCCTAATACAAAGTGGCAAGTCCATGAAAATCTTTTCATATAAGGATATACCGCTAAGGGAAGCACAGCCAAAGGGGCAAGTTTTATACAGATTGGATGCAATTTACTGGCCGCCAAGAAAAACACGGCTAAACTAAATATGGTTAAGAGTACTGCTTCCCACGGTTGAACGTCGCCCGTCACCATGGGACGTTTGGCAAAGCGCGGTTGCAACCGATCATACTTTAAATCAATAATTTTATTCAATGCCATCGCTGCGCTACGAGCGCCCATCATCGCCAGCGTAATCCACAGCAGTTCCCAGCCGCTAGGTATAGCACCTGCTGCCAATATTGCGCCAATATAAGCAAAAGGTAGCGCAAAAATCGTATGGGAAAAGGCTATATTATTCATATGTGCTTTAAATTTATTCAAGACCTAATTCCATCCATTTCTTGTCAACTGTCTTTTTAACCGCGGCTGACATTTCAATTTCATCTGGCCACTCACGGGTATAACCTTCTGCAGGCCAAGCTTTCGTAGCATCGATCCCCACTTTTGTCCCCCAATTGGGCATTGGTGAAGAATGGTCAAGTACATCCAGGGGGCCATCTACCATAACAATATCCCGACGGGCATCGATATTATTATACACGCGCCACCATACCTCATTCATGTCCTGCACATTGACGTGCTCGTCCACTACAATAATCATTTTTGTAAACATCATTTGCCCCATCCCCCATATGGCATGCATTACTTTCTTGGCTTGCTGAGGATAGGTTTTTTTAATAGATACAACAACGCAGTTATGGAATACGCCTTCTAAGGGGAGATTGATATCTAAAATCTCCGGTAAACTCATTTGTAATACGGGGAGAAAAATACGTTCTGTGGCCTTGGCTAAGAAACAGTCTTCCATTGGTGGTTTACCAACAATCGTAGCCGAATAAATGGGATCTTTGCGATGGGTAATACAAGTAATATGAAAGACCGGATAATCATCTGCTAGAGAATAATAGCCAGTATGATCACCAAAAGGACCTTCTCGCCTGAGTTCATCCATCATAACATAGCCCTCAAGAATAATTTCGGCATGAGCCGGAACTTCAATATCTACCGTTTCACATTTTATAAGCTCCACGGCTTTCTTCCGTAAAAATCCTGCAAACACCATTTCGTCAATATCCTTAGGTAAGGGGGCTGTTGCCGCATATGTAACTACAGGGTCGGTACCAATGGCAACCGCCACTTCAATTCGATCTTTGCCCAGAGCTTGATGTGCCCGATAGTTTTCGGCACCATTTTTATGAATATGCCAATGCATGCCGGTTGTTTTTTCATCATACTTCTGCAAACGATACATTCCCACATTACGTTTCCCATTTTGGGGATTTTTCGTAAATACTAAGGGTAAAGTAATAAACTTGCCAGCATCTCCAGGCCAACATTGCAAAATAGGAAACTTATCAAGGGATGGCTTGTCGGTTATGATCACCTCTTTGCAAGGTGCATTTTTCACATACTTAGGAAAGTTAATTGAGCGTTTTGCCAGAGGGATGATTTTGAGTAAATCTAATTTGTTTTGTACTGAAATATAAGGTAGTGAAAAGATTCCCTTCAAGTCAGCCGCAACATCATCCACTTTATCCACGCCAAAAGCAAGTGCCATACGCTCCATGCTACCAAAGGCATTCATTAATACCGGCATATCATACCCTTTTACATTTTCGAATAATAAGGCTACATTTTTATCCCCCGACAACTTCGATACTCGATCGGTAATCTCCGTGATTTCTAGTTCACAATCAACCTCATGCTGAATACGTTTTAGCCACCCTCGTTTCTCCAAGGCGCTAATAAACTCGCGTAAATCATTAAATGCCACGTATATACTTCCTTTCCTTGACTGCCTGTTTTCAGTATTATTTTTTCAAAATATATTTTACAATCAATCTACTAATTTCATACATTACTAAGATGGGCAAGGCAACCATTGATTGGGAAAACACATCGGGTGTAGGAGCAATAATCGCACCTACAATAAAGGATAATACTAATATATGTTTACGTTTTCCCGATAAAAATGCTGAACTAATGATTCCTAGCCTAGCTAGTACCACTACAAATAATGGTAATTCAAATATAAAACCAAAGGGCAATAAAAAAGAAATTACAAAGGATAAATATTGTCCCAACGATAACATGGGTTGCAAATCTTCCGTCGCAAACCCCATAAAGAATTTAATCCCGGCTGGTAATACCAAAAGATAAGAGAACGCCAAACCAGTAAAAAATAATAGCACCGATGCTGGAACCAAAATGACAGACGCCATCCGTTCTTTAATGCTCAGTGCTGGCAGAACAAATGCCCATACCTGGTAAAGTACGATGGGCAATGCCAATAAGAACCCGGCAAAGAAGGATACCCGCAAATACGTGAAAAAAGCTTCTGCTGGACTCATATAATACAATTTACCAGCAGGAGCCGTAATAAAATGTACTAATTCTGTAGAATAAAAATAACAAACAGTACTGCCAATCACCACAGCAATAACAACCACCAACAGTCGCTTCCGCAACTCCTGCAAATGATCCACTAACGACATTTTTATGTCTAGCGTGTCAACCGCTGTCTGCTCCTCATCACTACTATGATTTATTATTTCAGACATTGGGTGCTCCTCACTTCTTTTCTTCTGACTTAGGCTCAACTTTTACTGTATCTTCTTTTACTGCATCCTCTTTAGTGAGATCGGTAGTAGTTGCTTTCTTGAATTCCTGAATTCCTTTCCCTAAGGCTTTGCCGACTTCAGGTAACTTCCCAGGACCAAAAACGATCAATGCAATTCCTAAAACTAACGCCAGTTCTGGCACACTAAAATTAAACATATACAAAAACCCCTCTCAAATAAATTCTTAGCTCCATTATACATAAATTATATTAATAAGAAAAGACTTGGCTGTTACCAAGTCTTCTCTTTTTAGGAAAAATTCTGCAATATGCTACTATTACGTTCTTCCGCTGTCTTAATATTTCCGTAGGCCAACAAAATCAGCAACTTCAATAAAAGCCTGTCTATGCTGACCACTAACGGTATTGGGTATAATGCTGCGCGCCTTGTCCAAATACTCATCAACACGACGATAACAATACTCAATTGCATCCGTTCCATGTATAATCTCTAAACCACGTTTGATTTTTTCTTCGGACATACTACTGGTTTGCACGATTTCTCGCAGTTCTGCATGGTAAGGACTATGCTGCAATGCATAGATCACTGGCAAGGTAACAATTCCTTGTCGTAAATCATTACCTACTGGTTTACCAAGCTCTGCTGAGGAAGACGTAACATCTAAAATATCATCGGTAATCTGAAATGCCATGCCTAATGAGTAACCGTATTCACGAAACTGTTCCACATCACTACTGCAGACATTAGCCATAAGACCACCCAATTCACAACTTGCTGCCAGAAAATCAGCAGTTTTTTGTGCGATTCGTCCTAAATAATCCGCTTCAACTTGATCAGCATTAAAGGTACTGCGATTTTGATTAATTTCACCTTCACACATAGAACAAATCACATCTGTCAACACTTTCAACATTTGATTACTTACTTTGTTCGCCACCAAAGAAAAGGCTTTCGCAAATAAATAATCGCCAATCAGTACCGAGGAATGGTTCCCCCAACAAGAATTCGCTGTTGGTCTCCCTCGTCTGATAGCAGAATTATCGATGACATCATCATGCACCAGTGTTGCCATATGTATTAATTCAATAGCTACTGCCATTGGCAGTAGCCTGTCATTATCACACACTCTATTTTGAGTACACATAAAATATAAGGCTGGCCTTAAACGCTTACCACCAGCTTCTACCAAATGTTGACTCATATCGGTTATTAATTCTTCTGGCGAGTGTATTACAGAGAGCAACTCAACTTCCAATAACTTCAAATCATCTTTTACAGTCTCAAAAATTGATTTTTCATTCACTATTTTAATCACCTACATGTAATTTCTCTTTATATAATACACCATTATTCGGCTTTAAGTCTATTTTTTTTTCAATATACAACCCTTATATTGATTACGGTAAACTTTTTACAATAGTACTTCTTCATTACTATTTACCACTTCCCATAATTTAATTCATTTTCTAGAGCTGCTTAATGAAGATTCTTAAGAATATCATCCTTTAATAACAGCATGAACAGTCTGTTATTATTACTATAAATGCCAATTACCTTCTAACCATACATAGCTAGAAAGCCCCACTTATTGAAGTGAAGGCTTTCCAATGTAGACATATCAAAAAAATACCCTAGTTATGTTTTTTATATCGTTTCTCAACTTTTATTCTCTTTGAAATACTGCATACTATTTTTTTTCCATTCCTTGGTGCTAAATAGCATAATATACTCGCTAAGCTCGGCCTGCTGAGCTAATTCTTTAGCAATCAGATTACATTGCTCACGTGTAGCGGCATGTAACATCGTATAAAAATTGTACGGCCATTCCGGCTGTGTAACGCGAGCATAACAATGAGTTACTACAGCACTCTTAGAAAATAATTGCCCAACTACTTTGATTTTTTCTTCAGGCACAATCCATGCACATAATGCATTGGCTTTATAACCAACTTCACGATGTTTCAGTACAGCGCCCATCTTGCGAATTTTCCCAGACTGCTTATATTTTTTCAAGCGTTGTAACAGTTCACCTTCTGTTATCTCTAGCTTTGCGGCGATTTCACGATAAGGCTCTGGAACAATGGGAAAGTCATCCTGCATAATAGAAATAATTTTCTTATCTAACTCATCTAACATGTCTCACCTCTACTGATTTGTTTTGTCCTATGATAAGGTAAACTGCACACTCACCTTAAATTTCTGAGTAGCTGGTAGATTGATGAGCCGTACTACACCAGCCAACTTGCTAATCTGATCTAATGTCGCCTCTTGGGCTGCAAGGTTATGACTAAATAGTGTAAACCATAAATTCAAACTACCATCACGCTCATAATTATGAGTAACACCATAGTTAGCATTAATAACCGTGGCCACTTGGGGAATTTGAGTTGGCTCCACTTCCAAAGCCACTAGTGTCCCCAAATACCCTAGTTCACTAGAATCAAAAAATGGACCAATTCGTCTAATAAATCCTTGTTCCTTTAAAAACAACAGTCGTTCAATCACAACTGCCTCTTCCGTTTCTAAACGCTGCGCAAGAATAGCAAAAGGGCGACTTTCTAAGGGTAAATCCGTTTGAATTATATTGAGTAGTCTCTTATCAAATGCAGTAAGCATATACAACTCCTTTGTTATTTTTTATTAATCAATTTATCGCGCAAACAAGATGCCATTAAAGATTAGATCTAACGGCGTTTATGAATAGATAACATCTTGTACTATATACTTCTAAACTTATCAAAAAGGAGAACAGCCCTGCTGTCCTCCATGGGTTTTACAATTTATTTTAACAGAATTTGTCCAATCACGTCAAGTAACTGGCTACGACCTAACCCTGTTTCTGATGAATAAGCGATAACATCATCATCTCTCATCCCCAGGTTTTTGCGAATGGCATTTACATTTTTTTGTATATTCATACGTGTAAGCTTGTCCGCTTTCGTAGCAATAATCTGTACAGGTACGTCATTTTCAATCAACCAGCGATAAGTGTTGACATCACTCGGCATGGGGTCATGTCTAATGTCTATTAACTGACAAGCCAGTTGTAGTCGTGGAGATTCCAACAAATACTCTCCAATAAATTTAGCCCATTGCTGCCGATTGGACCGCCCAGTGCGAGCGTAACCATATCCGGGCAAATCTACTAAAAAGAATTCTCGCCGATCCTCTTCGCTCATCTTAGCCATGAGACGATAAAAATTAAGTGTCTGGGTTTTTCCGGGACTACCACTCGTACGCGCCAGACCATTACGGCGACACAAGGAATTAATTAAGGAAGATTTCCCAACATTAGAACGCCCCATAAAGGCCACTTCATGCAATTCGCCCTCTGGATACTGATCGATGCGCACGGCAGAAGCGATGTATTGTCCACTTGTAATATTAATTTTCTCTTTTTCATTATTCATTTTTTGTCACCAACGCTTTCTCGAGCACCTCATCCATATGTTCTACTAACGTAAACTCAAGATTTTTCCTGATATTAGCAGGTATTTCATCAAGATCTCGTTTATTTTCTTTTGGCAAGATAATCGCCTTAATACCAACACGGTGTGCAGCCAATATTTTTTCCTTAATGCCACCCACTGGAAGCACTCTTCCTCGTAAGGTAATCTCACCAGTCATCGCCAAATCACTTCTGACTGGTCTGTCTGTCAAAGCTGATACCACAGCTGTTGCCATAGAAATACCTGCTGATGGACCGTCCTTAGGAATTGCACCTTCCGCTAGATGAATGTGAATATCCGTTTTTTCTTGAAACTCTGCATCAATTCCCAGATCCTCTACCCGGGTACGGATATAGCTAAATCCAGCCTGAGCTGATTCACGCATAACTTCACCTAGTTGGCCTGTAAGGATTAATTTCCCCTTACCTTTCATGACAGAAACCTCAATCGGCAGTACATCTCCGCCCACTTCAGTCCATGCTAGTCCAGTACTTACCCCTACTTGAGGTTGTTTTTCCGCTTGTGTATGACGATATTTCGTCGCTCCTAAATAAGTATGTATATTCTGAGCAGTAACCTTCACACTAGCCCGCTTGTTTTGCACAATCTGCCGAGCCACTTTACGACACACAGTAGCAATGCTTCGTTCTAAGTTACGCACTCCAGCTTCACGGGTATAATCACCAATGATTTTTTGCAAGATCCCTTCTGCAAATACGATCTGCTTATCATTCAAACCATGCTCGCCAATCTGCTTTGTGATTAAATAACGTTTTGCAATCTGGACTTTTTCCTCTTCCGTATAACCAGGAATATTGATAACCTCAATCCGATCCAACAAAGGACGGGGAATATTATGCATTACATTGGCAGTAATAATCCACAATACTTTAGAAAGATCATAGGGCACTTCCACGTAATGATCACTAAAGGTATTGTTTTGTTCCGGGTCAAGTACCTCTAACAGCGCTGATGATGGGTCACCTCTAAAGTCAGCACTCATTTTATCGATTTCATCGAGTAGAAATACAGGGTTTTTAGAACCAGCGGTGCGCATACCTTGGATAATCCGCCCAGGCATTGCCCCCACGTAAGTACGACGATGACCGCGTATTTCCGCTTCATCCCGTACGCCACCTAAAGAAACTCTAACAAACTTTCGCTCCATAGATTTAGCAATCGACCGAGCTAAGGAAGTTTTACCAACACCCGGTGGCCCGACTAGACACAAAATAGGCCCTTTCATGGTTTCAGTCAATTTTCTGATGGATAGATATTCCAAGATACGTTCTTTGACTTTTTCTAAGCCATAATGATCTTCATCTAGAGTTTTTTCCGCTACATCAATATCTAGCATATCAACCGTCTCGGTGCTCCACGGCAAGGCAATTAGGCAATCAAGATAGGTCCTAATCACTGCGCTCTCAGCCACCATCGGTGGCATTTTTCCTAAACGCTCAATTTCTTTATTGATTCTTTCCAAAGTTTCTTGAGGAAACTCCTGATTTTTTAATTTTTCCCGGTACTCTTCGATTTCGGCAGCACGATCATCTTTTTCCCCGAGTTCTTTTTGAATGGCTTTCATTTGTTCACGCAAATAATATTCTTTTTGCGTTTTTTCCATTTGTTTACGTACACGAACGCTAATTTTCTTTTCCAGTTCGAGAATTTCCATTTCTCGTCCTAAAATTTCACATAATTTTTCCAAACGTTCTTCCACATTGATTCCACTAAGCAATGCCTGCTTATCTTCGATCTTAAGAGATAAATGACTAGCAATAATATCAGCCAAACGTCCTGGTTCTTCTACTGCAATTACAGAGACCAATGTTTCTGGTGGTATTTTTTTGCTAAATTTAACCCATTGTTCAAATTGCTGAATGGCATTACGGGTTAGGGCCTCAACTTCGGTGGTCCGCTCTGTCGACTCATTAAATTCCTCGATTTCTACTTGATAGTGAGTGTCTAAGTTTTTATAGTTTATAATCTTGGCACGCTGTAGCCCTTCCACTAATACGCGAATTGTACCACCTGGTAGCTTTAATAATTGCTTAATTTCAGCTACTGTGCCAACATCAAAAATTTCCTCTGGATCAGGCATATCATTCTGGGCATCTTTCTGCGCAGCTAACATAATCAAACGATCATGTAACATTGCTTCTTCTAAGGCGCTAATTGATTTTTCTCGCCCTACATCAAGATGAATAACCATGTATGGGAAAACTAGGATGCCCCGAAGGGGCAAGAGTGGTATTGTTTTTATTTTATTTTCCATGAGAATAGCCTCCTCTAAATTGTCATTATCTTATTACTATTATTTTCATCTTCCGCATTTATAATTATTCTTATTTGTAAGGCAAAAACCCTTTTAAAATACAAATAAAAATAGTATTTAGAGTAGTATTTTACCTTTTACAGGCCCCAAAATAAAGGTTATAATATATTATGTAAACTTGACTGATTGCTTCATCATCGAAAAAGGGGAGAAACCTAATGAAATGGAAAAAATATAAATGGTCTGTTGTTGTCATTATTAGCATTTTAACCTTAGTTATACTAGGTACTAGTCATTTTCTTTGGCATCATTTTGCATTAGAAACCCCTCTCTACCAAAGGGTTGGGCAATTAGATGGCGTAGAAGCAGTTACCTGGGACACTAATGATAAAAATGAATCCATCCCCACAATACACATTACTCTCAATAAGGTAACCAATCTACAAAAAACCTATCAAGAAATAAATGACAATATTACTAACATCTTAGGGGAAAAAAAGTATAAGATTGTCCTTCATGATCACCATACCCCCAAATTAGAACAACTTTACTACGCTATACACTACCAGATACAAGAAGCCATCATTACAGGTAAATTTGGCATTATGACTCAGATCATCCAGGAAAAAGCCCTTGCGGCTCATGTAGCAGCTCAGGTTTATGTTGACGGTCACTATATCTATTTACAACTTATTGATGACAATGATAATTTGTATATGGTCATACCCAGACAATCTACCAGTTTAGAGGTGAAATAAATGTACTATGTGGAAATCGGACTTGGTGTTAGTACAGGCATTCTAGTATTCCTGTGTTGGCAAGGCATTGATATTGTCCCCTTGTTATTTATTCTAGCCTTGATCGGTATTGCCGCCTACGTTCATACTGCTCGCATTACCAAGAATTCCTTTGCAACAAATGATAAAAAAAACCACTCCTCAACATTGATTGGCTTTGATGACATCGGTGGCCAGGAAGTTGCAAAAAAAGAATTACGAGAATCCTTAGAATTTCTGAATGATGTTGAACGCCTTACTCTGCTTGGCATCCGTCCTTTAAAAGGAGTTTTATTAAATGGTCCACCAGGGACAGGTAAAACCCTATTGGCAACAGCAGCGGCACAATTCACGGATTCCGTCTTTGTTTCAGCTAGCGGATCAGCTTTTGTTGAAATGTATGTGGGCGTTGGCGCTGAGAGAGTCCGCCGGCTATTTCAACAAGCCAAAACATTAGCAAAAAGCCAACATAAAGAAAGTGCGGTAATATTTATCGATGAACTAGATGTTCTTGGAGGCAAGCGGGGACAAGCAAATGGAAATTTAGAATATGATCAAACCCTAAATGAACTTCTGGTGCAAATGGACGGCTTGTCTTTTGATGATAAAATTCGAATATTGATCATTGGCGCTACCAACCGCGTAGATATGCTTGACTCTGCCTTGCTACGCCCAGGGCGCTTCGACAGACAAGTTAAAGTTGATTTGCCTAATAAAACCGGACGACTTCACATTCTGAAATTACACACAAAAAGTAAGCCGTTAGATGCAAATGTCTCTTTAGAAAATATTGCCGCAGATACTTTTGGTTTTTCTGGTGCACACCTAGAAAGTTTAGCTAATGAAGCAGCAATCTTAGCACTACGCGCTGGGCAAGACAAAATCACAACTGAGCATTTTCAATATGCTATTGATAAAGTCATTATGGGAGAAAAACTGGACAAAGTGCCAAACCCTACTGAAATGGAACGAATTGCAGTTCATGAAGCAGGGCATGCAATTTTGAGTGAATTGACAATACCAGGCTCTGTCGCCACAATTAATATCGCTTCCCGTGGCAATGCGTTAGGTTATGTACGCCAGACTGACATTTCTAGCAATCTGCTACAGACCCTTGACCAAATTAATGGAAAAATTGCTGTGGCCTTAGCAGGAGCAATTGCCGAAGAGATTATGCTAGGTAATCGCAGTACTGGTGCTGTTAGTGATTTCAAACAAGCTACAGACTTAGCCAAATTGATTATTGATAGTGGTATGTCTGCATTAGGTATTGTTTCGCCCGATGACATCCCCAAAGACTTAGTACACCTTACAATAACCGCAATCTTAGAAGAAAGAGAAATATGTGTTCGTCATATTCTATTGAGTCACCAAACAACCTTAACATCAACAATTAGCGAGCTGTTAGACAAAGAATATTTATGTGGCGAACATTTCCGGTTACTCTTAAATCACGACTGAATTTTTTCGAATAATAAGTAGCCCTCAATAGAGGGCTACTTATATTTATAATGGAATGGCTACCTCATGTTGATATACATTAGTTTGGCACGCCTGCAGCAGCCAAAATATCAGTTTCGGGAGACGCCCCCCCCTCCATGTGGATAGTATTACCGCTTTTAACTAAAGTATGTTGTAAAGCTTCTTGAATGGTCTCAATGCCAATTACCTCAACAGGAAGGCTACCATACAACTCTTGCCAATTTTCCTTAGGGATCAGCACCACGCGCGCCCCAGCTTGCTGCGCAGCATATATTTTTGCACTTACGCCACCAACAGGCTTAATTAAACCACGAATGGAAAGTTCACCAGTCATAGCTACTTTATTATCAATCGGAATACCGTAGATAGCGGAGTAGATCGCTACAGCCATTGTCACACCAGCTGAAGGTCCATCAATAGGACCACCGCCAGGGAAATTGACATGGATATCGTAGTTATGTAACTCCACTGCAAAATCATTAGCAAGTACAGTTAACACATTCTCCAATGAACTTTTCGCCATACTCTTGCGCCTTACCGTTCGGCCTGGTGCAGTAATTTCTTCCTCATCCACCACTCCTGTAATTATTAACTTACCTGTGCCCGCAATCGCTGTGACTTCAATTTCTGTAATGGTACCAATATTAGCACCATGCACTGCTAACCCATTGGCAAACCCCACTTGCGGCTTATCAGGTATTTTTTTATCTGAGCGAGGGTTATATTGACCAAAATTAATTACCCATTCCACATCAGTACAAGATATTGTTTGGCGATGATCATTGCTAGCAACACCAGCGGCAATTTGTATGATATTTACAACATCCCGCCCATTGGTAGAATAGTTTTTAATAACCTCAACGGCTTTATCCGCTATAAAAAAGTTTACCTTTTTGGTAGCATTATACGCAATCCTACTAACCTCGTCAGCTAATAGTGGCCTGAAGAATATTTCCACACATCGAGAACGAATGGCTGGCGGAATATCTTGTGGCATACGGGTAGTTGCTCCAATTAAGCGAAAATCAGCTGGTAACCCATTTTGGAAAATGTCATGAATATGAGTAGGGATATTTGCATCTTCACTATTATAATAGGAGCTTTCAAAAAACACTCTGCGGTCTTCCAGTACCTTTAACAGCTTATTTATTTGCATGTTGTGTAGTTCACCAATTTCATCAATAAACAATATTCCACCATGAGCTTTGGTAACTGCCCCTGCTTTAGGCTGAGGAATACCGGCTACACCTAAGGGACCAGCACCTTGATAAATTGGATCATGAACAGTACCAATGAGTGGATCAGCAATGCCACGCTCATCAAACCGTGAGGTAGTCGCATCCATTTCAATAAATTTAGAATTGGCGGAAAAAGGAGACAAGGGATTACGTTTAGCTTCTTCTAGTATCAATCTGGCTGCCGCCGTCTTACCAACTCCTGGAGGGCCGTATACCAGCACATGTTGTGGATTGGGGCCACATAAAGCAGCACGTAATGCCTTTAGACCATCCTCCTGACCAACAATTTCTGCAAAGGTAGTCGGTCTGGTTTTTTCAGACAATGGCTCCGTTAGCGATATGTCTCGCATTTTTTGTAATTTTTCTATTTCTTTTTTAGATTCGCGCTCAACTGCCCCACGATTACCTTGTTGCGAACGCAACAAATTCCAAAAGTACAGACCAATGACAATCACAAAAAAGAATTGTACTACACTGATAATATTTACGGCATAATCCATTCCCTATAAATCCTCCTTCCAAAATAATCACGATGATAAATTTAGTATTGTCAGACAGGTTATTTTTATCCTGTCAAAAAAAGACTATACTTCCGTGAAAGTTACTCGGATAAGGAGGAAAGTAAAAACGCAGAAAAGACCTAAGTCTTTTCTACGTTTTTTATAGTTATGCCGATTCTTCTTTTTTCTTGGCTTTGCGATCAACAGCAACTAAAATTGGTTCTTCTTTATTTAACACTGACTCTTGCGTCACTATACATTTTGTCACATCAGCTCGCGATGGAACCTCATACATAACATTGCACATAATACCTTCAATGATGGCCCTGAGTCCCCGTGCACCAGTGTTACGTTTCAAAGCTTCTTTAGCAATGGCAACTAGTGCTTCTTCTTTAAACTCAAGTTGTACATTATCTATTTCTAAAAACTTTTGATACTGTTTAATCAAAGCATTCTTAGGTTCTAATAATATGCGAACTAGAGCCGCCTCATCCAGGGAATCCAACGTTACCACGACTGGCAAACGACCAACAAACTCCGGAATAAGCCCAAATTTCAAGAGATCTTCTGGCAAAATTTGTTTCAGCAATTCGCCAATTTGCTTTTTTTCTTTGCTGCGAACCTCAGCACCAAAGCCCATATTTTTCTTACCGATACGAGCACTAATCAGTTTATCAATGCCATCAAAAGCACCACCACAGATAAACAAAATATTAGTTGTATCAATTTGAATAAATTCTTGATGGGGATGTTTGCGTCCACCTTGGGGAGGGACACTGGCTACTGTGCCTTCCAGAATTTTAAGAAGTGCCTGTTGCACACCTTCTCCGGATACATCACGAGTAATTGATGGATTTTCAGATTTGCGAGCAATTTTGTCAATCTCATCAATATATACAATACCCTTTTCCGCTTTTTCTACATCATAATCTGCTGCCTGAATCAGTTTAAGAAGAATATTTTCCACATCTTCTCCAACATACCCTGCTTCAGTAAGCGAGGTAGCATCTGCGATAGCAAAAGGTACATTCAACAATTTAGCCAAAGTCTGTGCTAATAAAGTTTTACCACTACCTGTTGGTCCAAGCATTACAATATTAGACTTTTGCAGTTCAACATCATCCGCTTTACCAGTGAAATTCACTCGCTTATAGTGGTTATACACCGCTACCGCCATAGTTTTTTTCGCTAGATCTTGCCCAATAACATATTGATCCAGAATATCTTTTATTTCTTTAGGCTTTGGAACATCATGAAGTTCAACATCGATGTCTTCGCTTAATTCTTCTTCAATAATTTCATTACATAATTCAATACATTCATCACAAATGTATACACCAGGACCAGCTACTAACTTTTTAACTTGCTCCTGCAATTTACCACAGAAAGAGCACTTGAGCTGACCCTTGTCATCCCCAAATTTTAACATACTATCACCTCTCTATTTGGGACTTTCTGGAATTTTACTACTTCGGACAACTACAGCATCAATTAAGCCGTATTCTTTGGCCTGTTCAGATGTCATAAAGTAATCACGCTCGGTATCATGTTCGATTTTTTCCCGAGTCTGCCCCGTATTGCTGACAAGAATTCCATTAAGAAGTTCTCGGAGCCTGAGTATTTCTCGGGCATGAATTTCAATATCAGTAGCCTGCCCTTGGGCCCCCCCTAAAGGCTGATGAATCATAATGCGTGCAAAAGGAAGTGCATAGCGTTTACCTTTTGTACCGGCACTTAATAAAAATGCGGCCGCACTAGCTGCTGAACCCATGCAAATGGTGGAAACATCTGGTTTGATGTAATTCATAGTATCGTAAATAGCCAAAGCATCGGTTACCACACCACCAGGGCTGTTGATATACATATGAATATCTTTATCTGGATCTTCTGATTCCAAAAATAATAATTGTGCAATGACTATATTGGCCAAATTATCGTCAATCGGACCACCAATAAATATAATACGATCTTTCAAAAGTCTTGACAAAATATCATAGGAACGTTCCCCACGACTTGTTTGTTCCACCACAATTGGCACAAAGTTCATTTTATAACACCTCTATTGGTTTATTACTATTTTTCTACGCTATCAATAATAAGCTGGGCTGCTTTTTTACGCAGTATGGAATCAACTACAAAGGACATTCTGCCTTGCTCGTTGATAATTGCTTTAACATCTGCAAGTTCAGCACCATACCCTTTTGCAATGACACCAATTTCAGAATCAATTTCTTCAACGCTTACTTCAATAGCTTCTGCTCTTACAATTTCTTCCATTAACATATCAGTTTTAACACTTGCCAAGGCTGATTCATGATAATTTTTGCGAATCGCATTCATATCTGTATTCATATACTTTATGTAATCATCAAGTTTCATACCACGGTTTTCTAGATTAGCAGCTAGATCTTGAATCATCTTAGTAATACGGTCTTCTACCATAACCTCTGGAATTTCAACAGTTGCATTTTCAACAGCCTGTTTTATTACTTCATTGCGGAATTCGTGTGAAGCTTTTTCAGCAGCAGCCACTTCCAATTTATTCTTGACGTCAGCTTTTAATTCCTCAACAGTATTAAAGTCACTTGCGTCTTTTACAAATTCATCATCAAGTTCTGGTAATTCTTGACGTTTTACATCGTTAACAGTTACTTTAAACACTGCTTCTTTACCTGCTAAATCAGGAGCGTGATACTCTGTTGGGAAAGTCACAGTAACGTCTACGGTTTCTCCCGCTTTCACACCAATCAATTGTGATTCAAATCCTGGAATAAAGCTATTGGAACCAATTTGCAATGGATGAGCCTTACCTTCACCACCAGGGAAAGCTACGCCATCTAGAAAACCTTCAAAATCAATAATTGCAAAATCGCCATCTGCAATCGCTACGCCTTCTGCTACTACCATTTTGGCATGAGATTTGCGCATGGTTTCGATTTGAGCGTTGACTTGTTCTTCCGTGACTTCAACCGCTTGCTCCGTTACTTTCAAACCTTTGTATTGACCTAAAGTTAGTTCTGGCTTTGCAATAACAGTTACTTTGAATTCCAAGTCCTTATCTTCTGCTAAAGTAACTACATCAATTTCAGGACGACTTACTGGCTCTACATCATTTTCCTCAAGTGCTACTTCATAGGCAGGACCAGCCAAAATTTCAAAAGCCTCATCCAAGATTGCTTCTTTACCAATGTGTCTTTCTAGAATATTACGTGGTGTTTTCCCTTTACGGAACCCAGGAATGTTTACTTTGTTGGATAATTTACGATATGCCTTTTCTACTGCTTTTGCTACTTCAGTTTGTGGTACTTCAATTGCGAACACCACTTTGTTATTGTCTATCTTTTCCATTGTTGCTTTCATTTATACTAAATCCTCCTATGTAATTAGTTGGCACAATAATCCTTAGTGCCAAAAAAAATATGATTACCAGTTTCAACACAAATTTTACGTTGTTTTCTAATTATCCCCTTAAATTAACCATTAAATACCCAGTCTTTATCATACCACAGCCCATATGATACCATAACTATCTGACAAAAACAAGATATATAGAAAAACCCCAGCAATAACTGCCGGGGTTGCAATTTCGAATGGAGCGGGAGACGAGATTCGAACTCGCGACCCTCGCCTTGGCAAGGCGATGCTCTACCGCTGAGCTACTCCCGCACTTTAATCTTCGCGTAAATCATTAACAACAAGTAATATTATATTGCTCATTTTAAAATTTGTCAACATAATATTATTTATTATTTTAGGCATCCGCCAAAAAATAACCGATATATTTCTCCCCCCCTTACATGCCTACCTGCTATGCGTTAGTTATTATTCTTCCCTTATCACAAAAATTCCCATAAACCCTTAACTACTTATTTGCTTTCTACTATCTAAAGGGTGCACCCCCCATACTTGCATTGCATATTATGTAATAGATCAACATAAAAGGAGGCTAGAATGTTGTATTATCGCCTTCAAACTCACTGCCAACTGGTGAACGGTGCAACTAGAGCTGCCATCTATGACTTTAAGACAGGTAAGGTTCACTCCATCAACGCTAGTGCCGCTCAACTACTCACTGTCTGCGCTGACCATCCACTGGAGGATTTATGGGATACCAATGCTCCTGAAAGTATTGCCTATATGGACTTTTTGAAGAAACTAAACACTAAGGAATTAGGAGCATTTTATGATGCAAAATCCGAAGTACCATCGGAATTACCTTTACCAACTACCCCTTCCAAACTTGATTTTATTTGGCTGGAGCTGACCTCTGCTTGTAATAGTAAATGCCTACACTGTTATGCCGAATGCGGACCATCCCTACCAATCAACCCAGTACCCCATGATCGTTGGTTATCAATCATTGACGAGGCAAAAGCAGCAGGTGCTACTGCTATTCAGTTCATTGGCGGCGAACCTTTACTTTATCCAGCGTGGCGTGAACTCGTAATAAAAGCCCATCAACTTAACTATGAATATATTGAAATTTTCACCAACGCAACTTTAATTGATGATGACTGTGTAGATTTTTTTAAACAATACAACGTAAATATTGCTACCACTATTTACGCCGATAATGCCGAGACCCATGATAAAGTATCACGGCAACCCAATAGTTTCAACAAAACCATGTCTGCTATACAAAAACTCATGTCCGCCAATATCCCTCTCCGTATTGCTTCTATTATTATGAAAGCAAATGAACATGAAGTCGAAAACATTTTAAAACTATATGACAAACTGGGTATGAAAGATGCCTATCCCGACGTCATCCGTCCCACAGGCAGAGGAGACGACCAGAGTTTATTACCAACACACTATCGCAAGCCTCCAATTAAACCACCTTTTTATATTGATGAAGATTCTTTTACTCACGCACACCACCATCATCCATGCCTAGCTGGAAAAATTGCTGTTACAACAACTGGCGACGTTATTCCCTGCATATTTGCTCGCAATCAGTTATGTGGAAATATTTTGGAACAATCATTAGCTGAAATACTTAGCGGGCACCCCCTTACTACATGCTGGTACACCACCAAAGATGATATTAACAAATGTAGCGACTGCGAATACCGCTATGCCTGCTCAGACTGCCGGCCCCTCGCTCAGGGTAGTGACCCCGAAAAAAATTGGCTGGCATGTCCCCAAAATTGTTCGTATAACCCTTATATCGGCAAGTGGGAAGATCCCACTTAGCCTTAATGAATAATAAGGAGGATCATAAAGTGTATTACGATGATGAAAATGATAATAACGATAATGATAAAAGACCTAAATGGGAGCGCCCTGAAATAGATGAGTGGGATGATACTGAAGACTATTCCCGTGAGTACCCCGACGTCTTTGTAGGTTGTCGACCATCTGTGAATTCTTGTTGGCCTAGTCAAAATTGCTGGCCTATGCAAAACTGTTTACCAGTCCAAAGCTGTTTACCTGCCCAAGGTTGCTTACCTAGCCAAGGCTGTTTGCCTAGTCAAGGTTGTTGGCCTAGTCAAAACTGTTGGCCTACTCAAAATTGCTGGCCTCGCCAAAATTGCCGGCCTGGTCAAGGTCAATGGCAAAATTGCCGACCTAGTCAAGGGCAAGGGCAAAATTGTCGCCCTAGCTCCTCATCAAACAACTGTAAGCCCCGTGTTTAATCGACACCCGTCAAACCTCTTCTAAAACCTACTATAGTAGGCACTGGTTCATTCCAGTGTCTACTTTTTTTATTAAAACTTAAAATTAATTAACTTCACCTTACCACTTTGCGCAAAACGACGTAAAAATTTTGTAAAGATTAGCTAATCCTGCTTCCATTTTGTTATAATTACTGTATAATTAACTTCACGCAAAATATAACTTATATCCGATATCCTTGCGACTAAAATTAATATTCCTTTATCATTAATGTATTTTCTAAAAAGAGACATAATAACATCGGAGGTAAGTCGACTATGATGAAATTGGCCCGGCGTATACTAATTGGAAAACCTTTGCATAATCAAGAAATGTCCCATGAAAAACTTCCTAAATGGAAAGCATTAGCTATCTTTTCTTCAGATGCCTTATCATCAGTAGCTTACGGCCCTGAAGAGATCATGCTCATGCTAACACTACCAGGAATTATAGCGTATGGTTATTTAGGACCAGTATCACTAGCCATCTTAGCTTTACTGGCCGTGGTCACCATCTCTTATGTACAGGTCGCCAAAGCAAATCCGGGAGGTGGGGGATCCTATTCCGTAGCCATCAAACATCTTGGAGAAGTTTCCGCCCTGACAGCTGCTGCTGCCTTATTTGCTGACTATACCCTTACCGTAGCCGTAAGTGTTTGCGCTGGCACAGCTGCTATTTTGTCCGCTTTTCCAATATTAGCGGAACACGAAGTCGGCATTGATTTAGCTGTTTTGTTTGGAATTTTAATGTTAGTTAATCTGCGTGGCGTGCGCGAAGCATCAACTGCTTTTGTTTACCCTACTTATGCCTTTATTTTTGGTATCCTTGCCCTCATCGGCACTGGTATATACCAAGCTTTAACACAACAATTACCGATTATCCCACCCGAATCACTATCCAAACAATTAGATTGGACAGTTTTCGTATTGATTTTGCGTGCCTTTGCCAACGGCTGTAGCTCTATGACTGGGATCGAAGCCATTTCTAATGGCGTTCCCATGTTCCGCGCACCTGAAGTACGCAATGCTGCAAACACCACCTATTGGATGTCAGGTATTTTGGGCGTCATGTTTATCGGAATTTCTTTCCTAATTATGCATTTTCATCTTATGCCATTAGAAGGCGTAACCGCTTTATCACAAATTGCCGAACGAACCTTTGGACGCGGCTGGCTCTACTATTACATCCAAATCACTACAATGTTAGTACTGTACTTAGCTGCCAACACTTCTTTCAACGGTCTTCCACCTTTACTCTCCTTACTCGCTCGCGACGGTTATATGCCACGTTATTTAGGCATTCGGGGCGAACGTTTAAGCTTTTCAAATGGTATTATTTTACTCACCGTTGCAGCAGGTGTGCTGATTTTCATGTATCAAGGAAATACTGAACATCTAATTTCCCTATACGCCATTGGCGTTTTCCTTTCATTCACCATCGCACAAACAGGTATGGTTGTCCACTGGCGCAAAGAAAGAACTCCTGGCTGGATCTTAAGGGCCTGCATAAATGCGCTGGGAGCAATCGTAACCGGAATCGTCGTACTTATTATTGCAATTACTAAATTTTTCTATGGTGCTTGGCTAGTTCTGGTATTTATTCCATTTATGATTTTTATTTTCAAAAAAATTCGCTCCCATTACAATGACATGTCTGAACAATTACACCTACCACTGGAAGAATTCGATCCTACAACCGTTACCACTCTCAAAGCTGCCCGAAACGTGGTCATTGTACCAGTTGCCACACCTACAAATATCGTAGCACACACCCTCAAATATGCTAAAAGTATCAGTAACGATGTAGTTGCCTTGCATATTGCTATCGATGAAGCCACAGGTCTAAAGGTCGAAGAAAAATGGCACGATTGGAACCCAGGTGTTGAATTAGTAACCATATACTCCCCCTATCGTTTAATCATTCAACCCTTACTTAATTACATCAGCCAGCTAGAACTTCAACGAAAACCAGAAGACTATATTACAATCTTAATTCCAGAATTTCAGACAAAAAAATGGTGGCACCGTCTACTCCACAATCAAACTGGATGGGTACTCCGCACTCTGCTGATTCTCAGAGAAAACGTGATTGTCACTACTGTCCCATTCCATCTAAAAAAATAAAATAATTCTTCGTATCAGGATAAAAAAGTAGGCTACCAACATTGGTAGTCTACTTTTTTTATAAGAAAAATCTGAATCTATATATAACACTAAATCTTCTACATGGCAATCGGTAGGAATAGAAGCCAGGCTCCGCACAGCCTTAGGTCAGGAGTAAGGTATGCCCTAGCCTCTGTTCCTGGTAGGCCACCAACATATATGTTACTTTCTTAGTGTGTTATCTATATAATCATTAAATTACCCCAATTATACTAAAAGTGTATTTAGTCACAGTAGACAACATATAATCTTTCCTTAAGACACAAGAAGGAAAATTAGAATGATGAACAGCATCAGGAAGCCCTTGGGTTTCAAGACACAATCCCAAGTAAGGGCGAGATTGCGTACCATGGATGTCTAGCCCACTGGAGATCTGATTGCCTGTATATAGTACTACCCCCACCGCATCCGTCTCCACAATCAACTTACGGCCACTTTCCTCATCCTGCAATAAAATTTCACAATTATGATTACTATCCAAAACAAAGGTATGGTCATACCCCCGTCCTGCTATAATATTTTGGGGATCAGTAGAATCAATGCCATCGATTATTTTTCGCCCAGTCCGAAAATCAAAAACACAATCCTGCACATCCACAAACTTACCCGTTGGCATTAGCTGGGGCGTCACTTCTAAAAATTTGCTACTATCAATTTTTAGATAGTGCTGAGAGATATCTCGCCTTAAATTTCCGCTTAGATTAAAATATGTATGATTCGTAGGATTAAACAATGTATCCTTATCAGACTGTCCCTGATAATTAATTATAAACTCATTATTATTATTTAAGGTATATATTACGGTTACAACCAACGTCCCAGGATAGCCTTCTTCCCCATCTAAACTAGTATAAGAAAATGCTATTACTGCATCTTGTGTCCCTTCAATTATTTCTGCGTCCCATACAGCCTTATGAAAACCTTCCACTCCACCATGCAAGTGGTTTTGCCCATCATTACTGGTTAATGTATATTTCTCCCCTTCGAGTTGAAACTGTGCATCTTTTATTCTGCCAGCGACCCTTCCCACCACTACACCAGCATAGATAGGATTGGTTTGATAAGCAGCCATCTCTTGAAACCCTAGCACAATATTTTCATAACTTTCATTTTGATCAGGAGTTATAATCTTGGTAATGGCACACCCATAATTCAAGCAGGAAACTTCTATGCCGTTTGTATTTCTCAAGGTATATTCATATATGCTTTTTCCATCAACCTCACCAAATAACCGTTTGTTGATCAACATCATACCCACTCCCATATATCGTTACTACCGTTTAAAATTGTTCCCGTTCTCATTCCACATTTTTTTCAACTATTGAAAAAATCTTTCCCTGCTACACATTATCCCTGAAGTTAGCTATTTTGCCAAGCTTTTTTACTAGTTCTTATAAGTTATTCTATTTTATGAAAAGTTTATAAATAATACCAAGATTACATACTAAGGTTGAAAAGCAACATGTAAAAGACATAACGCCATATCTAGACAAAAAAAAAGACCATCAGGTAAAACCTGAAAATCTTGTTATTGTTGTGGTGCGGGAAAGAGGACTTGAACCTCCACACCTTGCGGCGCCAGATCCTAAGTCTGGTGCGTCTGCCATTCCGCCATTCCCGCATATTAAGTTAAATGGTGGCTCACCCGCGGCTCGAACGCGGGACACCCTGATTAAAAGTCAGGTGCTCTACCAACTGAGCTAGTGAACCATCTTAAATGGCAGGGGCAGCTGGACTCGAACCAACGCATACGGGAGTCAAAGTCCCGTGCCTTACCAACTTGGCTATGCCCCTGTGTACATTGCTAGTTATAAAATGGGGTGGCTGAAGGGGATCGAACCCTCGCAATAACGGAACCACAATCCGCCGTGTTGACCGCTTCACCACAGCCACCATTTTCTTTAACATTCCCTAGCGACAAGATTTATTGTATCATCTTTCGTTATTCATGTCAAGCTTTTTTTAAAACTAACATTTTTACCAACCTGCGCTTTTTTGAACAATTGGCTTGTTCATCTCAGCGACTTTATTAGTATACTAAATTGTCGTTATTCTATCAACCCTTATAAACGATCATAATTAGCGGTTTTTAACCATTTTTCTCGATAATTCTTAATTTTTCTCTTAAACTCTTCATATTATAAACTTTTATATTAAATTATTTTCGCATATTTTTCATATATAACGTACTAAGAAAGTAGCATGTGATTTGCAACAATTGCTCGCAATATAGGGCATTATAAATTCAAATAACCAGCCATAACCATCAATTCATTGCTAAGGTTGAAAGAGTAATAAAAAGCCTGTCATCATGAGAGTGAATCACTCTCCTAATGACAGGCAACAAATTATTACACTTTAAACTCATTAACAACTTCTTGTAGTTCACTAGCCATCTTGCCCAAACTAGCAACAGCGCTGACAATTTCTTGCACAGAAGCATTTTGTTCTTCACTAGCTGCCGCAACTTCTTGTGAACTATCAGAATTAACTTTAGCGCAACTAGCAATATCAGTTATGGAGCTTTCTAGTTGAGCACTACCACCTTGTTGCTTGTCGATCAACGCAACAATACCTTCGACTTGTTGCTTGACATTTCTCACATCAGCATAAATTCCCTCAAAGGATTCTTTAGATGCTTTCACTACCAATGCACCTTCATTTACTTCCATACTGCTTCGATTCATTGCTTCCACAGTCTGTGACGTTTCATTTTGAATCGCACCAATAATTCCTGCAATCTCTTTAGCCGCTGTTTGCGATTGTTCAGCAAGCTTACGCACCTCATCTGCTACTACAGCAAACCCACGCCCCTGCTCACCAGCTCGCGCCGCTTCAATAGCAGCATTTAACGCCAACAAATTAGTCTGACCAGCAATATTGGTAATAACCTCAACGATTTGACCAATTTGCCGTGATTTTTCCCCTAATACATCAATCATTTTAGTTGTGTTACTGACATCTCGTTGAATGTGGTTCATCAAGTCTACCGCATGATCAACCTGCTTAATGCCCTCACCAGCTGATTGCTCACTTTTAGCTGTCACGTCGGCCACATCACACGCCGCTTGCACAGTATCAAGAACAGAATTGTTCATATCAACCATGACTTCAGCCGACTGATTTGATAACTCCAATTGAGTAACAGCACTACGGGCCACATCTTGAATGGTATGAGCTACTTGATCAGAGGCTTTCCCCACTTCCATTGCTGCTGCTGTCAACTCTTCCGCTGAAGCCGCTACAGATTCAGCTACCGTTGCAGCATGTTTAATAATTTTGCGTAAAGAAACCGTCATGTGGTTAACACCCATTACCAGTTGATTAACCTCCAGAACGCCTTCCACCGCAAGAGTCTGAGATAAATCACCACCAGCTATAACGTTAACACATTGCACCACTTGCTGCAAAGGCCCTGCAATACCACGTGCAATGTAGAAAGCCGTTGCTGTTGCTAGCATAATAGAAATTATTAAAATAGCAATAATAATATAAGATGCGGAAATAGCCACATCAAGAACTTCTTTCACTGGTTGATTTACAATAATACCCCACTTATACTTTTCAATTGGCGAATAAGTGGTTATAGTACTATCACCACGCGTTGAGACCGTCTCTAGCCAACCCATTTTACCATCGATTACTTTTTTTACATAGTCTATTTTCGCAAAGCTTTCTTTCTTCACTACTTTTTCATTATCTGGATGAGCAACCACAGTACCTACATTATCCACAATTTCAACATAACCATTTTTACCTATTTTGGCATTCTCACTAATGCCTTTCAACGATTGTAAACTAATATCTGCACCTATTACACCAACAATTGCTCCTTGTGCATTTTTTATTGGCGTAGAAATCGTTACACAAGGCGCATTGGTAAATGCCGATATGTACGACTCAGTAAAAAAGGTGCTTCCTTTTAGTGCTTCCTTAAAGTACGGTCGATCACCACGGTTTGCTAGTGTCCCCGACGTCCGAGCTATCTGCATACCGCTACTATCCATCACATAAATTAATTCAAACTGAGGATTTTTCTGCTGTATCCCAATAATCATATCACGTATCCCAGCTGCATCCAAAGAACGAGTCTCGGGACTTACTGCCAAACCTTCAATCATTCCTTTGGAATCATCTAATATCATTTCAATTTGTTTACCAACTTGTACCCCAATATTACTATTACTATCTACTACCGCACTTTTAGTCGACGTTATATTCATGTAAATACTAATCGATCCGCCAATCGCCGCGGGAATAAAAGCAAATAAGATAAAGAATAAAATCAACTTGGTTTTTAAGCTACGTTGACCCAAGATAGTCCCCCCCTTTTTTTCATAGTTCGACTTATTTAGACTGTTTACATTATTCTAAATAAGTTTAAAAATTCCTGCTACTTTTTAAAATAAATGTATACAAGGTAGCCTTTTAAATATTGGAAATCATTGACCACATGATTACCAAATTGATTATGATTGGCTTTAAGATAAAATAGCATGCAAAAAAACACTTGAAGAAATCTTCAAGTGTTCTAAAATTTAAAATGGTGACCCCGGCAGGATTCGAACCTGCGGCCTCTTGATTCGTAGTCAAGCGCTCTATCCAGCTGGGCTACGGAGTCAGTAGTTAACTAAACTACTCGTTTATTATATATGGAATCATGGATAATGTCAATATTATTTTATGAAAAAATAAATATAATTATTTTTTCATTTCCTGATATAGAGTATCAAGGAGCACGCCTTTGCTATCTTGATTTAACTCCCAAATAAATGCGCCCCCTAGATTATTATCCCGTACAAACTCCATCTCATATTTCATTGCTTCTGGATCATTATACGTCACAAAAACGCCGGTTTTTTCATTGTATAAATAAGCCGCTTTTGCACTATCATCCCAGTAACGCTTAAATCCTTGTTTTTGCGTATATTTATTAGTAATTTCCTTATATTGCACTTCACCACCACCTTGGTTAGAAGCCTTTTGATACAAGCCATGTTCTTTTGTATCAGCTCCCTGCCAATAGCGACCGTAAAAAGCAGTACCAAATACAAGCTTTTCTGCAGGAATACCGGCTGCTAAGTAACGTTTTACAGCATCAGCAGTACCACCAATTCCAATTGTGTCTTTCGAATTTAAATACAAAGGAGAAAGGTGACCAGTCTGAGGTTCCCAAGCACCATGATAATCATATGTCATCAAATAAACCGCATCTACTAAGGGTACTACTTTATCGAATTCCACATTTGCAATTGCCCAAGGTTGAACACTGGCAGCGTAGGTTAATAGATAGTGCTTATTTTCATCAGCACCTAATTGGTCTAGTTTTTCACGTAGAGTCACCATAAACAATGTAAAGTTTTCTTTATCTTCTGCTCTTGATTTTATCGCCCCCCAACCACCTTGAACGGGATACTCCCAATCAATATCAATACTGTCCAAATTGTATTTTTGAATATAAGTTACTACACTATCCGCAAATTTTTCACGAGATTCAGCTGTCAAAGCAGCATCAGAGAAACCATCTCCACCCCAGCCACCAACCGCAATGGATACTTTAAGATTAGGATTTACTTGTTTTGCCTTTTCCAGTTCGGCAAATTGGGAATCCTCAATGCTTTTGCCATCAATCTTTACATTAGCGATCACTCCTTCTTGGATTCTCGCAAATGATAGGTTAATGTTTGTCAATTTTTCTGCAGTAATATCTTTTGCTGACCAATTTTCCCATGCGGCAAGATAGGCTACCACTTTGCGTTCCTTACTCACTGGGGCCGCCAATACTGTCACTGTACCCAAAACAATTACAGCTAATGTAGCGGCTACTACTTTCCATTTGTTCATCTGTATTCCTCCTGTTTTACTTTCTATATCTGTTGCATTAAAGAATTAACATCTATATTGCTGATCTGTCAGGAACAGAAGATAGGGCACCGCTTGCTCCCTACGTAAGGTTACGCGGAGCCCTATCTTCCATTCCTGACGATTGCCATGTAGAATCTTTTATGCAATATATATATTACGTTATTAATTGCAAATTACATGCCATAACATACTTATATGATAATAAGTCTTCCTCTTATGATTGTCTTATCTATCCTCATATTCACGCTAATTCAAACCTGATTTCCCGTAACAAACAAAAAAAGTAATGTGCCACTTTACTACACACTACTTATTATTACTGTGCAACACCTTACACACTTACGTTAATTGCCATAGTGAGTTTTCACTCTTATTATATGGACAAACTTTGCTGTAATATATGTAGTGCGGCCTGAGGGTATTTCTGACTCAGCACGCCAACAGATGCCATAATATAATTTTGATCAATCAAAGGATGTCCCTGACGTGGTAGTAGCAAATTACTATGAGGCAACACGTTGATCTTCGTCAAAATGTCCGCTCCCCCTGGTAATTGAGTCAGTGCCCCTCCCGTGCCAATAATCCATCGAACCCCAGTTAGATCTTTGCCCCTAGCAACAGTCAACCGTCCAGTCGGTCCATAAATATACTCAATACTACCAACATGTCGTTTCACAGCGGTCTGAACCGCCATAGCCGTCAAACAGCTGGCATATAATTTTTCCTGATGGGTAGATGGTAACGGTGTCCGAAAACCAGTTAATTCTTCGGGGGTACAAGCAAGCTGCTCACACAATTCATTACGCTTACAAAGTGCCAATATATTATCAGCATTGATATAAATCCCCAAATCACCTTCCACCGTACGTTTGGCCAAGGGTTCGGGGCCATTCAGCATTGCTGTGATTTCAGGATCACCGGCTGTCACCGAATGAACATCCGTGGTTGCTCCGCCCACATCTAGCACCATTAGATCACCGATACTATCCTTCAGCAATTGGGCAGCCCTCATCACAGCCCCCGGTGTTGGAATGATGCTGCCCTTCACCAATTCCCTAATTTGTTGCATACCAGGTGCTTCAACGATGTGTTTTTCAAACACATCGTGAATAGCTTGGCGAGTGGGTTCAATATTTAACTGATCAATCCGCGGATATACATTTTCCACGAGCGTCATTGGTTTACCGGTCGCCCTCAGTATCTGACTCACTTCATTTCGAATTGCACGATTACCAGCATAGATAATCGGTATTGGACAAGTCAGTTGACTTAAACGCCTAGCATTAGCAAGGGCAGTCCCTCTTTCACCATAATCGACTCCACCAGCCAACAAGATAATATTAGGCTTAATACTTTCAATGATGTTTACATCACTATCACTGAGCTCACCAGCTGTCACCCAATAAATATTGGCACCAGCCCCCAGTGCCGCTTCCCGGGCGGCTTTCACCGTCATATCGTAAACCAGACCATGTACCGTCATCCGTAGTCCACCAGCTGCGCTACTAGATGCCATCATCTCCTGCCAAACAATGTTTGTCCCCAGCTCTCTTTCTAAGTTGGCGATGGCTTGATACAGACCGATGGTGACATCCCCTTCTACTACAGTCGTCGCAGCTTGCCCCTGCCCAACAAAAGTCGGTTTATCCCCATCAATACCATGAAAGGCATTTACAACAGTCGTCGTGCTACCAATTTCGGCAACCAGTACGTCAACGGCTTTCATCCCCTTCACCCCTTCTTGTTTGTGCGATGCTGTTCGACTAAGAAGCTAGCAACATGAACGCCTTTCGTGCCACGCCCAAAACCAGCATCCATGCCTTCCTCCTTGGCGATCTCATTCGTAATTTGCGTGCCACCACAAACAATAATTAGTTCCTTGCGAATACCTTTCTCCTGACAATACTGATGTAATCGCCGCATGTTAGCACGATGAATATCAGAATGAGAAATTATGGTACTAGCCAAAATCGCATCTGCCCCAATTTCCACCGCTGCATCTGCTAATTTTTCGACAGGCACTGATGTTCCTAGATAATTACATTCAATACCGTATTTTTCAATTCCACCATGCTTAATATCAAGAATTTCTCTTAGTCCTACCGAATGTTCATCTTCCCCGACTGTAGCTGCCACAATTTTTATTTTATGCTCGCTAACATATTGCCGTATAGCCTCTTCACTCAACGATTCCACGACTGGCGGAATCACCAATTTGGAAGGATCAATGCCAAAGGGCACTTTACCTTTTATCTCAACTAAGGTTCCTTCTGCTGGATGCATCACTTGCTTGTGAATCACTTCAACATCTGTTAATCCCAACCGTTCCCCAATATGTTTTGCCCCAAATTCCGCCACACGCTCCGCTGCCGGCAAGAACATGGTCATACAAACTAAACCATCACCTTGCCACTGCACTTCTGGCTGCAATAATTTATCTGGACACTCCCCTTTATGTCCTGCCAAACGTTGATGCACATTATCTTCCTGATCAAGTTCATCAATCCACTGAATTTTTTCCGGCTTACATAAGGTACAACCATCAATTAAATTACAAGGTTTAACGCTACCCTCTCCCGGCAGATTATTGCAACCAAAGTGATCACAAACTGGTGCCATATAATCTGTATCACGTAGAACAATAGTACCTGCACCAATCCCGCCATTCATTTTTCTCCCAATCCCATCACCGCAACGTTCCGGATGGAGACCAGAATCCACAAAAAAACCTTGACTTACAGCCGTAAAGTAGCCACCAGTTGTCACAATCTCTTCCATGAATAAACACGCTCGTTCTTTTAATTCACGCACTTTTGCCCCTAGAGGGCCGTCAAAATTGAGACTGATATAATCGCTAATACCATCCAAGCCAAGCAGTGCCTGTTTTGCCGTATTTATACCGTGAATATTATTATAATGCCATGGAACATTCCGGCCCTCATCAGGCGTAATGGTGCTTTGAATATCAGCGCTAGTCAATCTCGACAATAGGGCATTTAGCACATGGGTCACGGTTACTTCACGAGTACAAGATTCCATATACTTAGTATTCATTTGCGCCCGGAATTTATAGCCGGCAAAGAGTTGTCGTAATGCTACAGCATAAGGCAGATCCAGACTAACACACGGCGCAGGTGGAGCAGTAGGCGGCACTGTCGATAAACAAATTCTATCCTTTGGCATACCGACCATTACAGAATATTGACAATTAATTGCATGCTGCACCATCAGCTCTGGCATTATTTTCCACGCTTCCCGGGCCGTGGCATTGGCATTATGCGCTCCATCAATTTGCGCCATACCACTCGCTGCCATAATCTTTTTGGCAACAGCAGCATCCACAAAGGAGCGATACATATTAATATTACGATACAAGACATTATACTGAGGATCTTGGTGTGCCCCATTCACTCCTTCTTCGGAAAACAATACGGCAACTTCTGGCCCTGCTACACCACTTACATAAGAGTGAAAATTAATCGGACGACCAACTTCCGCCTCAATATAATCCAATGCTTTACGCGTAGCACGAAGTTGTTTGCGCGTAATGGGTACACCGCCAATTCCCTCTGGCGTGCCTTCAATTAAGCCATCAAAATGACTTTGACCAGCTGTCCTAATGACCATAATATGATCGGCACCGTGCCATGCTGCCATACGCATCCGGCGAATATCATCTTCAAATCGTCCCGATGCTATTTCAGTAGTAATAACACAATCCGGCTGAGGATCAATGTTATTAAAATAACTGGCGGCAGGCAAATGCCCTGACTGTTGCAAGGATTCAGCAGACTGCCGATAGGAAAAGGGTCCGACTTTACCAGTTTCATGAGGTCTCCGCCACGTCCACCCCTTGCGTTTCGGACGATAGGCCGGCAAATCTGATAAGATCGCTTCTAAAGAAATTTTATCTTCATACTCCATTGTTTCCCTGCTCCCCCTTCGCCCAAAATTCCTCCAAGACTCCCCAGCCTTGTCCGTTGCCTAACTGCAAACCAGCTTCCCGATAATCGCTATGGTTCAGTGCAGCCAGGCGCCATACAGCATGACCAGCCCCTTTACCCAATAACCCTTTTTCCACGCAATATTCAACAATTGCCTGGGCTTCCATACTTGAAAATCCCATCCGCAGCAATACTGAGCGTTCCACAGAAGGTGACGTATGGGTATCTGCCAACTCAATCAGCGGCTGGACTACCTGTTTGGCCAACTGCCAAAAACGATCTTTTAATTCCTCATCGGTCAAAGATGCCAAATGACTTCTTTTATGTAAATAATCATCATTTCTCTGCATACAATCCCCAGAACAATCTGGGCCCACCTCCTGCAATAATTTACAATCATATAGGTTGCATTAAAGAATTAACATCTATATTGCTGATCTGCCAGGAACAAAAGATAGGGCATCGCTTGCTCCCTACGTAAGGCTGCGCAGAGCCCTATCTTCCATTCCTGACGATTGCCATGTAGAATCTTTTATGCAACATATATAGCTTTATATCTCACTAGCTCTTTGTTCAACCAGCGCTGGCGTCAACCTGGTTTCTGCTGCCAAAAATTCAATATCCTGTGGATGCAGAGTTCCCGTACCACCACTACTTACAGCATTACGCAGATAAGATTGGCGTACTCTGTCCAAATCAATATCTTTGACACTGATTTGCCCAGGATGTTCAGGAATAACGATCACTTTACCTGGCACATTTTCAAGGGGCTTTCCCCGCCGTACCTCAATTCCATTCTGTTTAGCAAAGGTCATCTGTGGCGAAGGATGTTTGCCAGCCCCCGTATATTCCGTTTCTTGCACAACAATAATCTCATCTCGTCCCATCTGCTGTGCTAGGGAAAAGGCTGCTGTCAATGATGTATTACCAGCTGGCCCACGCTCCAAGCCTTCTAGCATGGCTAACATTTCAGTTACATAAAATACTTCACCTTGGGTGATGGTTACATAGCGATCCATATAGCGTAGCGGACGGGCCGCATTGCGGGGTACATCTGCACGATCAGGGCAAGTAGCAAATGGCATGCCAAAACCAGTGTGCCCTGTAGTAAAGGATTTGCGATTAAAATCAATATCACTGGCCATGTGTAGTCCTGCCAAATCGACGCTAGCAGCAACAATCTGAGTATTTTCACATCCAACTCGTCTTAGCCCTCGTGCCGTACCGGTTACATTTCCTCCGCCAGCGTGGGTTGCAATAACCACATCTGGCTTGCGGCCTGTTGCACGTAGTGCCTGCTCCCCAATTTCACTACCTAATGTCTCAATGCCAGCAATGCTAAATGGCGTATACAATGAGGCATTGAAATAACCTGTTTGCTCTAATACCAGCAAGAATTCATAAAAAAGCTCTGGACCAACAGTCAGTTGGATAACCTCTGCACCATATGCTTCACAAGCCCGCCCTTTTTCTAGTATTTCAGGCTGACCAATACGGCGGCTATCAAAGACTTCTTGGACAATAATGCTTTTCAAACCACGTATGGCCGCTTGGGAAGCAATTGCCGCACCAAAATTACCACTCGTGGCAGCAACAACCCCCTTATAACCATGCCGTTTGGCGTGATAAACCGATACCGAGGCCCGTCGTGCTTTAAAACTACCAGACGGATTACAAGCTTCATCTTTGATAAAAATCCTAGCGCCCTTTCCTTGACCAGCTAACTGCCTTGCTAACGCCGTGATATTTTTCAATTCCAGTAACGGCGTATTACCAACGCCAGTTTCTTGTTGTATTTGGCGAATTTCATCTAAGCTATAAGCCACTTGGCTCATCATACCCTCATAGTCGAACCCTAACCCACCACTTTCAAAGATGGCATAATCAATATTCGTTGCTTTTTTGATAATCTCGGGTTTCCGTGCCATTACTGCCTGGTAGCTAGTATCAAACATCAAGATTCCCCTCCAATAGTGTCTTTAACTCAACACCAATCGTTAATAGCTCAGCTTGAGGACAGCCATAGTTGACTTCATAACACGGCTGTATGGCTACCAATTTCCCCTGTAATAAACGCCCTGTCAGTGAACGGATGGTTACATCAGTGCCTATATCCGCTTGCGCCTCCACTAAAAACCCTTTTACCCACATCTCCAATGGAACCATTGCCGTTTCCTTCGGTACTTGTGGCGCACGTTCACCAACTGGTAAAATCACCCGATATATTTGTACCCAATCATTTTGCTGCGCTTGTGACATAATCCCCCTCCAATTTCTCAATATTCCGACACTTCTTCTTAGTTAACTAAGCTTACCCCTATTTTATTCAAAGCCCTGCTTCTCCAGCGAGGCCTAATAATTTTATAATAATAAATTAAGAAAAGTACCTAATGCTGGACTAGCGGGAATCAACGTTTTTTGCGTCTCCCTCTGAGTTACCTTTTCACTAACTTACGGACATCGCCCATTAGAGCTGTAATCACAGGTAATTCTGGCATACTTAGCAGACCAGCCCGAGCATTAATCACTTGTGGAATCATATTCACAGCTGTGGCCATTGTACCAATGCCGCCAGGAATTTCTTGTTCATCGGCAAACTTAATTGTAGGTGTTCCTTCAATGGTAATATAGTCACCTGTTTTTATTCCTTCCAATTCTGGATGAATTTGTTGTGGATGCTCTAATGTAATAATCTCCTGGCCTTTATAAAAACCACGTGCAACATGACGACATCCAGCAACCATACCAGGCTGAACCTTAACATGGACTGTTTCCCGATACACGTTTGTAATAATCGGTTCACGACTTTCTATAATTCCATCCAATTCCCAACCAAGTGACTTAGCGATTAAATATGCAGACTGCCTAAAACCAATATGTCCAACAATCGTGCCTTCCTCAATACCCTTTTTAAACTCTTCTACGGTAGAGCCAACGCCTTGTGTTTTCATCACGGTTGGGCCAAATGGTGATAAATCATTAATTCTAGCTGCCCAAATTTTATTGACAATCTGACAAGCACCAGTCAACGTTAAAATCAAGGTATCTAGCACAAAGCCAGGATTAACACCAGTTCCCAAAATAGTCACATTATGTTTTTGAGCAAGGGCATCCAGTTCTTTAGCCAAGTCCGGTGTCTCTGCTTGCGGCGCTGACATTTCCTCGGCAATGGTAATCACGTTTTTGCCCGATTCTACAATCAATTTAATCTCTGGAAATACATCTTTGGTAAAAGACTGAGTAGAGTGCAGCACGATATCAGCCTGGATATTATTCAATACTTCTGCAGGATTTTTTGAGATTATAACCCCTAATTTTCTGTCCAATCCCAAAACATCGCCCAAATCTTTGCCAATCTTTTGTGGATTTTGGCCAATGGCCCCCACAATTTCAATACCTTGCTTGTTCTGTACAATATCTCTAGCCATGCCGCTTCCCATTGCACCTAAACCCCATAAAATTACCTTCACTGTATCCATATGATAAACCCTCCTTAATTTGCAAGCCCTTCTACCAACTCGCTCACCACTTTTAAAATGCAATATTCATGCCAATATAATCCAATGCTACTCTATCTTCTAACCTGGCAGATCGCCAATCTGCATGCTACTTCTTTCATGCATCTGATACAGGGATCTATCATGATTGCCGCAAATAAACTTGCAATCAGCAAGTTTATTTGCGGCAGTTAGAATTTCATTCATAACTCTACTTCAATCTTTCGCCCAACAGAGAACCCATGAGGGCCACCGCCACTTTAGCTGTTTGGTTCCTATTGTCTAGCACGGTATTTATTTCTACGAATTCTGCGCTAGTAACGATGTTAGCTTCCGAAATCAACTCCATCGCCAAATGGCTTTCCCGGTACGTGAGTCCACCGACAACGGGCGTTCCCACCCCTGGTGCATATACTGGATCAATGGCATCCATATCAAAGCTTACATGAACACCGTCCGTGTCATCTGTCACAATTTTGATAGCTTCTTCCATTACCTTGGTCATCCCCAGCATATCAATCTCATGCATAGTAAATACCGTGACCCCCAGTTCTTTCAGTAGGATCTTTTCTCCAATATCCAAGTCTCGAATACCAATCATAACAAATTTCTTTGGATCCAATTTAGCATCTTGACCGCCGATTGCCGTCAATAGTTCATGGCCAATCCCCATGCTTACCGCCACTGGCATGCCGTGAATATTTCCTGACGACGAGGTTTCATCGGTATTGATATCACCATGGGCATCGAACCAAACGACGCCTAATTTCTTTTTATGTTGAAGTACACCAGCAATTGTTCCAATCGCAATACTATGATCACCGCCCAAAACCAATGGAAAGCGTCCCTTCCCCATTTCCTCCGCGACTCTCTGGCAAAGTTCCGTGTTAACCCGTTGTATTTCACCCAAGTACTTTAATTTTGTTCCTTCCACTGGACAATCCTCTAGTCTGTGGACTGGAACATCACCTCTATCATCAATTTCATAACCGTTATTTTGAAGTCTCTCACGCACATTTGCATGGCGAATGGCACTCACTCCCATGTCCACCCCCCTGCGACCAGCTCCAAGATCCATTGGAACTCCGATAATTGAAATGCGATTATTAATCGATGGATTCATCTGAATGCCCCTTTCTCCCTATTTTTATTTAGGCTTTGCCATAAAAACGAGGAACCCTTTTGCCAACCATACAAACCACTTCATAGTTTATACTGCCCAACTCTTCAGCCACCTCTTCCACCGACAAATCCTGTCCCCCAAACAGCAGTACCTCATCATCAAGAGCAACATTGGGGATATCCGTAACATCAGCCATACACTGGTCCATACATATTCTCCCCACTAACGGCGCACGACATCCTTGAATTAAAACCTTGCCTTTGTTGGAAAGCAATCTACTCCAACCATCAGCATACCCTACTGGCAGAGTAACAATACTCTTTGGACAATCCGTAATATAGGTACATCCATAGCTGATCGGCGTGCCGGACGGTAGTTCTTTTAGATAGGCTACCCGTGCCTTGAATTTCATAGCCGGTAACAATTCTATTTTCTTCGTTAACTCAGTTGATGGTAATAAACCATACAGAATGATCCCTGTCCTTACCATGTCCAAATGTGTCTCCGGCATATCAATCGTCGCAGCACTGTTTGCACAATGACGAAGGGCTACCTGAATTCCCCGCTCGGCGATAGCGGCAAGTATTTCTTGAAAACAAGCAAATTGCTGTTTGCAAAATTCCTTATTACTACTGTCGGCAGTAGCAAAATGGGTATAAACTCCTTCGATTTCCAAATTAGGTAACATGGCTACCGATGCTGCAAAGTCTGCTGCGTCTTTCGGCAAAACACCAATGCGACTCATACCAGTATCAATTTTTATATGTACCTTTACTTTTTCACCTAGAAAGGTCGCAGCATCGGATAAGTTCTTTGCCATTTGCCAGGAGAATATTGTTTGGGATAACCGATTTGTAACAACTTGCGATGCTTGAACAGCTGGAGTATAACCGAGGATCAGAATGGGGGCGTTTATACCGGCACGCCGCAATTCGATCCCCTCACTTAGAATCGCTACCGCCAGTTGATCGGCACCAGCTTCTAATACTGTTTTAGCTACGGGTATTGCGCCATGACCATAGGCATCCGCTTTTACCACCGCACAAAGCTGAGTATTAACTGATAATAATGACCTAATCTCACGGACATTATGAGCAATGGCCGTAAGATCTACTTCAATCCATACTGGGCGCTCATACATAATATTCCTCCTTTACCCTATGGGTAATACATTTTTCAAAAGGTATTACCTATGCTTTTATGCAAAGTCATCTCAACCTTTGTAATTAATAACTCCTAATTACCGATGCTGTTCGATAGGTCTTTCCTATAAAATGTAGAATAGTAAATTTATTACATAACGGTATAAAGGAGTACATTATGATCAAACCTAAAGAACTCATGATTAGTAATGAAGATAAACTAAGAGACCAATTAGCGATAACTGAACAAAAATTACTGTTGTATGAAACAATTTTAAATAGCTTAGACGTAGGTATCCAGGTGATCGATAAATATGAGACAACCATTGTCTACAATACAATGATGGCTAAATTAGAAGGTGAAAACGTCGATGACATACTTGGTAAGAAATTTTTAAACACTCTGTCAACCCTACCAGCCGAGAACAGCACTCTCATTACTGCATTAAAAGCAGGACGCCCTTTGCATGATCGCCGCCAAACGTATATTACTAACAAGGGCAAGCGAGTCATTACCGTGAACAGCACTACACCGTTGTTTTTTAATGGCACATTGTTTGGCGCTTTGGAGATCGCCAAAGATATCACTTTTATTCAAACTCTTGCCGAAAAAATCATGGACTTGCAACAAAACTTATCTGCAAAAAAAAATCCTACGCAGGTAACACGCTCTCTTGCCACCCGCTACACTTTTGCTGACATCATCGGTAACGCTGAGGTTTTAAAAAACGCTGAAACCCATGCAATTCGTGCAGCACGGACATCGTCAAATATACTACTATATGGCGAAACCGGAACAGGAAAGGAACTATTTGCACAAAGTATCCACCATGCGAGTCCTCGGGGGCAACATCCATTCATTGCTATAAACTGTGCAGCTTTACCAGAACATTTAATTGAAGGTTTACTCTTTGGCACTGCCAAAGGAGGCTTTACTGGTGCCGTTGATCGGCCAGGCTTTTTCGAACAGGCTCAAGGTGGAACCCTACTACTGGATGAAATTAACTCCATGAACATTAATCTACAATCCAAACTATTGCGAGTGCTCCAAGAAAACGCCTTACGCCGAGTAGGATCAACGACAGAAATAGGGATTAATGTTCGAATTATTTCTACAATAAACGTTAATCCATTTGAAGCCATTACCCAAAAACAATTACGGGAAGATCTCTATTATCGTCTTGGCGTCGTGTCTCTTCACATACCTCCCCTGCGAGAGCACAAAGAGGACATTCCCCTTTACATCGAAAGCTTTATAACAAAATATAATAACAGCATGGGGTTATCGGTAACAGGAGTCTCAAATGCCATATTACATGCGTTTCAACAATATTCCTGGCCGGGAAATATACGAGAACTTCAACATGCAATCGAAGGAACCATGAATCTTGTCTTGTCAGAAGAAAAAATACTAATGCACCATCTCCCAGCACTGTTTAGGTCTAATCTGCTAAGAAACTCAAAATCTACGCAAATAGCCACCACGACATGTACCGAATCAACAAATCTCCCCGAACAGCGAGCTATGCTAGAAAAAGAGCTAATTTGCGCTGCACTAAGTGAATCCAATGGTAATATTACACAGGCAGCAAAGTCATTAGGGCTGACGCGCCAACTTTTACAATACAAAATAAAGAAATATAAACAATCATTATTTTAAACCGAATAATCAGTTAATTTACATTTAATCTTTCCGTTGTTTGTACACCCGGGATACATAGGGCGAGATCATGGCATGAACCAATGATCCGTATTGCATATAAAAACAAACTTCACTGCCAACAGCAACCTCGGTCGTCACATCGCTAACATCAAGAATCAGATGATCACTGCTACCACCTAAAATATCAATTCCTGGGGATATGGATGTTAAACCTTCAAATTCAACATCTTGGCGGCCAATGGCTGCAATCGCTCGATTGCGGATACCTCTATCAACAAATATCGGTATATGCCCAAAAGCATCTTGGCCAATATCTCCCGATGGCACTGATGGTTTTTCTTGCACCTCCACAATTTCCGCATGTAAAATCAAAGCATTCTGACAAGCCCCTGGAATGGAATTTCGCCTGAGAGTTTCCCGCCCAAGTAAAATACCTTCACCAATTCGCAATTGAGTAATTCCCACTGGCATTGTACCATTCAGCAGTAAATCAATATTAGCAGAATTACCACCAGAAACAATTGGCAATTCCAGTAAAAATTTATCTCTCACTTGCTGTGTTAACGCCACTAGATTTTTGAGAAGTTCTGGTGTGGGGATTAAGCCTGAATAGCAAGCAAAATTTGCGCCAAGCCCCTGCAACCGTATCCCCTGCAATAAAATAATCTGTTGAACTAGGGGCAAATTTTTTTGCGGCACAACCCCTTCTCGTAAATCTCCCATATCCACCATTAGAATCACGTCATGAATAACTCCAGCCTCAATAGCAGCTCGGCTTAGTTGGCTAATGGTTACAAACTCAGAAACCAGAC
>Ga0224518_1000006_pt1 | contig 74471 bp, 67 predicted proteins | sample IRBST25metaG_FD_179891 | JGI IMG/M metagenome (GOLD analysis project Ga0224518, IMG submission 179891) | Peat soil microbial communities from Stordalen Mire, Sweden - IR.B.S.T-25 | ecosystem: Environmental > Terrestrial > Soil > Wetlands > Peat | place: Sweden: Norrbotten County, Stordalen Mire...
GATTGATACCGTACCTTTCATGGGGGGCAAGAATGTGATTGTGGTGCGGGGGACAGCCCTATTTCGCCCGCGCAAAGCAGGGAGTGATGAGGAAGGACAAGCTGCTGATAAGGCTGATGAGCGTTTGCTGCAAATGGTGGCTAATATTCCTGATTATGCCCATGTCATTCTTTCCACAACCGATAAGGTGGACAAGCGGCGTAAGTTATTTAAAGTCATTGAAAAACATGGGATTGCGGTAGAAGTATCTCATTTAAAAGCCAAAGAGGTGCGTAGTTGGTTGACGGTCAAATTAGGGGAACTCAATAAAAGAATGGCAAGTGATGCTATGGAATATTTCCTGGGAATTGTGAGTATTATGTCCAAAGTATCCCTAGGTTTTTTGCATAATGAATTGGAGAAGATTGCACTATTCACGGCGCAAAAAACATTGATTACCCAACAGGATTTAGTTGTGATTATGTCAGCTATTCCTGAAATATCAGTATTTGCCATGATTGATGCCGTGAGCCAAAAACAGGTCGGGAAAGCCCTGCAATTAATTGGTGAGCAACTACAAGCTGGCGAACATCCCCTTAAATTAATATCCCTGTTGGCTCGCCAAGTGCGCATGATGTGGCAAGCCAAGGAAATGGCAGAGCGAGGCTATGGCAGTCGAGATATTGCTGACAAACTGGGCTTAGTACCGTTCATTGGTGAAAAAATGTTGAAGCAAAGTAGAAACTTTACACCAGCCACCTTAAAACAAACTACCATAGCCCTGGCTAGTGCTGATCATGATCTAAAATCGGGTAGGGCCAATGGTATGATACTGGAAGAAATTATTATTGGTATGTGTAGGTAAGACCTTGTATTGCCTCGAGATGTATTGCATTGAAGACTTTGCATTCCGGTATTTTATATATGATGATCTGTCAGGAACAGAAGAGAGGTCATGAAGGCTTAGTGCGATCGATAGATAATGCCACAAAAAAATAATGTAGATAGAGAGGTTTTTCGATGAAAAAAATGATAATGATCTATGTATTGGTCATGCTGTGCTTTGCGGTTACCACTGTTAGTGCAGCGCCCTTAGATGACGTAGCGATGGCAGCAGAACTCTGTCAAGCTCAATCTCTTGACAATATGAAGGATGGCGTGTATGCCATTCCAGAGAAAATCTTAAATACCTATTTTGGGAAAATGGCACAAACTAACCATCAGGTTAAAGATGCTAAGATTAGCATTTTAGGCAACGATAAGATGCTTGTAACCATCAATTCTGCAGGCGTGGGTGAATTGCGCCTAACATGTGCAATCAAAGAATTTCACTACGATAATGATAACGCTTTGTTAGAATTATATATTGAGAAGAAAGAAGTAGTAGGAAGTTCCGTTGTCTCTTGGTTATTAAATAATATCAGTTTAGCCTTTTTGACGGATATTTACGGAAATCCCATGAAGGGAATGGAAAGTAGAATCAGGGGCAATTCCTTGGATATTAATTTAAAGCCCTTTGCAACTAGCCTATTTAACAATGGCATCGGGCAAAGTGTTATGGATAAACTTGTCATATCAAAGGCCACTACCGAGCCAGGAGTGATCTATATCCATACCAACTGCGCCATAAGTATACTTCCCCCTGAAAATAAGGTTAACTAGGGCAACAAAAAATAAGTAGTCAGCTTCTGATTTGTTTTGCGCAACATATCTCAGAATGTTTGACTACTTATTTTTATCTATGCCTAATGGGTGGTTAGACAAATAGTTTTCTGATTTCTTCTTCGCTCATTTTGGTTAAGAAGTTTTCGCCGGGTTTGATCAAAGAATCAATCATTTCTCGCTTCTTTTGCTGCAATTGGTATATTTTTTCTTCAATGGTATTTTTGGTAAGCAGCCGAAATACTTGTACTGAATTTTTTTGTCCAATGCGATAAGCCCGATCGGTAGCTTGGTCCTCTACGGCAGGGTTCCACCAGGGATCATAGTGAATGACCATATCAGCGCCAGTAAGATTTAGACCTGTACCACCGGCTTTTAGGGAAATGAGAAATACATCTTTTTCCCCAGCATTAAAAGAATTAACCAATTGTATACGTTCTTCCCCTTTGGTAGAACCGTCTAGGTAATGATAGCGAATGTTTCGCGCCTCTAATTCCTGTTTGATAATGGTGAGCATGCCGGTAAACTGGGAAAATAGTAAAATGCGATGGCCACCTGCCACTGCGTCTTCCAGTAATTCAGTTAGCATACCAAGCTTGCCGCTACCACCTTGGTAATTTTCAATAAATAAGGAAGGGTGACAACAGACTTGCCGGAGCCGGGTCAACAGAGATAAGATCTTGATCTGACTCTTGGCAAAACCATTGTTTTCAACTTCGCTTTCAAACTCGTTTTTAGCCTGTAACACCCACGCGCCATAAAGTTTGATTTGCTCAACCGTCATTTCACTGATCATCGTACTTTCGATTTTTTCTGGCAGTTCTTTGAGAACTGCTTTTTTCATTCGGCGCATAATAAAGGGCTTAATATAGCGACGCAGTTCGGTTAGGGCCTTATCATCTCGATCTTTTACAATGGGGGATTCGAATTTTTGGATGAATACTTTATGGGTTTGTAAATAGCCAGGCATTAAAAAATCAAAGATGGACCAGAGTTCGGTTAAGGTATTTTCAATCGGCGTGCCCGTGAGGGCGAAATAGCCTTTGGCCTTGATTTTTTTGACGGCTTTAGCGCTAAGGGTATTGGGGTTCTTAATATGTTGGGCTTCGTCAATAAAACAATATTTGAAAGTGACATCTTCATAATGTTTTAGATCTCTTTTAATCAGGGCATAGGATGTGACTACAATATCAGCTGCGGCCATGGTCTTGAGCTGCTCCTGTCGCTCGTTGGGGTTGCCAGATACGATGGTAACTTGTAAATCAGGCGCGAATTTTTGTACTTCCTGTTGCCAGTTATACACTAGAGAAGTCGGGACAACTACTAGGGAGGGGCTGCCATGTTCCAATTTTTCCGATAGCAGAAAAGTCAGAACCTGTAAGGTTTTTCCTAGCCCCATGTCATCAGCCAATATGCCACCAAAACCATAACTGGCAAGGGATTTCAGCCACTTAAAACCGGTTTTTTGATAGTTCCGCAGTTTGCCTTGAATGCCGCTAGGGACAGAGACTTCCATGTCTTGTGGCTCGCTAATATCTTGAATCATTCGCTTAAAGGCACTGCTACGCTCAATTTGGAACTCACTGTCTTCTCGCATTAAACTGTCAATATACAAGGCACGGTGTTTTGGTAATTGGATTACTTTATTTTCCAAATCATCAACACTTAAGTCTAGTTGTTCAATTAGGGTGGTCGTCATCTGAAAATCAGTGGAATCTAGAGGGATAAAAGCGCCATTTTGTAACCGATGATAGTTTTTCTTTAATTTATAGGAGGCTAATAAGGCAATTAATTCATTGGGTTCCATATCTTCATATTGGAGGGAAAGTTCCAGTAGGTCGCTTTTTTGATTAATTCTTACGCCAGCCGATACTTTGCCCATTGGTTTAATTTTAATATCCTTGAACTCATCAGAATAAAAAACTTCTGCCTTTTCCCGTAATTCAGGCATGCCAGTTTGTAAAAATAAGTAGCTTTGCTCTTCATCTTCTTGCAGAAGTTTTTCTGCTACCATCTGGAAGCCATAACGTTGAAAAAGTTCCAGGAGTGCTCTTTCTTCATTAACCGAGCGAAGGAGTAATTTGCCTTGGAAATCATTAACCACCTTGTTGTCGGTAGTCAATGGATTAATAATGACTTCGTCATATTTAAACTCAATTTTGGCGCTGATGCCATCGCCTAAACGGTCAAAATAAACTTGTATTTCCAGTGGTTGTTTATAGACCTTATTTAGCATCGCAGTGCTCAGCTTCACCGTGGCAATTTTCTCCAAAGTAGGGAGCATGGAGGAGAAAAAAGCTGATACTGCCGTCTGTGGTATAAAGACTTCGGGTTTTTTATTGGTAGCAAAACATTTTAGTAGAGGTTTCATATACGTTGCAAACAAACCATCTACCTTATGGATAACATCATTATAAAAAATATATTCATAGTCCACATCTAAGCCGTAAAATAGATCAGTTTCATTAGCGGTAATGACTAGCCCATCGTCCTTGGCTTTCACTGCTAAGTGCAGACCTGGTCGTCCTTCCGCAATGTTTACATGGTTGCTTTTTTCATCGTTCATTATGCAGGTAAAGGATTCACGCCCCATGGTAGCTAGGAATTTCAAGGTTGTAGAGCTGGTTAATTTTAAATTGCGAGGTTCACTAAATGCTGATGAAGAAGGCGGATGATAACTCCAATTGGTTAATTGTTTGTCATCGTGATAAATGGATTGCATTAGTTTTAGTAATGCTTGGGATTTTTCATCAAACGTCATGGTTTGTGGGTTTAATGTAAAATTTTTGCCGTAAATAATTTCCTGCCTTTGGCTAATCGCTGCCAAGAACTGAGGAATATCCTTTAGCACATACAATCGTTCATTGCCGATCATAAACGTCAGCCAGCTTTTAACCGTTCCTACCCCACTAAAAAAAACATAGGTCGGGACGAGTTTGATCGGTGCTAGTTGTTGTGCAGTTAATGGTTTCGTATCAGTTGTGAAAAAATCTAGAAATTCTTGCGTAGCCTTATTTAAGCGCACAGATTTTTCTTTGGGAAAATAGGCTTCCCAGTTGAATTGTATGCACTTGAGGAGGGCTACCAGGTGTTTACATAGTCCACTATAACTATGGGACACTGGGCAATTACAACCATAATCATGCAAGTGATGCTGGGCGTCAAAGAACACTTCAGCTGTATATAGTTTGCTACCCAACACGTGGGCTGTAAAATGATGTTCAATTTCGAAATATTTCACGTCTCGTACCTGGCCTCGTTGGTAATATTGGCAACCATTGAGGTAAGAAGTACCAGTGGCAGTGATGTCTTTGATATTTTGGTCGGTCAGCATGTAATGATCAGCCCTTTCATTGGAACGCAAACAAACGTATTGCTTTATTGGTTTAGTCTATTAGAGAAGAGACAGGTTGTCAATATTTCCATAATATATGTGGCTGTGCTGACAATAAAACAATCTCCAGACTGATCTGTTTGTAAGCAGATGGGCCTAGAGATGATTTTATTATTGTTTGTTGTCGTTGTCTTTCAAGGTATGATCTTCTAGATTTAAGCGTTGAAAGCCAAATATCTTATAATACTGGTAGAATATCCAGAAGAGTATCCAGTCGGCGATGTAGGAATACCCAAGAGTCCACCATTTATGATAGTGCATAGCACCGGCATATAGATGTATCCATTCTGCCCCGAGGGCAAAACTTGTCCATGCAAACCAGTATAGCAACATTCGTCCCCAGGATTGCTGTTGAGGAAGGTATTGGATGAACAGGTAGGCAACAACTGGATAAACACTAAAGTCATCTAGTAAATCAACAAACAAGCTACTATCATCATAAGTCCATAACTCATAGTGATGCATGATGACATCGGCACACAAATCCGCCCCTGTTGCAAAGAAACACACTGGCAGAATTTCTCGCCAGCGTTTTCGATCTGCCCATAACAGTAGGGCGGTAAACGAGAGACAGGTGCGAATAAACCAAAACATAAATTCACCTCTATATATAGCAAAAAAACCGCTAGTGTGGATCGTGGACTACTTGGAAAATACAAGTTTCTCGATGAGCCATTTTCCTAAAATGGTCTTTAGTACATAGATAGGGAAGGACCAAGTGTGATACCAATGTAATGCCAGATAAATTCCATACCATTCTGCAAAGGGTTCACCGAGAAAGGCGAGCAAAGCGGAAGCAATGCATTCTACAATGAGAAAAGAGGTCCACCGTGGGAAGTATTGGTATATTAGCATGTGCATGACTGTTAATAATCCCCAATCAATCCCTATGGAATCAGGGACAATTGGTAACAGTGTTATGGGATAAACCCAAAATTGTGCGGCGGAACCAATAGCGTCCATTGCAGTGACGACGAGCAATATATATATACCGTAGGCCAGGATAATTGCAGTTCTTTTTTTATCGAGAAGTTTCCACCAAATAAGCCAAGGAATAACTAATACCGCGAGCAATGCCCACCATTGGGAAGTGAACAGTTGATTTTCTAACCAATTTTGATATTGTAATTCATGAAGATGACGTTGAATGGTGAGTATTTCATTGTATTGTAGGGAGCTATATGCCATATGCCATATCTGCCTCCTTGCAGTTCTGTAAATCATAGTTAGGATGCGCAGTAATGAAATAATATATGTAATGTCTAAAATTCAGCATAATGATGTATTTAAACGATACGATTTTGCCTTTTCAATAAGAGGATTATGTTGTATTATGTTAGATATTGGGTAATGCAGAAAATAGTCTTAGGAGGAATAAGGGAATTGACTTGCTAGGAATTCGTTTTTTTGAAAAACCTGCTGGAGATGCGCCGCCGCGAAATATGCGTGAATATAAGACTGAATTTCCGAAGGAATCAACACGATATATTGACACAGAAATTTTTTATAATAATCCTAATTATAAAAAAGAAGATGCTTCTTTTAATGTTGTGTACGAGTATCTCAAGCCCGATGGAACACGACAATGCTTAAGGCGGTTAACGCCAACGATAAAGCAAACTTGGGAAACAGCATACTATTGCGCTGGATAGGGGAATGGGGAACCAGGCCAAGCGTGGACGCAAACGGGAGAGTATACTGTTAATGTCTACTTCGAAGACACGCTAGTCGGGACTGCTAAATTTTTAATTAATTAAATTTGTAAACGTAAACCATTTGTTGGGAAAAATAGTTATTGCTTGAATTACTAGAGATGGGCTGAGAATGCGTGTAATGCACGATGATCAGCCCGTCTTTTTTGCCTTTGCATAACAGATGTAGCAAACAATTAGAAAAAAACACGATAGAATAATTAAAAAAACAGCCATAATTCACCAAAAAAATACAAAATACTTGAAAAATAGGGTAGTATTGTGTAAAAATAGAATTGAAGATAGCGTTTATAATGAGACTGACTGAATTATTTAAATTTTCCAATAAAGATTGTTTTTTTGCAAAAATTAATATATATTGTAGAAAAGTGCGAAAATAGGAAAGTAGGAATTAAAATTTACAAAAGGAAGGTGTCTGATATGTCTTTGGGATTCATTGAGGTGCGGAGGAAAAACCAAGTTACTTTGCCCAAGGTGTTAGCGACCAAGTTACACATACAGGAAGGTGACTTGCTAGAATATAGTATTGAAGATGGAAAAATAATCATCACGCCTAAAATGCTAGTCTCAAAAGAACAATCTTGGTTCTGGTCGAAGGCATGGCAGCAAGGGGAAATGGAAGTGCAACAGGAATTAAAGGAGAAAGGACCAGGTAAAGCTTATACAGCCCAAGAGTTAATTGAGGAAATTGGGAATGCCTAAACTACACAGAAGTGACCGATTTATAAACGAAGTGAAAATGCTTATGAAAAAAGGAGTTCTAACGCTGGAGCAGGTGAAACAATTATTGCAATTGCCTGAAGAAAATCTCCAATGCTCCTTTCTGAAAATAAATAAAATCCAAGGTACGGATGAAATTTTTGAAGGTTGGTTAACCATGACCATTCGAGTTACTTTTGAGTATGTTAAGCCAGATGCAATTTATTTACGGAATGTGGGAGAATACGATCAATCAGCGTTGAGTAAAGTCTAAATGCTAACTATTGCAGCAATGTGAATAATTTTTGGTAACGTGGCACAATGAGATCAATCGAGAACATAACTTGCAAAAATGAGAAATAGTCAAAAATGGCACTTGTATCTCAAGAATGTCACGGGAAGGCGGATTGTAATGAAAATTGAGCAAGGATATTGGACGAAAGACGCAGGTTGGATGCCTACTAATCTAGGTTCTTTGGGTGAAGTAGCGGATTTGATCTTGGTATTTGGTAGTCGCGAAATATTGGAAAATACACAATGGTCTAAGCAAGTTAAGGGAATTTATCTTAATGCGCATATCATAGGATGTTCCACGGCAGGGCAAATTGTTGATACACAAGTGTTGGACGATTCATTGGCTATTACTGCCATTCACTTTGAACACACTAAAGTTAAAGGTGTAAAAGTTAATATTGAGACGATAGATGATAGTGTTGAAGTAGGGAGAAAGCTGGCAGAGTTGCTGTACCAAGATGATCTGTCTCATGTATTTGTCTTGGCAGATGGACTTACGATAAATGGCAGTAATTTAGTAAAAGGATTAGTAAAAGGGTTACCGCCACACGTCAGTGTAACAGGCGGTTTGGCAGGTGACTGTGAAAAATTTGGTAAAACCGTTGTCATGTTGGATGAGGCTGTTAGCAGCAATGAGGTTGTAGCGTTAGGGTTGTATGGTGATCGGTTGCAAGTGAGCTATGCTTCTGTTGGCGGATTTGATTCCTTTGGGCCAGAGCGATTGATTACAAAGGCTAAGGATAATGTTTTATATGAATTAGACCATAAGTCAGCTCTTGATTTATATCAGGAATATTTAGGAGAATATGCAAAAGAATTGCCAGCGAGCGGTTTGTTTTTTCCATTGCAGATGCGTACCGAGACCCATGGAGTGGTGCGGACCATTCGATCTTTAGATGAGGAAAACCGTAGTGTAACATTTGCTGGCGATATAACGCAAGGTGCGTATGCCCGTTTAATGAAAGCTAATCATACTGGTTTAATTAATGGTGCAACCAAGGCTGCTACTATTAGCAAACAAGGGTTTAGGGATGGTTCGCCCCAATTGGCGATACTAGTCAGTTGTGTCGGTCGTAAACTGATCTTACAACAGCGGGTGGAAGAGGAGATTGAAGTAATGCGTGATGTTTTAGGGGCACAACCAGTGATTAGTGGCTTTTACTCTTATGGTGAAATTGCACCAGCTGAGCCTGGAACAACCTGTGATTTACATAATGCAACCATGACGATTACATTGCTAGCGGAGCGATAAGCATATGATGACAAAGGAACATTGCTTATTACAGCGGCAACGAAGAAGATATTTAGCATCACTGCAAGGCGTTCCGGAAACAATAGAGGGATTTATAACTGCCGTTAACAATAGTTACTATCAGTTTGAACGTGACTATAACTTACTTGAACGGTCCATGGAATTGAGTTCGCGGGAGCTAATTCAAGCAGTAGCTGAACGTAAACTGGCGGAGGAGAAGATTCGTCGGAAGAATGAACGGTTGGCCGCATTGCAACGCAGTACGGTGCTGCTCATGAACACCTTTGATTCAGAAGAGATCATTCACACCATACTGCGAGATATAGTGGAAATCACTGGTGCTGAGCATGGCTTTATCGTAAATTGGGATGCTAATCTAGAATCGTTTTCTCTCAAGGCAAGTGTTGGGGCGGGTGAGCCTTGGCTCGGTGTTAGTATAAATAAAGGACAAGGCGTAGTCGGCCAGGTTTTTGATACGGAGCAAATCGTCATCGTTGAGGATTATCGCTGTTGGGAGGGGCGGTTGCCTGGTATTTTACCCGACAATGTAACCACGGTGATCGGCGCTCCACTCAAAGTGCGTCAGAAGGTTTTTGGTGTCATTGGTTTAACGTATGTTGATCAGCCACAAGTGATTGATCAGGAAACTGTGGAATTCATTGAGCAATTTGCTGCTGCGGCCTCTGTTGCGCTAGATAATGCGCGTCTATATGCGGTTGCCCAGGCTGAATTAGCTGAGCGCAGGCGCATCGAAGCGGAGTTACGGCATTACAGTACCCATGACAGTCTAACTGGACTGTATAATCGGAATTATTTTGATACCGAAATGGAAAAAGTAAATGCTACTGGTTATGAAACAATTGGTGTGGTGGTTTTTGATATTGATGGGCTTAAGCTAGTCAATGATGCCTTGGGACATGCCAGTGGTGATGTAATGTTATCAGCGGCCGCTAACATTATAAAAAAAACCTTTGCTGATTTTTGTACTCCAGCACGTATTGGTGGCGATGAATTTGCAGCTATCGTAAAGAATGTAAGTCGAACTACAATTGTTAATCTATGTAAAGAAGTGCAAGCCAATAATGTGCAATATAATGCACGGCAACAAAGATTTCATTTAAGCATGTCCATTGGCTTTAGCATAAGTTACAATAATAAGGTTGATTTATGGGATCTTTTTAAAGATGCCGATAATAATATGTATCGCGAAAAATTGCATCGGGGGCAAAGTACGCGCAGTGCTATCGTGCAAACCGTGATGAGACTTTCCGAGACGAGAACTTTTATGACTCGCGAGAATGCTGCGCATTTGCAAGTTTTAGTAAGAAAAATGGGGAAGGCAAAGGAATTATCAGAAAATGTGATTGTGGATATTGAACGATTGCTACAGTTTTATGATATTGGTAATGTAGGTATACCGGATCAGATTTTGTTCAACCCAGGTCCGTTGGATAAAGAAGAATGGGTAGAAATGCGGAGGCATGCGGAGGCGGGTCAACGCATTGCTTTGGCATCGCCAGAGTTGATTTCCATTGCTGATTGGATATTTAAGCATCATGAATGGTGGAATGGACAAGGTTACCCACTAGGGTTAGTAGGGGAAAATATTCCGTTACCGTGCCGAATGATTGCTATTGTTGCTGCTTATGACGCTATGTGTAACGATCGTCCTTATCGTAAGGCCTTAGGTCATCAACAAGCCTTGGCGGAAATAAAAAAAGGTGCTGGCACACAATTTGAGCCGGAGTTAGTAGAGCTGTTTTTTCAAATGGTTCACGTCGTGCAGTTGTCAAAGGATGAATGTGATTCTGATGAAATGGATCGGATACATAACAAATTTATAAATCTATCATCAACCTGTTGATGATGTCGAAGCAAACTACACTTCTATTTTATTAAATGTAGTTGCATTGCTTGTGATTATACTTTCGACGATTATTTCGAATAAAATAACCAACCCAATTCGCAAATTAGTAACAGCCATGGGGTGGGTTGCTAGCGGAGATTTAAGTAAGAGTGTTACAATCTCCTCGAAGGATGAAATTGGCTTGTTGGCAAATGGCTACAATAAGATGATTGAAGAGTTGGAAACCCTGGTGGGAAATGTTAATTTCTCAGCTGAGACCTTGACAGGGGCAGCCACATCGCTTATGGAAAGTGGTGAACATTCTGCGCAAGCAATCAATCAAGTGGCCACTGCTATAGGGGGATTGGCCCACGGTGCAGAACAACAATGTTCGTCAGTGGCAGAAGTTTCTACCATTATTGAGCAAATCGCAATCGAGATTCAACAAGTAGCAGTTAGTGCGAATGGCGCTACTGCAACAACTCATAAAACCATTGATACGTCAAATCAAGGTAGCGAAGCCATTGAAAATGCGATTACTCAAATTAATACCATTGAAATAACGGTTCTAAATTCGGCTGAAATGGTTACTAAACTCGGTGAACGTTCTAAGGAAATTGGTAGTATTATTGATGCCATTTCAGCAATTGCTGGGCAGACCAATCTCCTGGCATTAAATGCTGCTATTGAGGCGGCGAGGGCAGGAGAACAAGGGCGGGGATTTGCGGTTGTTGCAGAAGAAGTGAGGAAATTGGCCGAACAATCTCAGCAGTCTGCCAAACAGATTGCTAATCTAATTGGTGAAATCCAAAGTGAAACTGGGAAGGCGGTTGCGGCTATGAATGATGGTACTCGGGAGGTTAAGATTGGCGCAGCAGTTGTTACCGTAGCGGGAAAATCATTTAATAGTATTGCAGAATTAATTATGGAAATTTCTAGTCAAGTTAACCATATTTTTGCTGCTAGTCAACAGATGGCGAGTGGTAGCCAACAAATCGTAGCGTCGATCAATGAAATTAATGAAGTAAGTGTTCAGGCGGTGGGACAAACACAAAATGTTTCGGCCGTTACGGAAGAGCAATCTGCATCGATGGCAGAAATAACGGTGTCAAGCCAAGCCTTGACCAAGATGGCGGAAGAATTAACTCATGCCGTCAATAAGTTTAAAATATAGGTAACTATAGTGAAAAAGCCCTTATTCATCATGAGATGAATAAGGGCTTAATTCGTCTTAATTACTTAGCTAAGGCATTAAGTTTAAGGGCCAAGCGAGATTTTTTACGAGCTGCGGAATTTTTATGAACAACGCCTTTTGCGGCTGCTTTGTCAATAGTTCTGCTAGCTTTAACCAATAGTGCTTTAGCCTCATCAGAGTTGCCAGCAGTTACAGATTCAACTACTTTACGAGAAACAGTTTTGATTGTAGATCTCACTGCAAAGTTTCTAGCGCGTCGCTCAGCGTCAGTTTTTACGCTACGTTCAGATGATTTAATGTTTGGCAAGTGATTCACCTCCTTAAAGAGCATGTTACCTACAGTATTCTAGCATGTGATGCTGAAAAATGCAAGTAACAAATGACAAATTTCTAGCTATAATTGGATATCTTTTAAATCAAGGCGAATGGTTTAAGTTAACAACAAATTTATTGTAGTGCATATCCCTTGTATAGTCAACATGCATTTCGGTTAAAATAGTGTTGATTTGGTACATAAGGAGTGACAAAAATGAATGATGGAAACTGGACACCACGGACAGATTTAGCCCTGGAAGCAAGAGAAATGCTCACGAAACAAGTCAACGAAGATATTTCGGGGGTGATGGTAGAAACGTTGGAGGATGGGGAAGTTACGATTACCAAAGTTCATATTACGAATCCAGAAGCTGAGCGTATTATGGGTAAGGAGCAGGGAACTTATATTACAATTGAAGCCCAGGGGCTTAGGGATGAAAATACCCTCTTACAAGAACAAATAATGAAAATTTTGGCTCAAGAATTGGTTGAGATGGCTGAGTTTACAAAGGATGCCGTCATATTGATCATTGGTCTTGGCAATCGGAACGTTACGCCCGATGCTCTTGGACCACGGGCTGTAGAAAAGATCGTGGTTACCCGCCACTTGCAGAGTATGATATCACCAGAGTTGCAGGGAGGGGTACGATCTGTATGTGCCATTGCGCCAGGAGTGCTGGGGATTACGGGGATGGAAACGGTAGAAATTGTACAAGGGATTGTCAATAAGATAAAACCTAATGTAGTGATTGCCATTGATGCGTTAGCAGCAGCTTCCAGTCGCAGAGTGCTTACCACTGTTCAATTAGCAAATACGGGCATTAGCCCTGGTTCGGGAGTGGGTAATAAACGGGTTGGTTTAAATAAGGCAACTCTTGGCGTACCTGTGATTGCCATTGGGGTACCGACGGTGGTACATGCTTCGACGATTGCTATTGATACCATTGATGCTATGCAAGAAACGGCTCCTTTTGCTCGTTATTTTAAAAGCATGGAGCAGCTATCAGATGCAGACCGCAGAGTGATTGTAAGCCAGGTTTTACCTGATTTTCTCGGGGATTTAATGGTAACACCTAAAGAAGTGGATCGTTTTATTGCGGATATGGGGGTGGTTGTGGCTGGTGGGATCAATCAGGCGATACATCCTCATATTGATTATCAAAATATATATAAATACTTGCACTGAAAAACTGAATAGTTAACAGTACTATTTTTTTTGCCGTATGCATATAGATGATATGTAAACGGAAATAATGACAACCTATGTTTGAAGGATAATGAGATGTAGGGGTCACTGGGAGGAACTAATGTTAACGAGACGCTTGCGCCACCAGGCAGAAATGCTGTGTTTAGTGAAGAGAGTAATACTTATTAGTAGCATATTGTGTGTGTGCATTTTCATAGGGCGATTTAGTAATTCATTTGAAGAAGCATTGCCGGTCAGTGGGAAAGTTGACGTACTGCAACAACAATATAAGATGTTGGAGTTTCCCAAATGGCGTGATGTATTGTTTTCAGGTGTTCCTCGCTTGATCAGTGCCACGGAATCATCATCAGTAGCGCAAGAAAAAAGTGCAACCAGTCCTGCACAGATTATGCGCGAAGCACTATTGTTTTTTACTAATATTGATATTAAAGACATGCGGTCTTTATTGCAGGCTGAAATTCCTGTATTAGCTACAATGCAGGTGGGAGAGCCCGTAGTTAGTGCTATGAACATACCCAGTTTTCCTAAGTTTGACATTGTTAATAATCCTTTAAGTAATAAACCTGTGGTTGGTCTTTATTATACACATACGTCAGAATCATTTGTTCCCAGTAGTGGAGTTGACCACAGTCCGGGGGGGCAGCGGGGAGACATTGTAGAAGTGGGAGGAGCTTTGGCTGCAAGATTAAACTCCCATGGAATTTCCACATTGCAAAATACTACGATTCATGATTATCCAAGCTTCATGAAGGCATATAGCGCATCTGAAATTACCGTGAAAAAAATGTTGGCAGAAAATCCATCCCTGCAAATGATTTTTGATATTCACCGCGATGCGGAAAAACGTGAAAATTATATCGCCACCGTAAATGGGGTACAAGTTGCCAGGGTGATGATCGTCGTTACGACCGGTCAACCAGGGTTAGTTCAGCCGCATTGGCAAGAAAACCATGCCTTTGCCAAGTTAATTGATGCAAAAATGAATCAACGTTATCCAGGGGTTTCCCGTGGCATTACTTTGGATGATTTTCGGTATAATCAACAGCTTCATCCCCGAGCGTTATTAGTTGAGGTGGGATGTCAGGAAAATACTAAGGAAGAAGCAGAGCGAGGCATCGAACTGTTTGGTGATGTAGTGGCCGAAATTATTGCCGAAAACAACAAACAGTAAGAGGTGATGAGATGTTTTGCCCTGTAGAATATCGAGAGAGCATTTTGATATTTCGTGGTTTGGTGATTTTAGTTGTCGTCGTAATTCTGGGCGTGTCAGTAACGGAGCAACAATTAAATAGTTTGACCCAAAGACAGGAGGGTGGGAGTACTTTTAGTATTGCTTATGATCAGAGTGGTCTTTATTCAATGCATATATTGGGATCAACCTATAATATGAGGGCAGTATATTCCATGGGCGAAATTGTAAATAGTGATAAAGCTATTATTGTAAAAACGATGAATCATAGTATAACGATACCAACTTACATAGAGATTGATTGTAAACAAGAACTTAAGTTGCTGGATTTATGGGCTCAATTGGTGGTGAAAGAAGCGTTTAAGTTTAAACACTTAGTAGATTTAGCCCAAACTATACTTCAAGAAAAAATACATGTTTATATCAGTCGTTTTAGGTAATGCTTGCAGGGGTTAGGTAGCAGGTGATATAATCAATACCAGTAATTATTCGTCTATAGTTAGAGGGAGGCTTTTATGAAAACCAGCAATATCCGCAATTTTTCGATAATTGCTCATATAGATCATGGGAAATCAACACTTGCTGATCGACTGATTGAGTATACAGGTACGTTATCTTCTAGAGAGATGGAAGCCCAAGTGCTAGATCATATGGATCTTGAACGAGAAAGGGGCATTACCATCAAAGCCCAGGCTGTAAGGCTGTCTTATACGGCTAAAGATGGGGAAACCTACATGTTGAATCTAATTGACACACCAGGGCACGTTGACTTTACTTATGAAGTGTCACGCAGTTTAGCGGCCTGTGAAGGCGCATTATTGATTGTTGATGCTGCCCAAGGAATTGAAGCTCAGACCTTGGCAAATGTATATTTAGCTTTGGATAACAATTTGGAAATTATTACGGTTATTAATAAAATTGACCTGCCTAGTGCTGATCCTCAGCGGGTAAAACAAGAAGTGGAAGATGTAATTGGCCTAGATACTTCGGATGCAGTGCTGACTAGTGCCAAAACAGGCATTGGTATTGAAGAAGTGTTAGAAGCAATTGTTAAAAAAGTGCCAGCGCCACAAGGTAATGAGGATGAACCCCTATGTGCTCTTATTTTTGATTCTCATTTTGATGCTTACAAAGGTGTTATTGCTTACATACGGGTGATGAATGGCAAAGTTAAACCGGGCATGAAAATAAAAATGATGGCCACCAATAAAGTTGTGGAAGTAACTGAGGTGGGTGTATTTAAGCCTAACATGATCAATGTGGATGAACTAGGACCAGGTCATGTTGGTTTTGTGTCGGGAAGTATTAAAAACGTAAAAGATGTACGGGTAGGGGACACGATTACTGATGCAGACCATCCTGTTGCGCAGGCCTTATCTGGTTATCGTAAAGTTACGCCCATGGTATATTGCGGTTTATACCCAGTGGATAATTCTGAATATGATATTCTCCGGGATGCACTGGAAAAATTAAAGCTTAATGATGCATCCTTAGTATTTGAACCTGAAACTTCCATCGCCTTAGGTTTTGGTTTCCGTTGTGGTTTCCTTGGCTTGTTGCATATGGAAGTTGTTCAGGAACGCCTGGAACGGGAGTACGATCTGTCACTAATTACTACGGCTCCCAGTGTTATTTACAAAGTGTTTAAAACCGATGGCGAAGTTTTTGAAATTGAAAATCCTTCAAAATTGCCTACGCCACAAGAAATTGAACATATTGAAGAACCATATGTTAAGGCCATGGTCATTATACCCAATGATTATGTTGGTGTGGTGATGGAATTATCACAGGAAAAACGTGGCGAATTTAAAGATATGAAATATTTAGATACCACGCGGGTTATGATTACGTATCATCTGCCTCTTAGTGAAATTATTTATGATTATTTTGACCGATTGAAATCTGCGAGCCGTGGGTATGCTTCTCTTGACTATGAAATGGTTGGCTACCGAGAGTCTCAACTTGTGAAATTAGATATTTTATTAAATGGTGAAGTTGTAGATGCGTTGTCAATTATTGTGCATCGTGAGAAAGCTGTGTATCGGGGGCGACTGCTGGTAGAAAAATTAAAAGGTATTATTCCGCGGCAGATGTTTGAAATTCCGATTCAAGCAGCGATTGGCAATAAAATCATCGCTCGAGAAAGTGTACGGGCCATGCGTAAAGATGTATTAGCAAAATGTTATGGTGGCGATATTAGCCGTAAACGAAAACTCCTAGAAAAACAAAAACAAGGTAAGAAGCGTATGAAGCAGGTCGGGAATGTGGAAGTACCACAAGAAGCTTTTATGGCTATCCTGAAGATTGACTAAAGGTGATGTAACATGAACATTGGTCTATATATTCATATCCCATTTTGCCAGCAAAAATGTTTATATTGTGACTTTCCTTCGTATGCTAATCTTGATCATTTATATCAGCCTTATATTGCCGCCTTATGCCAGGAAATTTCTGGCTTAGGCGGTGTTTTATCGGGTAATAGGATTGACACGATATTTATTGGTGGTGGAACGCCGACGCTGCTGTCGACAGCTCAGTTACAACAGCTATTGCAGCAGATACAGAGTAGCTTTATTATTGATCAGGACGTTGAATTTAGTATTGAGGCTAATCCTGGTACTGTAGATCGAGAAAAATTGTTGGTTTTACAGGCAGGTGGTGTGAACCGTATTAGTTTTGGGATACAAACCTTTGCAGATTCTTTGCTCAGATCCATTGGTAGAATTCATTCTGCTACCCAGGCCATTGAGGCGGTTACCATGGCTCAGCAAATCGGATTTGGTAATATTAATATTGATTTGATGTATGGCTTGCCAGGACAGACGACTGCTCAGTTACGAGCTAGTATCTTGCAGGCTGTGAAGCTCAATGTAACTCATGTTTCAGCTTACGGTTTAAAAGTAGAAGAGGGCACACCCTTTGCGATCATGGAGCAACAAGGGAGACTTCTCCTGCCGGAAGAAGAGGATGATGAAGCCATGTATGAGCTGACGACCAAGGAATTGCCTGAAGCAGGGTTTAAACGGTATGAAATATCAAACTATGGTAAGGCAGGCTATGAATGTCGTCATAATTTGAAGTATTGGCGCTATCAACCTTATATGGGGTTAGGAGCTGCTGCCCATTCTTTTTGGCAAGGAGAGCGGCTAGCGAACACGGTGGATGTGCCAAGCTATATTCAAAGGATTCAAAGTGGACAACTGCCACTGGAGAGTCGTGAACGACCTGAACGTAGTATTGCCATGGCAGAATATGTGTTTTTAGCTTTGCGTACGGTACAAGGTTTGTTATTACAAAACTTTAATCAATATTTTGCAGTTGATTTTTTTCAACACTATGATGATGTGGTTTCATCATTGGTGGCAAAAGGGCTTATTGTAGTTACTCATGAGCAAATATATCTCACAGAAATTGGCATGAAATATGGAAATATTGTATTTCGTGCATTTTTGCCAGATTAAATCTTGACATTCGGCTGTAAGAGTGGTATTTTTTTATTAGGCGTTAGCACTCTCTAACAGAGAGTGCTAACAACGAGAGGTAGGAGGTTTATAATGGATCAACGAAAACGAAGTATTCTTCAAGCTATTGTTGATGATTATATTACTACTGCTGAGCCTATTGGTTCGCGTACCATTGCGCGAAGGCATGATTTAGGAATTAGCCCCGCAACAATTCGCAATGAAATGGCTGATCTTGAACTATTAGGTTATATTGAACAACTCCATACTTCATCTGGCAGAATCCCCTCAGCCAAGGGGTATCGATTTTATGTAGACTCCTTATTATCGCCTACACAAATATCAGATAAGGAAATTGCATTAATCAAAAATTGGTATGAGGTTAAAACTCGGCATGTTGCAGAAGTTTTTCAGGAAACGGCCAAAATATTGTCGAGCATGACGAATAACATCTCCTTAGTGGTAGCGCCGCAAGTGGCGCAATGTAATTTTAAATATTTAAAATTTTTACCATTTGATGAAGGACGCGTTATTTTAGTTGTGGTTACCGATAATGGCTTTATCGAAAATAAGATTATTGAGCGACCGATTGGCACTTCATTTAACGATTTACAAAATATTGCGGAAAGTATCAATAAACGTTTAGCGGGGTTATCTTTTGATAAGATAAAAACAGTTGTGCTGGGCGAAATGCAAAGTGATATTGTCGTTGATGCAGAACTACTGGAAAGTGCAATGGAGATACTTCGGCAGGCGCTGGTTGTGGAAAAAAATGAGCGAATATATCTTGGTGGTACGACTCAGCTGCTCAGTCAACCGGAGTTTAAAACCAGTGATAAAGTTAAATCTTTTCTCGGAATGCTCGAAGAAGAACAATTATTATCTGATATTCTACAAAAACAAGATAATGATGGTGTGATTGTTACTATTGGTGGCGAAAATAAATATAGTGGTATAAAAGATTGTAGTATGGTGCAGGCTACTTACCGCATCGATGGTCAGGTGGTAGGAACCGTGGCCATACTTGGACCGACGCGTATGGATTATGGTAAAGTGATGTCGGTGTTAGAGTTTATGCATAGGCATTTGGGCGAAGTACTCAAAAAATATAAAGTGTAGCGTCGAAATTACCAACGCTATTATATACAATGAAATTATTAATTGGGGGTAATGACAGATGAAAGCCAAGCAAGGTGGTAGTGGTTCTGAAACTGATGACAGTTTAGCTGCTTTGATGACAAATGCCAATGCGGTTAGGGCGATCACAGCAGCTGTTCAGGGGACAATTGGTCCTAAGGGACTAGATACCATGCTAGTAGATGCTGCTGGTGATGTTATTATCACTAATGATGGTGTCACGATTTTAGATAAAATGGAAGTCAACCATCCAGCAGCTAATATGCTAATTAATATTGCCAAAGCTCAACAAGCTGAAGTGGGGGATGGCACAACTACAGCCACTATTATGGCTGGTGGGCTAGTCAGTGAAGGGGTCAATCAGGTACTCAAAGGAGTACCGATTGCCCGTGTTATTGAAGGCATTAAATATGGAATCGCCTGTGCCCTAGAACAGATTAAACTGCGTGCCCGGGAGATTACCGATGTTAATGATCCGATTTTGCATAGCATCGCCATGATTGCTGGGCGTGAGTATGCAGATATTGCAGACTTAGTTGTCAAGGCGGCGCGCTTAATTGGCGTTGAGAAGTTGTGCGAACCGCATTTTAAGTTTGCTGACATTATTATGGCAGAAGCAGGCGCTGACAATGAAGTATTTATGGGCGTTATTGTTGATAAAGAACGTATGAATCAAGAAATGCCTTGTAAGATGATTGGTCAGCCTAAAGTATTGGTCATTGATGATGCTCTTGAGCCAGAGGAAATTGAAGATGAAGCCTTAAGTACAGAAGCAGGATTCCAGCTCTATCGAGAACTACAACAGGAGTTTAAACACAATGTACAAAAAATTATTGAGCTTGGTGTTGGAGTGGTGTTGGTAGATCGGGGTGTGCATGCTGTAGCGGAGGAAATACTTACGGATGCTGGTATTATAGTGATTCAGCGGGTGGTAGCAGAAGATTTGCGGCGTGCGTCTGAACATGTAGGAGCCCGTATGATCAAGCGCACGGGCCTCAAAAAACAGTTAGCTGATATTCAAAAATATTTAGGTACCGCGGCAACTGTGTATGAGGATGAAAAATTAGAGCATATTCGCATCTTAGGCGGTAATGGTAAACCCATGGCGACAATTCTAGTAGGGGCAGCAACCGCTGAAGTGGTTGGTGAACGGCAACGGATTGCCAAGGATGCAGCCTCTAGTGTGCAAGCAGCGATTAAAGGTGGCTATGTCCCTGGTGGGGGCTCCATCGAGGTGGCTGTTAGTCGTGAGGTTGAAAAATCTCGTGGCAATGTCAAAGGAATGTCGGCGTATGGCGTGGATTGTGTAACTCATGCCTTGCGGAGACCGCTATCGCAAATTGTGGAAAATGCAGGCTATAATCCTTTAGAAAAAGTTGAAGAGGCTGTGGCTGCTCAAGGCAACAAAGACATGGATTCTTTAGGTATTAATTGTGATACTGGCGAAGTAGTTGATATGCTGACACTGGGGGTAGTTGATCCTGTAAAGGTGAAATTGTATGCAGTCAAAGCAGCTGGTGAAGTAGCCATGGCTATTTTACGGATTGATACTATTATCAAGAAGAAAGTGGAAAGCGGTAATGCTGCTAAGACTGGAGTCAACCAGTTAAGTGGGTTGACGCAATTTTAAAATATGAGGTGAAATAATTGACCGAACCTAACAAACAAGAAACTAGTGATATTATGAATGACTCTGTAGAAGAAGCAGTGGAAAAAACCTTTGAGATTTTAGAACATGATGATGTAGCGAAGCTACAGGCTGAACTGGAAAAACAGCAAAGCTTAGTGGAAGAACATACGGATCGTTATAAACGGCTACAAGCCGATTTTGAAAATTTCAGGCGGAGAACCCGTCAGGAAAAAGAAGATTTGTCCATTGTAGTGGCACAAAATTTTATTTTGGATCTACTCCCGGTGGTTGATAATTTTGAAAGAGCCTTAGGGAGTGCAGCAACACAAGATGCGGCCCAAGTATTATTAGGTGTTGATATGATTCACCGTCAATTCATTCAGGCTTTGGAAAAATGCGGAATGACAGCAGTGGAAGCCATAGGGCAAATGTTTGATCCACAGAAGCATGAGGCGGTAATGCGTGTTGAAGATGCTGAGCAGCCAGATGGCACTGTGGTAGAAGAATTACAAAAAGGTTACGCTGTGCGAGGCCGGGTAATCCGTCCAAGTATGGTAAAAGTGGTTGGTAATTAAATTTAACATATTTTGAGGAGGAATAAACAATGTCAAAAGTAATTGGTATAGATTTAGGTACAACAAATTCATGTGTAGCGGTAATGGAGGGTGGCGAACCAGTTGTTATTGCTAATGCAGAAGGTTCCCGTATTACCCCTTCCGTAGTTGGCTTTTCTAAAACTGATGAACGCCTAGTTGGGCAAATCGCTAAACGCCAGGCAGTATCCAATCCTGATCGTACAATTAGCTCAATTAAACGTCATATGGGGACGGATCATAAAGTAACAATTGATGGTAAAAACTATACACCACAAGAAATTTCAGCGATGATCTTACAAAAACTTAAAACCGATGCGGAAGCCTATTTAGGACAAAAAGTTACAAAGGCAGTTATTACGGTACCTGCATATTATAATGATAGCCAACGTCAAGCAACAAAAGATGCTGGAACCATCGCTGGTCTTGAAGTACTAAGAATTATCAATGAACCAACAGCCGCAGCACTAGCTTATGGTATTGATAAAGGTAACGATCATACTGTTCTTGTATTTGACTTGGGCGGCGGTACTTTCGACGTATCCATTCTAGAATTGGGTGAAGGCGTATTTGAAGTAAAAGCAACCAATGGCAATAACCGTTTGGGTGGCGATGACTTTGATGAACGTATCATGAAGTGGTTCATTTCTGAGTTCAAAAAAGAGAGCGGTATTGATTTATCAAAAGATCGTATGGCAGAGCAACGTTTACGTGAAGCTGCTGAAAAAGCAAAGATTGAATTGTCTGGTGTGATGACAACCAATATTAACTTGCCGTTTATTACAGCAGACGCAAGTGGTCCTAAGCATTTGGATCTCAATTTATCCAGAGCAAAGTTTGATGAATTAACGGCTGACTTAGTTGAATCCACGATGGGACCAACTCGTCAAGCAATGAGCGATTCAGGCTTGTCACCTAAAGATATTGAAAAAGTAATTCTCGTCGGCGGATCGACTCGTATTCCTGCCGTACAAGAAGCCATCAAAAATTTCCTAGGCAAAGAACCTCATCGTGGCGTAAATCCTGATGAATGTGTAGCAGTAGGCGCAGCGATCCAAGCTGGCGTACTGATTGGTGAAGTAAAGGATGTATTACTCCTTGACGTTACTCCGCTATCACTTGGGATTGAAACACTCGGTGGTGTATATACGAAGATTATTGAACGTAACACCACAATTCCTACGTCCAAGAGCCAAACATTCTCCACAGCAGCTGACAATCAACCATCTGTAGACATTCATGTTCTGCAAGGTGAAAGAGAAATGGCTACCTATAACAAAACATTAGGACGTTTTGAACTTAAAGATATTCCGCCAGCGCAACGTGGTGTACCACGCATCGAAGTTACCTTTGATATTGATGCTAACGGTATCGTTCACGTATCAGCGAAAGATTTAGGAACTGGTAAAGAACAAAAAATCACCATTACTTCTTCTGGTGGCATGAGTAAAGACGATATTGACCGTATGGTTCAAGAAGCAGAAGCACATGCTGCAGAAGATAAGAGCCGTAAAGATGAAGTAGAAACTCGTAATAATGCTGATTCCTTAGTGTATCAAGCAGAAAAAGCCATTAAAGATGCAGGCGATAAAGCTGATAAAGAATTAGTAGCAAAAGTAGAGGCTGCAGCTACTCAATTGAAAGAAAGCTTACAAGGCACTGATCTTGAAAAAATTAAGGCTGATACTGAAGAGTTAACTAAACCTTTATATGAAATGTCAGCTGCTATGTACAAAGAACAAGAACAAGCAGGAGAAGCTGGTCCTGCAGCTGATGCTGGTGCAGCTCCTAAAGATGAAAAAATTGTTGATGCTGAGTACAAAGTAGTCGATGAAGACAAGAAATAAGCAATAGTTAGTAAAAAAAGTAGTCATATGTTTGGCAGGGATGTTTTATTTCCCTGCCAAATACTATATAATTGATGACAGCTAACCGCCGAAACGCTATACCTAAATCAAGGGATAGTATGTTTTTGTGGTTCAACTGTTTTTCTTTTTCAAATATAAAGTTTTTAGGATGGTGTAATCGTGAGTAAACGTGACTATTATGAAGTATTAGGCGTGAATAAAGGTGCGTCTGATGATGAAGTGAAAAAGGCCTTTCGTAAAATGGCTCGTAAGTACCATCCAGACGTTAACAGGGATAAACCAGAGGCCGAAGCTAAGTTTAAAGAAGTAAATGAAGCCTATGAAGTATTATCTAACGCTGAACGCCGGGGGCAATATGATCAAATGGGTCATGCTGCTTTTGATGGTAGTGGTGGTGGTGGCGGCTTTGGTGGTTTTGGTGGTTTTGGCGGCGGCGGTGGCGGCGGCTTTAATGATATTTTCGATATGTTTTTCGGTGGGCAGTCTGGGCGTCAGGCTGGACCAGAAAAAGGTTCTGATCTGCGTTATGATATGAATATTACTTTTGAGCAAGCAGCCTTTGGTGTAGAACAGGATATACAGATACCTCGTACGGAGGATTGTAAGAAATGTAATGGCTCTGGTGCTGCTCCTGGAACTCATGCTGATACTTGCGCTCAATGTAAAGGCACAGGTCAGATCCAAGTGGCGCAAAACACGCCTTTTGGTCGCATGATGAACACGAGGACTTGTGATCGTTGTCATGGTGAAGGTAAGATTGTGAAAACTCCGTGTAAAGATTGTCATGGACAGGGAAAAAGCCGGGTAAATCGCAAAATTAAGGTTAAAATACCAGCAGGTGTTGATAATGGTTCAAGGCTCAGAGTCACCCATGAAGGCGAAATGGGTATGCGCGGTGGCCCTCCAGGAGATTTGTATGTCTACATTTTTGTAAAAACTCATAAGATCTTCACCCGTGAAGGGAGTGAAGTTATCTGTGAGGTGCCAATTAGCTTTGTGCAGGCAGCGTTAGGTGCTGAAATTGAAGTGCCAACCCTAGATGGTAAAGTGCAGCTTAAAATTGCCGAAGGAACACAATCCGGTACTGTTTTCCGCATCCGAGATAAAGGAATACCTCACCTTAGAGGTAATGGTCGTGGTGACCAACATGTACGGGTAAAAGTAATGACACCGCAAAAATTAAATGACAAACAACGAGAGTTATTACAGGAATTTGCAAAGGCTAGTGGTGAAACGATTACCGCTGAACAAAAGAATTTGTTTTCAAAAGTAAAAGATGCATTGGGAGTCTAAGAGCGTGTTTCAGAAAAACTTTATCGCAAGATTTTATTACAAATAAATATAAGGGGCGATTGGTATGAAATGGGCTGAAATTAGTATTCAGACGACACATGAAGCGGCTGACATGGTGTCTAATATTTTTCATGATTTAGGTTCGAGTGGGGTAGTAATTGAAGATCCTGAACTGGTAAATTCCTATATTCGCTCAGGCAGATGGGATTACACTGACATTCTGGAATCGACGGAGACAGACATTGTAGTCGTAAAAGCGTATTTGCCGGCTGATGAACACTTTGATACTAAATTAGCTACCTTTGAAGCAAAGGTACAAGAACTTGTTTCTTATGGTATCAATAAAGGATCGGGGATTACCAATTGTCGCGAAATCATGGAAGAAGATTGGGCAACATCATGGAAAGAATTTTTTCACTCCATTAAAGTGGGAGAACGAATTGTTATCAAACCATCTTGGGAAGAATATGCAGCTACCCCTGAGGATTTAGTCATTGAACTGGATCCCGGTATGGCTTTTGGCACTGGTACTCATCACACGACAGCCATGTGCTGTCGTGCTCTAGAACAAGTGGTGCAGCCAGGTGATGTTGTTTTTGACGTGGGCACAGGGTCAGGGATTTTGGCAGTAGCAGCTGCCAAACTTGGTGCTGGTAAGGTACATGCAGTGGATCTGGATAGCGTTGCTGTGCGAGTAGCGAAGGAAAATGTAACCATTAACAATGTTGGGCATGTGGTTGAGGTAAAACAGGGTGATTTGTTGACCGGTGTAAGCGGTCAGGCAGATCTTGTAATTGCCAATATTATTGCAACCATCGTCATCCAGCTCCTCGCGGATATTCCAGCGCGGCTAAAAGAGGGTGGAATTTTTATCGCCAGTGGTATTATTACCGAAAGGCTGAGTGAGGTTGTTGCTGCCATGGTGGCACAAAATCTCGTAGTTGAAAAAGTGATTGAAGAAGGCGGATGGGTTGCAGTGGTAGCTCGCAGGGGAGGCATCTAATTTGCGCCGTTTTTTTATTGATACTCCGTTACTTGCTGAAATGTCAATTCAGGGCTCCGATGCTCATCATATTAGCAGGGTACTTCGTCTACAAATTGGTGATCAGCTGATTCTAGTTGCGCCAAACGGAAGCGCCGGCAAAGCAAGGATTAGTAGTATTGGGGTAGACGAAGTTACCTTATTACTTATAGAGAACATCCTAGAGGATAAAGAAGCACCGGTGAATGTCTATTTGGCTCAGGGGTTACCGAAAAGCGATAAAATGGACTATATTGTACAAAAAGCAGTGGAACTGGGCGTGAGGGGGATTTATCCCATGGCGACAGAGCATTGTGTAGTACAATATGATCAGGGAAAACAGAAAACACGGCGGGAACGCTGGCAAAAAATTGCCGTCGAGGCCGCCAAACAGTGTGGTCGGACGGTAGTGCCGATGATTGAGCCTGTGATGGGCTTGGCTAGCCTATTAGCAAGCCTTGATACCGAGACCATTGTCATCATGCTATATGAAGGACAAGCTGCTCAAGGTCTTAGGCAAGCTTTGGCTCAACGCCCAGGAAAAAGTTACTTGCTACTCATTGGTCCTGAAGGCGGTTTTAGTGCCAAGGAGGTTGCTTTATGCCAAAATCACGGTGCTTCTATCGTTACGATGGGGCCGCGTATTTTGCGTACCGAAACAGCTGCCTTGGCAGGAGTGGCAAGTGTTATGTATGAATATGGTGATTTGGGGGGCTAATTGTGCCGCGAGTTGCATTTACTACGCTGGGATGTAAAGTAAACCAGTTTGAAACAGAGGTCATGGAAGGATTATTTAAACAGCGTGGCTACGAAGTCACTCCTTTTGATCAAGTTGCTGATGTCTATGTGATTAATACCTGCTCGGTGACTCATTTAGGTGAGCGTAAATCACGGCAACTCATTCGGCGTGCGATTCGCCTTAACGAGGCAGCCGTTGTAGCTGTAGCAGGATGTTATGCTCAGGTGTCTCCAGCAGAGATTGAGGCCATTGAAGGTGTAAATCTCATTGTCGGGACACAGGATCGTGGGCGGATTGTTGATTTAGTCGAAGAAATTGGTAATTCGAAAAATATGGTAAACATTGTTACTAATATTATGAAGGCTGATCATTTTGAGGATATTCCTTTATTTGAAACTCCAGGTAGGACAAGAGCCTTTTTGAAAATTCAAGAAGGGTGCACTAATTTTTGTACTTATTGTATTATTCCTTATGCGCGAGGGCCTTTGCGGTCCCGTCCACTGGAAAGTATAACCCGGGAAGTTCGTAAACTAATTGCGGCTGGATTTAAGGAAATTGTATTAACGGGAATTCACCTTGGTGCTTATGGCCGCGATGTAGCAGGGGCAATTACCTTAGTAGATGCCATTAAGGCAGTGCTGAGTATTGAAGGTCTCGTACAACTTCGGCTAGGTTCTCTAGAGTCAATTGAAGTGTCAAATGAATTGATTGGCATTATGCAGGAAGATGCTAGGCTCTGTCGCCATTTGCATTTGCCATTGCAGGCCGGAGATGATCAGGTGCTGCTGGCGATGAAGCGGCATTATAATTTGGCGCAGTATCAGCAATTGATACAAGGCATTCAGAGCAAAGTCTCTGATATTGGGATTTCTACAGATATTATTGTTGGGTTTCCTGGGGAAACCTTAGAAATGTTTGAGAATGCCTTAGGATTTGTTACCAATATGAATTTTTCACGCATGCATGTTTTTCCTTATTCTCGGCGCAATGGTACTCCGGCAGCGGATTACTCTAATCAAGTGCCGGAAGAAGAAAAAAAACAGCGTGTACACCGTATGCAAGCAGTAGCTGATCAAAAAGCCAGTGAATTTCAAGAACAGTTTTTGCATCAGGAAGCGACAGTGCTCTTTGAACCTGAACATGATGGGATTGTGGAAGGTTTAACGAGCAATTATATTAGAGTCTATGCTCAGGGTACGAGTGACGTCCAGGGTAAATTATGTACTGTTTATCTGGAAAAAACATATAAAGATGGTATCTGGGGAATAATAAAAAAAATTTTATTATAAAAAATACATTTTGTAGCAGGAAATTGGTAAAAAAAACAGAATAGCTTTGGGTAGAATATGATTCAGACGCTTTTATTAAATAAAAATAGAAGGGAGGTGTTGTAGTATGCCGCAGGAATGCATTTTTTGTAAGATATCAGCCAAGGAAATACCCGTAACGGCGGTCTATGAGGATGAACATATCATTGCTTTCCCTGATATTCAGCCAGCTGCGCCGGTCCATGTGCTGATAATTCCCAAAAAACATATTGCCAATCTCCTGGAAATTTCGTCTGAAGATATCATGCTGATGGGTCATGTTTTAGCTACCATTCCAAAGATCGCCACCAAGCTAGGTTTAGCTGAAGATGGTTTCCGTTTGGTAGTCAACACAAAAGAGAATGGTGGACAAACAGTGCCCCATTTACATTGGCATATGCTGGGTGGTCGATTTATGACTTGGCCCCCAGGTTAATATTGACAATGTATATCTTAATCGTGTATAATCTTTAGGTGTATGTAAAACAAATACACTTCCCCGTAACGGTCCGAGTGGAGGGAGGGATATCAGATGTCAGAAGTTAAAGTAGGAAAAAACGAAACAATTGATAGTGCACTCCGGAGATTTAAGCGTACTTGTCAAAAAGCCGGCACCCTTGCTGAAATTAGAAAACGCGAACATTACGAAAAGCCGAGCGTAAAGCGTAAGAAAAAATCCGAAGCAGCGCGTAAACGCAAGTTCTAAGGAAGTATTTTGCACGTCTCGGAGGTATTTATATGTCTCTAAAAGTGAGATTGACAGAAGATATGAAGCAGGCTATGAAGGATAGGGAAGTAGGTAAGTTACAGCTTTCTGTTATTCGGATGGTACGCGCTAACATAAAAAATGTCGAGATTGATCGTAAGCAAGAGCTGACTGATGATGAGGTTTTAGATGTTTTGGCAAAGGAAGTAAAGATGCGTCGGGATGCAATGGAAGAGTTCAAAAAAGCCAATCGATCTGATTTGGTTGAAGGGCTTGAACAAGAAGTGGCAATTTTGATGAATTACTTACCGGAGCAGCTGAGTGAAGCTGCCGTCCGCACTTTAGTTGAAAATGCTGTAGCGGAAACGCAAGCAGTTAGCCCTAAGGAAATGGGGAAAGTGATGGCTGTTCTTATGCCGAAGGTTAAGGGACGCGCCGATGGTAAATTAATAAACTCCATCGTGCGTGAGATGCTCAATCAATGAATTAATATCCGGTACTTATTTTTAAAATAGGTACCGGATTTTAATTTTTATAGGAGGAAAAATCAAACGGTAGGGGAAGTAATACAATATATCAGGTTTGATAATTTCGTCATAAGGAGATAATGTTATGGAGTGTACAGAAGATTGGATGAAAGAGTATCCAGGGGCAATAACAGTGTCGGATGTAAATGGCAAAATAATATACATGAATGAGCGATCAGCGGCGGTGTTTGCTAACAGTGGTGGTCTGGATTTAATTGGTAAACATTTACTGGATTATCATCCTGAGCCAGCACGTACCAAATTAATTGAGTTGCAGGAAAAAAGAGCTACCAATACTTATACGATTGAGAAAAATGGTATTAAAAAATTAATTCACCAAGCTCCATGGTATCGTGAAGGCGAATACATGGGATTTGTTGAACTATCCATTGAAATTCCGTTGCAAATGCCTCATTATATTCGGGGAAAATAGGGAATGAGTCAAAAACGCACGCAAGAGGAATGCGCATCTGGAGTGTTTTTTTCATAAGGTGGGAGGCGAAACTATGAGGCGGATATGGCGTGTCATTGCAGTCGTTGTGCTATGTATAACCATCAGCGGTCTAAGGGGCTATCAACCTGCGTTGGCGAATGCTAAACCTGTGGTTATTATAAATGTTAAGGGCGAAATTGATGGGGCACAGGTGGCCTTGGTGAAACGTGCTGTGGAAGATGCCGAAAGTCGGCAAGCGCAGGCAATTATTATTGAGATGGATACTTTTGGAGGACTGGTGGATTCTGCAGTTAAGATTCGTGATATGATAATTCAAACACCCATTGAGACCATCTGTTACATAAAAAATCGCGCATGGTCAGCTGGTGCCTTGATTGCTCTTGCTCATCAACATATTGCCATTGCGCCTGGGGGAAGTATAGGAGCGGCGGAGCCTATACCGGCTACGGAAAAAACCATTGCCGCAGTCAAGGCCGAATTTGCAGCCACCGCTAATCAAAAGGGACGTAATGTTCAAGTGGCAGAAGCGATGGTGGATAAGACCTTAGGCTTTCCTGGGTATGCTGCTCCTGGTCAAATCTTAGCTCTAACAGACTATCAAGCTGTACAAGTAGGTTATGCTGATGTATCAGTGGCTGATCGTGGGAGCCTGCTAGTTCATTATGGTCTTGCAGATTGTGAAATAGTAGAATACAATCTGGGGATGCAGGAAAAACTGGCTGGTTGGTTAGCGGATTCCACGGCGCGATCCTTATTATTATCGGTAATATTTTTGGCCATTTTTACCGAAATTAAAACAGCAGGTATGGGGATAGCAGCATTTGTCGGCCTGTTTGCTGCGGTGTTATTTTTTGGTAGCCAGTGGTTAACGGGTGTGACTGGTTGGCTGGAAATACTACTATTTGTGGGCGGTATTTTTTTACTCATTCTCGAACTCTATATGCCTGGTTTTGGCTTTTGGGGTATTAGTGGCATTAGTTGTATATTAACAAGCTTTTTCTTAACGTTAGGTGGTAATGGTGCCGCCGCCAATTTGTTAGCAATTAGTTTAGTAGTAGCGATTGTTGCATTTCTATTCATCCTTAAATTTTTACCATCAAGTAGGTTATGGGGGAAATTAACGTTGAAGGAATCAGAAACCTTGCAAGCTGGGTTTATGAGTAGTAGAGATTATAGTCAGTACCTTGGTAGAGAGGGCGTTGTCCTTAGTTTACTCAGACCAGCTGGCATTATGATCATTGATGATGTGCAACTTGATGTAGTATCGGAAGGGCAGTATATTGAACCAAGTACCAGGGTGAAGGTGGTGAGTGTTAACGGTAGTCGTATTGTAGTACGTTGTATATAAAAAATTACGGAGGCGATTGGTATGCAGGGAGTAGTTGGATCAGTATTAGTTATCTTACTATTTATTGTGGGACTGAGTGTGTTTTTACATTTTGTTCCCCTGGGATTGTGGATTTCCGCCATTGCGGCTGGAGTGCGAATTAGTATTTTTACGTTGATTGGTATGAGGTTACGGCGTGTGCCGCCAGACAGGATTGTATTGCCGTTGATAAAAGCCAATAAAGCCGGTCTTGATGTGAATGTAAATCAATTAGAAGCCCATTACTTGGCTGGCGGTAATGTAGATAGGGTCGTTGATGCCTTGATTGCTGCTCATCGTGCCGAAATTCCACTTCCTTTTCAACGGGCGGCTGCCATTGATTTGGCCGGTCGTGATGTGCTAGAAGCAGTGCAGATGAGTGTTAATCCAAAAGTAATCGAGACTCCTGTCGTGGCTGCGGTAGCTAAAAATGGGATTGAGCTTAAAGTTAAGGCACGGGTAACCGTGCGTGCGAATATTGACCGCTTGGTTGGCGGTGCTGGCGAGGCTACTGTTCTCGCGCGAGTTGGCGAGGGGATCATCACCACGGTGGGTTCTTCGACGGACCATAAGGACGTATTAGCCAATCCAGATCATATTTCTAAAACCGTGTTATCCAAAGGTCTTGATGCTGGGACGGCTTTTGAAATTCTATCAATTGATATTGCGGATGTCGATGTAGGACGCAATATTGGTGCTGAGTTAATGACCGATCAAGCAGAAGCTGAAAAACGGATTGCCCAGGCCAAAGCGGAAGAACGCCGCGCCATGGCAGTAGCCAGAGAACAGGAAATGAAAGCCTACACCCAGGAAATGCAAGCGAAGGTTGTGGAAGCCCAAGCGGAAGTGCCTCATGCCCTTTCTGTAGCATTAACCGAAGGTCGTATTGGAGTGATGGATTATTATAATATGAATAATATTATGGCGGATACTCAGATGCGGGAGACAATTAGTAAAGCTGGACCAGTAGGAGCTAACGTACCCGTGGAATCTAAAGAACCGCGAAGATAGGTGATATGATGGATGTCTTAATTTCACTACTATTTAAGGGAATAAAATTTTTAATTCTTGAGATATGGGGGGGGAATCCACGAGAAGTAGGGGGTTATCCCAATTCCCAGGGACAGGGGACTGTGGCAAGAAGAGAGACGCCTTTGGTAAATAGGGAGTGGTCAAGCCCGACTCCCAGTGCTCAACCAGTGGTGGCAATGGTTGAGGAACCAAGTGCTTTGCAGCTTACAGAGGAGAAGACGGCATGGCAGGGCAAGGTGGATACGAATGCCATTATTAATGGGGTTATTTTTGCGGAAATTGTGCAACCACCTCGTGCTTATCGCCCTTTTATAAGACGAAAGTAAATATAATCATAAAGTCTAACACTGAAAAATAATGCTTAGATTAAAATAGGCCAGGTTGAAGAAATTCAACCTGGCCTATCGTATTTACTATGTGAAAGGTATATTATGTTGGATAATTCGTACTGTTTCTATTTTATTATAGGTACGACTTCATTAACTTTTATCATATTTGAGGTATACATTCTTCTGCCAATTCTCTAATTTTTTTTGCTTGATCGGTATTTGTTAATACGTACAAATAATCACCGACCATGATTCGGGTATCGCCTTTTGGAACTAACTCACTATCTCCACGCTTAACGCTTACCAATAAGCAGTGTTGTGGCCAGTCAACATCTTTGATATGTCTGCCATCGAGTTTAGAACCAATCGAAATTCCTACTTCAAGGAGCATTCTCTTTTTTGCAGTACTGCTTACGGCAGTTTTTCCTTGTTTATGGAGAGATCTTTCTAATAGCTCTTCATAGATCGGTTTTACTTTAGCAATATCGGCAATCAGATAGGCAATCATCGATACAACAATCAGTGAAAGCATATGATTAAAAGAACCTGTCATTTCCATGATTAAAATGCTACCGGTTAGTGGTGCTTTTACAACTGCTGAAAAGTATGCTGCCATGGATAATACGATAATAGTAGTACTGTAATAAGGATTTAGTTGACCTAAGACAATCATGATATGGCTAAATATGCTACCAGCTAATGCACCAATAACCAACATTGGTAAAAAAATTCCTCCTGGAACGCCAGAACCATAGCTAAGCATTGTAAAAAGAAATTTTGTGATCAATAATAGCCATAATATTTTAAAACTAAAGGCTTGTGATGCTAATTGATCAACTAAGTGATTGCCACCGCCTAAAATTTCAGGTAGAAAGAACCCGATAATTCCCGCGGCAATTAATGGCAAGGCTATTTTCCACATGCCAGAGAGTAAGGTTTGCTGTTCATAAATATTCAAGGTTTTAATTAATACTTTGTTAAAGGCAATGCCAAAAAAACCAATAAAAACACCAAGTATAATAATAATTCCATAAGATTGGGTAGGAAAAACAGGTAGACCAATAAAGTTAAAGATCGGACTAAGACCAAAAAAATGTTGTGATACGACTACGGCAGTTAGCGCTGCGGCTACTGATGACATCAATACTGTGGGAGAAAAATTTTTATGCAATTCCTCCAAGGAAAATATGACTCCCGCCAAGGGAGCGTTAAAAGCTGCAGCCAATCCGGCACTAGCTCCGCTTGTTAATAGAAAACGTTCTTCCATCTTGGATCTGCCAAGGTTACGGCTTAGGCCTTGCCCAATTGTGGCACCTAATTGAATGGAAGGACCTTCGCGACCTAATGATAAACCCGCACCGATTGCTAAAATACCGCCGATAAATTTAGTGATGAGTACTTTTAACCATTTCATTTTCATTAATCCTAAAATGATCCCCTTCACTTGTGGGATACCGCTACCGGCAGCCATCGGTTCTAGTTTGAGGATTTGGTTTAAGAGATAGGCAATCATCAATAAACCCAAAAACCACAATATTATAAGTGGCCAGTGATCTGCGTGGAGATAACTATAGACGATAGTGCGTAAGGTTTCTGCTTGCTCAAGTAAACAGCGAAAAGCTACAATTGTTAATCCTACTAATAAACCAATTGCAATCCCTTCGCCAAATAATTTTAACCGAAAATCATGCCAATGCGTTAATGAATAATAGACCTTACTTATTTTTGGTGTACTCATACAAAATTCTCCCATACAATGATATAGTAATGTACTGACAGGATCAAGATCATCCCTGTCTAGTTATTGTCTCTGCAATGTACTGAAAAAATCAATAACCGTTTGCAGCACATCACTTGCGCCAACAACTATGATACGATCTTCCCCTTGCAAAATTTCATTCGGTCCTGGTGAAATAATGATTTCGGTTCCTCGCCGGATGGCCACGAGGGTAGCACCCGTATTAGACCAGAGGTCAATTTCTTTTAATGAATTTCCCACGACTCGCCAATCTTGTAAAATCCGGATTTCAACAGGATTATAGGGGGCAATATTTTTTAATTTGTCAGAATAACACATTATTTCAGTAACAATCTTACGAAATTGCCGATCATTGTTTTCCTTTTTTTTCATGAGTATTTCTAGTTCCTGTTTTAGTGAGTAGGCAGAAAGCATTTCTTTACGATGCTCGATAAAAAGGTGTGCTTGCTGAGTTGAGAGAACGGTTATTTCTTTACCTTGGGATACGGCGACTACATTGTTTTCTTTTAATATCCCAATCGCCTTTCGAATGGTCTCAGGTGAAATGCGGTATTGACTTGCTAAGAGTGTCCTGCCAGATAGTCTGGTCCCAATGGGAAATTCATCATTGACGATCCTTTTTGCAATATCTAGTGCGATTGATTGATAAGAAGCTACGGATTTTGCCATATATTCACCTCGCTGCCCTTCCTGTTTATTATGCATAACTCGTTGTTAGATGCTTTCATTATACAACTATTTTAAAAATTACACATCTAAAAACTTTTTAAAATAGCAGGAGTTGTTAGTTGAAATGTCGAATTATACATGTTATAAAAGAATAGTAATAGATAAGTGAAGGTGTCGATATCAACTGGTTGGATATCAGGCACCTTTACAATCTGTTTAAAGCGTAATATAATGGTTTGCTAATTATCAGTACCATTAAATTTAGTTTAGGAGAAGATCATCATGTCTGTAAAGAAACTAACTATTTATATTGCATTATTTACCCTGATACTCTGCTGGAAACATGCGAGTGTGACTGCTATGGCTCATGAAGATGGAGAAAAAGTTTATTTATGGGCGAATGATTTGAGTAGAAGTCCTGAAGATCCAGCTTATCTTAGTCTTTATTACCGTTATCGAAAAATGTGTTTCTCAGTTGCTCCTCATGACCAGCATCCGATCGTATTCTTAGGCGATAGTATTACTGATGAGGGGGACTGGTCAAAACTTTTCCCCCACGCGCCAGTAGAAAATAGGGGGATTGGTGGTGACACAACACTTGGCGTGTTGAATCGCTTAGACCAAATTATTGCCTTGAAACCAGCAAAAATCTTTTTGATGATAGGGACCAATGACCTGTGCTTCTACCGCTCGATTCCAGATACGATGACAAACTATCGAGAAATCCTGGATCGGTTGCATACGGAACTGCCAGATACAAAAGTGTATATCCAAAGTGTACTGCCGTTTAATGATACAATATTCCCTTCAAACGGTTTACGTACCAACCGTAATATTAAACAGCTAAATGTGCAAATAAAAAAAATGGCCAAAGAGTATAATGATCCATATATAGATTTAACTCCTACTTTCACTAGTCCTAATGGTCGCCTCCCAGCCAATGATACAGTTGATGGTTTACACCTTAATAATTCGGGATATTCCCTTTGGCGTGAGCAGATTAAGGATCGAGTAATAATAAAATAAGCATAAAAATAACAGGGAGATAATCCCTGTTATTTTTATGCTTATTTTGCACATGATAATGAATAATAAGATATCTTGAACAAGGTTCAGCTAGGTGATATTGCCAAGGAAATGATACTTCGAGAAGGGGGGAAATATATGGAGGCGGACTATAAAGGACGGCTAACATATGCGAAAGGTACATCGGTTGAATTTGTTGTTGGGCCCAATCAAGATGTGGATTTTGGCGATATTTTAGTGATAGAAGGTAAAAATAATGATCGGTTTTATATTAGGGCTTATGATTTTAAGGTGAAATCTCGGTGGTCAGGCATAAATGGTGTTGGTTATCTGATGAGTAAACTGGATGAAAATGGTCAGGTAGAAAATCAAGAAGATCTAGATTTTTATTTGGGCGGTAATCATACTGTAAAAATTGGTATGGCAGAGCAATTATGTTATGCGGATGAGGGTGGTCATTTGTTGAATCCCAAGACGTGTCCAGATTTTTTTTGTCAAGTGCGGGCCTTGAGTCCACAAGATACCAGTTTGCTTGCTGAAATGAAAGGTGATTTAGAAATCGGTTTTTTAAAAAGTGGACGTGGAATCTTAAATATGCCAGTGGGTATCTATGGTTCTAAAGCCATCACGGAGCATATTGGGGTGTTTGGTACCACGGGGTCAGGTAAAAGTAATCTGATGAAGGTATTAGCTAGTTCGGTAATTGATAATGGCAGTTATGGTTTATTAGTATTTGATGTACACAATGAGTATTTTAGGGATTTATCTGCTCATCCTAGTTCAAAAGATCGTTTATGTGTTTATCATACCGACACCAAGGAGTATGGACAGAAAATTGCCATTAATTTTACTGATGTTGATGCGGAAGATATCATGGCCTGTGCTACTTTTACCGAACCACAATTAGATGCAATCTATAAGCTTTCGACTGTATGGCAAGAAAATTGGATGAAGTATATACTGGAATATGATGTTGCTGATATCATTGAAGAAGTGGCTGGGTGTACCGGTCAGAAGTTTAATGCTCGGACCATCGGCAAGATAAAGAGTGTCTGTTGGAATTTAGTACAGGAACTTAATATTGCTGATGCTGAAGAAACGATTGTGGGTGAAATGCTTACACAGCTGGAACAAGGTAAAATTGTACTTGTTGAATTGAAAAATATTTCATCCGCAGGGGAAAGGGCTTTATCTACCTTGCTATCCAAAAAACTTCTAAATCAATATGCAGGTAAAACCGATTGCGAACGGAGTCAGGTTAAACCTGTGTTGATCGTACTGGAAGAGGCTCATCGCTTTTTGGGGAAAAAAGAACATAGCAGCAATAATGTATTTGCTCAGTTAGTGAGTGAAGCTCGCAAGTTTAATTTGGGAATGTGTATCATTGATCAACAACCGCGTTTGCTAGCTGATAATGTGCTATCCCAGTTAAATACCTTGTTTATTTTAGGCTTGGCATCTAAGGCTGATCGCGCCAAATTAGAAGCCATGTGCCGCAAAGATATTTTGAGTCAACGAAACGAAATAAAAAATTTGGAGTGCGGCGAAATGATTGTAGCGACCAATTATATGCGCTTTGCTGCACCAGTAAAAGTTCACAAGTTTGAAGACTTCTTAGAACAACGCTATGTTGCTCCTGGACTGGCTACAGCGTTTGCATAAGGCATATTGGAAAAAATAGATAGATATTATCTATTTTTTTTTGCTATATATAACGCACTAAAAACGTTTTTCTTACCGTGTTTTGTAATAAGAAGCGGGGTGTCAACATATGTTTTATATGGATGGAGGGAGGGAGTGTTGTGCATAACAATAAGCAATGGCAAAGATTAGCAAGCATATTAGAGATTCCTGAGGATATTGTATTAGATTTGCCCCGAATTACTATGCTTGGCAATAGACAATTGCTGGTAGAAAATCATAAAGGTATTATTGAGTACACCCCTTCGTTAGTACGTATAAAATTAGAACAAGGCGAGCTAATTATTACAGGCAAAAATTTGATGCTAGGTAATTTGCAAATTGAACAAATTTTAGTGGAGGGCATAGTGGGGGATGTAAAATATGATATTTAATTTGCACAATTATATTCATGGCACTGTTACGCTAAAAGTCAGTGGTTCTATGCCAGAAAAATTTATTAATCTTTGTATGCTGGAAAAAAAGAAAGTATTGCGGATTTCTAAACGGAATGACGACTTTATTGTCTGTATGGATTTGCAGGATTTTTTTAGGATACGACCATTGGTGCGCAAAAGCCAAAGTCGTGTACAGGTGATTGGCTATTGGGGGCTACCCTTTGTAACGAGAAGAATTAAGGGGCGTAAAATGCTGGTGGTTGGTGGCGTTTTGTTTTTGATTATCATCAATATGTTGATGTCATACATATGGTTTATTGATATCGTTGGTACAAAAGCCATACCAGCACAGCAGGTAAAAGAATATGTATATCAATATGGCTTAAAACCAGGTGTATTAAAAGATACTGTTAGCACTAAATTTATTGAAAATCAAATATTACTCAACATTCCTGAAATTGCATGGGTCAGTATTAATTTTACGGGGACACGAGCGGTAGTGGAAGTTGTAGAAAAGACTATATCGAAAGAAGTGGATAAGACACCTGCTAATATCATTGCTAGTAAAGATGGGGTCATTACCGAGGTGATTGCCTTAACCGGGCAAAGTGTGGTTAAAAAAGGGGATACCGTTAAAAAAGGAGATATATTAATTAAAGGTTTGACCTATGATGGCAAAGAAACGTCGGAAGCGGTTCCTCAACTAGCACCAGAACCGATCAGAGCAAATGGCATTGTAAAAGCTAAGGTATGGTATGAAGGTTATGGTGAAACAGAACTGGTTACAGCCAGTCATGAACGCACTGGTCAGAAAAAAGTTAGTATTCTATTGCGAATTTTTGGTCATGAATTTTATTTAAAACCAGTAACACTGGACTCGGAGAAACAATTCGACGTAGAGGTGGTTAATAAAAAACTTTCATGGTGGAGGAATAGTGACGTTGCTGTCGAATATATCATAAGTACTTATTATGAATTAACTACCAAGATGGTTGAGCTCAACATAGAAGAAGCACGAGAACAGGGAAAAATCAAAGCGTTAGAAGAAATACAAGATTTAATCCCCGCAACAGCACATGTACTATCAAGGACGGTAGAGGTCTTGAAAACCTCTGAAACCAACTTGGTACGTGTTAAAGTGAATATAGAAACTGCAGAAGATATTGGGCAAGTTATGAATATACCGTAATCAAATTTTAGCAAAAGTCTTAATTAAATTGTACTTTGCATAGGACTAGTGGTAATGGGGAACACTTATCTTGTTGATCGTATGGCAAGGTTTTCCTCTTACTCTAGTCTTTGTATGTTATAGTTGCGTGTTTAGTGGAGCGCTGCTAAGTGGAGTTGAAATGTATGACATCATTAAATGGTAAATTGCGAGATTTTTTTGTTCAACCGACAAGCGTATATGCGAAACCCATTGCACGGAGAATTGTATTAGGTTTGGCATTTTTTTTCTTGTTTATGATTATTTTATCAACAGAGTTTATTTCGGATAAAGTATTTTTTGAAGTAGGACAAGTAAGTGATCGGGATGTTATTTCCCCTAAGACGGTTGCGTATGTGGATTTGGCGAAAACGAAAAAACTTGAAATGGAAGTATTAGCGAGTGTGCTTGATGTGTATGATCTTGATGCATCCATCATCGTGAAAGCAGAAGGTAGTATCGAGGGGATATTTAAAGCTGCACGTATGGTAGCCTTAGATAAAACAATAACATCATCGACGCAAAAAGTAGAAAAAATTCGGCAATTTTCCCCAGTGCCCTTAACTGATACCGTTATCGATGCATTAACCACACTTGACGAAAAATCCCTCAGTAATGCAGAGGATCAGACAAAAACAATAGTACGAAAGTATTTTCAACGGGGTATCCGTGATGATGATTTGGAGATGGCTAAAAAAAATATTGGGCTTGAAACCGAAGAATTGGGGTTGGGCAAAGATCCCCAGACCGTAGTGATTGGCATTGCGCAAGCATTATTGCAACCTAATTTTGTACTCAATGCACGGGAGACAGATAAGCGTAAACAATTGGCGGTATCAAACATTGAACCTATACGAGAAATTGTGAAAAAAGGCCAGGTGATGGTTCGGCGTGGTGATATTGTTACTGCAGAACAAATTCACGGTATGGAAGAAGTAGGACTATCTAAAGGGCATGTTAGTGAAATGCGTATTTTTGGCTTGGCAGTGTTTATTTTAATTATCATGTCAATTATATTAGGCTACATGTATAAATTTGCTCATCCCATCTATCAAAGCGACGTGCATGTATTGCTGTTAGGATTCATCATTGCGGTGACATTACTGCTTGGCAAAGCGGCACATTATTATTCGGATTTTGTCGCTCCCATTGCTGCTGGTGCCTTGCTCGTGGCGATTTTGATTGATGCCAGAGTTGCCTTGTTAGTTAGTGTTGCGCTATCATTATTGTTTGGTGTAATTGCACAGTACGATTTGCGTGTCGTATCAATGGCTTTACTCGGCAGTATGATTGGTGTATATAGTGTAACAAAACGAACCCATGGCTATAGCTTAACAAAAACAGGATTGTGGATTGCTATTTCCAATTGTTTGGCGATTGCTTCCACAGGTTTTATTGGCGATATGGACATTAGCCAGATTGCGCAACAAGTTATCCTCGGCATTTTAGGTGGTATTGGAGCCTCGATTATTACTACTGGCATATTACCTTATTTGGAAAATGCCTTTAATATTATTACACCTTTAAAATTATTAGAGTTAGCTCAGCCCAATCACCCCTTATTACAGCGTTTGCTGTTAGATGCTCCCGGAACCTATCATCATAGTGTAATGGTTGGTAACTTGGCAGAAACAGCAGCGAGCAGTATTGGTGCAGATCCTATTACAGTAAGGGTAGGGGCTTATTATCATGATATCGGTAAAATTAAACGTCCGTGCTTTTTTGTAGAAAATCAGGTGGGGCATGAAAATCCCCATGAAAAAATTGCACCTTCATTAAGTACGTTGATTGTGACCTCTCATATTAAAGATGGTGTAGATCTATGCCATGATTATAAGCTACCACAAGTCATTATTGATATTGTCAAGCAACATCATGGTACAATGCTAGTGTCGTATTTTTATAAACAGGCAACTGAAAATGAGCATGGAGAGTGCATTATTGAAGCTGATTTTCGCTACGAAGGACCGCGCCCTCAGAGCAAAGAAGCTGCTCTTATTATGCTTGCAGATGCTTGTGAGGCAGCAGTTCGATCCATTGCAAAACCAAATGCCAATCGCATTGAGGCTACCGTGCGTAAACTAATTCGGGAACGATTGCATGATGGGCAACTGGATGAATGTAATTTAACGTTAAAAGATCTTAGTATCATTGGTGATGCATTTACCAGAGTTCTTTCCAGTATGTTTCATAAACGGATTGAATATCCGGAATCTGTAAAAGAACTAGAGAGGAGGAAAAATAAAAATGGAAATAGCAATAAACAACTTACAGGAAAAGACGATAATAACCTCATCGATGGAACAAATAGTGCTGTCAGTATTACAAAAAACTGCTGAGGCATATGACATTGCTCCTCACACCGAGGTAAGTGTTGTCTTGGCCAATGATCAATATATTCATACGCTAAATCGTCAATATCGGGGGAAGGATTGTCCGACTGACGTGCTATCTTTTGCCTTAAACGAAGGCGAAGAACCAGAGGTGGTTGATGGACCGGAGGAAGTGTTACTGGGGGATATTATTATCTCCATTGAAACAGCCACTCGCCAGGCGGAAGAATATGCACATAGTCTAGAACGAGAATTGGCATATTTAACAGTACATGGTATGATGCACTTATTAGGCTATGATCATCTAACAGAAACTGATAAGCAAGAAATGCGTCAGGAAGAAGAACATGTATTATCCCTTTTGGGCATCAATCGTGTATAATAATGGGGAAGCAAAGTATAATCAGTGCCTTTAAGAATGCTTTTGCTGGTATCTGGTATTGCATAGTATATGAGCGTAATATGAAAATCCATTTGATTGTTGCCTTTTTAGTGGGGGGATTGGCTTGGCGGATGGAACTTAATCGCTATGAAATGCTAATTTTATTATTAACAGTTGCTAGTGTCTTAATCACTGAGATGTTCAATACGGTGGTGGAAACATTAGTGGATTTGGTGTCGCCACAGATACATCCTCTGGCCAAAGTTGCAAAAGATGTGGCTGCTGGTATGGTGTTAGTTGTTGCCATAGCTTCGGTACTAGTAGGCTATGTATTATTTTTTAGTAGAATATGGCACTAAGGCGTCTTCAAAAAAATAAGTAGTCAGAATCTTTGACTACTTATTTTATTTCAGATGCCTAATATAAGAAAAAACATTTGTCAGGAGAGATTTAATAATGGTAGTGAATGCAGAACATAAGTCAGGGTTTGTTTCAGTTATTGGCAGACCTAATGTAGGTAAGTCAACGTTAATTAATAGTTTAATTGGGCAAAAAGTGGTTATCATGTCAGATAAACCGCAAACTACACGTAACAAAATTATGTGTGTGCTTACTTTGGATGATGCGCAGATTTTATTTATTGATACACCTGGTATACATAAGCCTAAGCATAAACTAGGTGAATATATGCAAAAGGCAGCTGAAAATACGTTACGTGAAGTAGACGTTGTCTTTTTCGTCGTAGATGCTACCGAAGATATTGGTGGTGGCGAGCGGTATATATTAGACTTACTACAGTCAGTTAAAACACCCGTAATCTTGATTGTGAATAAAATTGATAAGATTGAAAAAACCAAGTTGTTGCCCATCATAACAAAATATTCAGCGCTTTATGAATTTGCTGGTGTAGTGCCGATTTCTGCTCTGGAACATACCAACTTAGATGGTTTGGTTATGGAAGTGAAAAAATATTTAGAGCCGGGACCACAGTATTATCCGGAAGATATGATCACGGATCAACCCGAACGTTTGGTGATTACTGAGTTGATTCGCGAAAAGGTATTACATTCTACACGGGATGAAATCCCTCATTCCATTGCTGTAGACATTGAAGAAATAACAACTAGGCCAAATGAAACCTTATATGTGAGAGCGGTTATTTATGTGGAACGGGAATCGCAAAAGGGGATTGTCATAGGAGCCAAAGGCGCTTTGTTAAAAGAAATAGGACGGTTAGCTCGTATTGATATCGAAAATTTGCTAGGGTCGAAGATTTTTCTGGATTTGTGGGTTAAAGTGAAAAAAGATTGGCGCAATAAAGAGGGAAGTTTGCGGACCTTTGGCTACGATTGATATAAATTTTTTAATGGCTATCGCATAACGATAGCCATTATTTATTGACGATAATGGATTGTGATGGTATCATTTGTAAAGAGGGGTAAAAGAGATTTTTACCATGATTGGAGTTCATATTATTATGTTGATAGGTAATAATATGGAGATGGGAATGAATATTATCTTTTTGTAACAGATTTTGGGGGAGAGATGCATTATCGAGTCGCCTTTATATAGTTTAATGAAATTACTGGGAGCTTTTTTATTGGTTTTAATTAATGGCTTTTTTGTGCTTGCTGAATTTTCGTTGGTCAAAATTCGCAAAACCCGTTTAGAAGAACTTGTACGTCAAGGGAATAGCCGAGCTGAACTGGCCTTACGCGTAGTAACATCCTTTGATACCTATCTTGGTGCTACTCAACTTGGGATTACATTGGCATCACTGGCTTTAGGTTGGCTTGGAGAACCAGCGGTATCATCACTGTTAGAACCCGTGCTATTTATGTATTTTCCTGGTTCTGTTTGGCTCTTAAAAACAATTGCCATTGCAATTGGATTTATTGTCATTACTTTTATGCACATTGTATTGGGTGAATTGGTACCCAAATCCATGGCAATTCAACGAGTGGAAGATATGGCACTATTTTGTGTATGGCCGTTGTATATTTTTCATAAAATCGGGTATCCAATCATTGTATTATTTAATCGCACGGCAAAGGCTATTTTGCTTATGATGGGAATTCAAGCAGTCAATGAGAGTGATTTAGCTCATTCAGAAGAAGAACTACGAATGCTTGTCAGTGCTAGTCATCGCGGTGGAGTATTAAATCAAATCGAAAGTGATTTGATTGACAATGTATTTGATTTTGGCGATCGTGTAGCCCATGAGGTCATGGTACCTCGTCAAGATATGATTTGTTTGTTCGCTGATGATTCTTATGAAGAGAACTTAAAAGTAGTACGTGAAACTCATCATACACGGTACCCCTTATGTATTGATGACAAAGACCATATCATTGGCGTGATTCATCTGCGCGATTTGATGGACCTTGAATTGTGTAATAATGATAAAAAAGATGTAACAACCATTATGCGTGAAATATTGATGGTTCCAGAAGGTATGTCTGTTTCCCAACTTTTGCAAATTATGCGTCGTAAACGTATGCATCTTTCAGTGGTGGTTGACGAGTTTGGCGGGACTGCAGGTCTTGTCGCTCTAGAAGATATACTGGAAGAAATAGTTGGTGATATTCAGGATGAACATGATGCGGTTATGCAAGCGGAAATTCAACGCATGCCTGATGATACCTATGAATTTGATGGACGCGTACTATTTGATGAAGTTGCACAATTACTGCATATTGATTTAGAAGAACATGAAGAAGATACCATAGGTGGTTATATATTTGGTTTATTGGGTCGTCGCCCTGAAATAGGCGATGTAGTAAATATTGGTGAATATAGTTTTAGCGTATTACAAGTAACTGGTTTTCGCATTGTAAGAGTTCATGCCAAGGCACTTCCACCAGAGGCGAGTGACGAGGTTTAAACTAAGGCATCATCAAAAAAATAACAAATCAGATTCTGGTCTATTTTGAACTATGCGCGGCTTATGGTTCTTCGCCTAGCACAAAATATCCTCAGAATCGTTGACTACTTATTTTCTTTCAGATGTCTAAAAAATGGGAAGGAATGATGTCAAATGTTGTTACGGGATTTTATTTGGAAGGTTTTCCAGAGTACCGGACAGATTGAGGTCTATTTGATGTATTGTTCATGCACTACAGGTGATGAACAATTGGCAACATTGCCCGCCCATACTCAATCGATAGCGTCATTAAACTAAGATATTACGATTACGCGCAAACGAACAAGAATTATATTATGAATAGGATTTTGAGGAAAATATGGCACAATATCAAGCGGAAGCGATCGTAGTAGCAGTACGTGATTGGGGCGATGCTGATAAGATTGTAACTTTGTTTTCTCGTGAATATGGAAAAATTAGTGCTTTTGCCAATGGTGCTCGGCGTCCCAAAAGTCCTTTAGCGGGTGGTATGCAACTATTTACTCATCTTGAGGTAACGCTGGCGCCGGGAAAAAATTCGGATTCGATTAAGCAGTGTGAAATAAAACATGCTTTTCGAAAAATACAGGAAGATTTTGTTTGTATGGCATATGGCGCATTTATTGCGGAGTTAACCGCTGAGCTTTCGCCAGAACGACAACCAGAACCACAGATTTTTGATCTGTTACTGGAAGTATTTCAGATTCTTACGTTGCGTAATCCACGGATGGTAGCGCTAGCTTGGGCATGGCAGTTATTAGCGATCTCAGGGTATTACCCGGAACTTCAGCATTGTACTACTTGTGGAACAGCAATTTGTTTTCCCGCATATTTTAATTATGCGAGCGGAGGTTGTGTTTGTAGTCAATGCGAGCATGATGGTTTGCCCACAATTAGCGAGAATACCAAGGCGTTTATTTCCTGTTTATTGCATATTAACTGGCAGCACCCTGGCGGATTTACCGTAAATGGTACGATTCTAATGCAAACTGAAAATTTATTAATGAGTTATTTAGCACAATGTTTGGACAAACCTCTCCGTTCGATGCAATTTATTAAGCAGGTCTCCTCTGTGATGCAAGGGCCGGATAAGTAATAGGTAGAATAATCCGGAGAAAAAGTGGAGACAATAGAGTAAAAAGTTAATAGGAGGATCTGTATTATGGAAGAAATTACGTTAGAAAAGATAGACATTATACGTGATCGCACTGGAATATCCTATCGGGAAGCAAAGGAAGCATTAGAAAGAAGCAAAGGCAATGTGTTGGAAGCTTTAATTGAGCTGGATGAGAAGAAAGACACAAACTGGACCGAGGAGTTTTCTGTACGGTCAAGTGAAGTGATTGATAAGGTTAAAGGGTTGCTTTATGAAGGTAATGTTAACAAAATCAGTGTAAAGCATGATGGGCGGATTTTAGTTGAAATTCCCGTGACATTTGGTGCCATTGGGGCGGTAGTATTGCCACACCTTGCCGTGTTAGGTGTAATGGTAGCCATGTTTAAACGTTGCACAATTGAAGTGGTGCGTAACGATGGTAGCACCATTAAAACAGAAGTTGCCAATCATGATGAGAAGAAACAAGATTATCATGACAACGGCGGAATTTAATCTTTGTTATTGACAAATAAAAACAACTTTGTTATGATTTTAACTAAAATACGGCAATGCGGGAAAACAGTAACCTAATCATCAGTAGATTTGGTCAGCGAGCTAGGAACAGTGTGAGCCTAGTACATTTGTAGGTGAAGGCATTCCCAAGCTACGAGAGGAAATCTTAAGGGGAGATATTTTGTTGGCCCCTAGGAGAGTAAACCTCGTTATAATGTAAGGTGGGTCATTGTAGATGGCCAATCAGGGTGGAACCGCGGGATTGAACCTCTCGTCCCTGTAACGATATGTTACTGTGGATGTAGGGGTTTTTATATTATTTTTTAGGAGGCGTATGCATTTGACTTTTCAAGAAATTATTTTAACGCTCCAAAATTTTTGGGCGAAACAAAACTGTATTTTAATGCAACCGTATGACGTAGAGAAAGGGGCAGGTACCATGAATCCCGCGACTTTCTTGCGGGCGATAGGGCCAGAACCTTGGAATGTGGCCTATGTTGAACCTTCCCGTCGCCCTGCTGATGGGCGTTATGGCGAAAATCCCAATCGGTTGTTTCAACATCATCAATTCCAAGCAATTATGAAACCATCACCAGCCAACATTCAGGAACTCTATTTAGAAAGTTTGGTCTGCTTAGGGATTGATCCAGCCAAACATGATATTCGCTTTGTCGAAGACAACTGGGAATCTCCAACCCTTGGTGCGTGGGGATTAGGCTGGGAAGTATGGCTAGATGGTATGGAAATTACCCAGTTCACCTATTTTCAACAAGTGGGTGGTATTGATGTCAAACCAGTAGCCGTAGAAATAACTTATGGTCTAGAACGTTTAGCCATGTATATACAAGGAAAAGAAGATGTATATGATTTAGAGTGGGTAGCTGGTGTGTCATATGGTGATATTTTTCATCGTAATGAAGTGGAGCAATCTCATTATAATTTTGAAATTGCTGATACAGCGTTGTTATTTCAATTATTCGATATGTATGAAAAGGAAGCCATACGAATTATTGAAGCAGGCTTCGTGCTACCGGCCTATGATTATGTATTAAAATGCTCCCATACTTTTAACTTGCTGGATGCTCGTGGTGCTATCAGTGTCAGCGAACGTACTGGTTTTATTGGGCGAGTGCGCAATATGGCAAGAATGTGTGCGCAGAGTTATCTAGAGCAACGGGAAAAACTCGGCTTTCCCATGCTTAAGGAGGGGAAATAATCATGGCTAAGGATTTATTGCTAGAAATTGGTACCGAAGAAATTCCAGCTCGCTTTATGCCTGGAGTACTCAAACAGTTAAACACAATTGCTGCGAATAAGCTGGCAGAGCTACGAATTAGCTATACAGAAGTTCAGGTAGTGGGCACACCGCGGCGATTGGTGTTAGTAGTGCGTAATATGGCAGAAGTTCAGGCAGATCAACATAGCGAAAACAAAGGACCTTCCCTTAAAATCGCCTTTGATGGTGAGGGTAAGCCCACCAAAGCGGCACAAGGTTTTGCCCGTGGGCAAGGAGTTGAAGCTGCAGCCTTAGTTGTCAAAGATGGCTACGTGTATGCCATGGTGCATGAAGTGGGCAAAGTCGTAGCGAATTTGTTACCAGAGTTGTTAACTAACATGATTGACAGCTTGAACTTTCCGAAGAATATGCGATGGGCAGATTTGGATCGCAAGTTTGTAAGACCAGTACGTTGGCTGTTAGCGCTATTCGGTAATGAAGTTATACCCTTTACCATGGCAGAAGTAGCTACGAGCAATTTGACACGAGGACATCGTTTTTTAAGCACCGGTGAGTTTCCGATTCACTCGGTTGAAGAATATTTTGAGACAATGGCTGAACAGTATGTAATGATTGATCAAGAAGCTCGGCGCAAGGTGATTCGTCAGCAAGTAGAAAAAATTGCCCTTGAACAAGGTGGTACCGCCACAATTGATGAAGAATTGCTCGATGAGGTAGTATATCTAGTCGAATATCCTACGGCTTTATGTGGACGCTTTGATGCCAAGTACTTATCTTTGCCTCCTGAAGCAATTATTACGCCCATGCGTGAACATCAACGTTACTTTCCGGTGTTTTCTCCCACGGGTGCATTATTGCCAGTGTTTATAACCGTACGCAATGGCGGGGCCGAGCACATTGACATCGTTCGGCACGGCAATGAACGGGTGTTAAAGGCTAGGTTAGCCGATGCCCAGTTCTTTTATGAAGAAGATAAGAAAATTAAATTAGTTGATCGTCTCGATAAACTTAAAACCGTTGTGTTTCAAGATGGTCTAGGTAGTATTTATGACAAAATATTGCGCATTAAGGGGTTGGCTGTAAGTATCGCTAAAGCCATGGGTGTTAATGAATCATTGGTTCCTGTAATCGAAAGGGGCGCAATGCTGGCTAAGGCTGATCTGGTTACCGGTATGGTATGTGAGTTTACCGAGTTGCAGGGAACCATGGGGTGCGAATATGCTTTGCTTAATGGTGAACAACCAGCCGTTGCTAAGGCGATTTTCGAACATTATCTTCCTCGTTTTGCAGGAGATATTTTGCCAGAAAGTCAAGTAGGTCAAGTGATTAGTATCGCTGATAAACTGGATAACATTGTGGCAACCTTTAGCCGTGGATTAGTGCCAACAGGTTCACAAGATCCTTATGCACTAAGACGTCAGGCGTTAGGTATTGTTAATATTTTAATTGATGGCAAACACCATGTATCCTTAGCTGATTTATTACTGCAGACTATGGAATTATTGGGTATCTGCGATACGCAGCAACAGCAGAAATTACAAGCTGAGATACAAGAATTTTTCCGCCTGCGGGTTAAAAATGTGCTAGCTGATGAAAAAATACGTTATGATATGATTGATGCTGTCATGGCCGTTGGTATTGATGATGTGTATGATACTTGGTTACGGGCGAAAGCATTAGAATTAGCAGGTTCAGGTCCTGAAATGCTCAAGGCGGTGCAAGCATTTACACGTATTAGTAATCTAATGAAACATGCAACAACGCAAGCGATTGATGAAACCCTATTGACTGCTGATGCAGAACGTAATTTGTATCAACAGTACGCACAGGCTCACAAAGTGGCTGCCGATATGATGGTAGCGAAAGATTACCATGGTGTGCTAGGTGTTGTGATGGAGTTGACTGCGCCGATTGACAGTTTCTTCGGTGAAGTGATGGTTATGGCTGAGGATATGGCTGTACGTAATAATCGTTTGGCGCTACTCAAGGCAATTACCAATCTTACTGCTACCATCGCAGATATCAGCAAAATTGTCGCTTCCTAAGGCTTAATGTACATGTTATAGTAAGGTATGCAGTTGATAGACAGCAAGGTAATTTCTTTCAGATGCTAAGGAGGGGGACATTATAGTTAAATCAACGGTAATTTATGCATTGTCGGATTCCATTGGGGAAACAGCCGAGATGATAGCGAGGGCTACCGCTAGCCAATTTAACGAAGATGACTTTGAAATCATTCGTATTCCTTATATTAAAGGGGCTGAGCAAATTGAAAGAATTATCGAGGAAGCAACCAGTCATAATAGTGTAATTTGCCATACCATCGTTGATCCTGATCTACGAGAGGCTTTGCTATTTCAGGCGGAGCAATTTGACATTCCGGCAATTGATGTGATGGGACAAATGATTCATGCTGTGGAAAATGTATCCGGTATGGTCCCCAAACTAAAACCAGGTCTGATTCACAGATTGGATGAAGATTATTTTAAACGGGTTGCGGCCGTGGAGTTTGCTGTAAAATATGATGATGGCAAAAACCCGTGGGGATTGCTAAAGGCTGATATTGTCCTTGTAGGGGTATCGAGAACCTCCAAAACACCTCTTAGTATGTATTTGGCTCATAAAAGAATAAAAGTGGCCAATGTTCCCATGGTACCAGAGATTGCACCGCCAGAACAGTTATTTAAAGTTCCCACGGAGCGGATTGTAGGGTTAATCATTGATCCTGCAAAACTTAATGGAATTCGTGCAGAACGTTTGGTATCCATGGGGCTAGATCCTGCCTCGTGCTATGCTGATTTTGAACGCATTACACAAGAGGTAGAATATGCCAAAAGTATTATGCACCAGTTAAAATGCCCGATTATTGATGTGTCAAATAAGGCAATCGAGGAAACAGCAAATAAAATTCTAGAAATCGTCTGCAATAACGCAACCGGCGATCGATCATATTGTGAAATGCATACAAAATAAGCAAAAAATCCCCCCCAGTTTAAACTGGGGGGGATTACTGTTAGAGAATTGTATTTGCAACTAAGTCATAGCGTAGCGTATCGGTGGTATAGCTGTTATCATTTTGTGTAACGTGTACATTGCCGCTAAAGACCGCAATTTTATCTTGCCAGCTATAACTTACTTGGTCAGCAGTAACTTTCATGTTGGTGCGAGAAAAATTAATATTGCCCTCAATGGTGGCGCGTTTATCACTGCCAGACACCGAGACTTTGTCGCCTGTAAAGTAAATATCATCTTGGGTAACCGTAATGCCACCCGAACCCCATACTTCCAGTGTGGCTACACTTACCTTAGCATGTCCTGCAGTAATAATACGGTTGCCTGTTTCTATATATACATTGCCGTCTAACATGTAGCATCCCGTATTAATGTCCAGATATTGTTGATCAGATCGAATAATGGGTGCTTTGGCAGCGAGGGTGGTAGCGGTGCATAGTAGAATGATCAGTAAAGTAAATGATAAAATTTTTGTTTTCATAACAAGCCTCCTTTCTTATATAATATAAATTTTTTTATTGTATTAAAGAATTATCCTGGAAAACAAAATTCTTTAATACATTCGACATAGTTATTATTATAGCATGTTTATTAAAAATAATAAAATTCACGTAGGAGGAAAATAGTTGTATAATTGAACTAGAAGGGGGCGATGTTGTGAATATCCGTGAACGTATTGAAGAGCAAGAATATAAAGTATTATCTTCATTTGCTAGCAAAAGCCGTGACGCAGTGCGTGATGAAGAGGAAGAGTTGTGTGAATTTCGGACCGCTTTTCAACGTGATCGTGACCGAATTATTCATAGTAAGTCTTTTAGACGTCTAAAGCATAAAACCCAAGTGTATATTTCACCTGGCGATCATTATCGTACACGTATGACTCATAGTCTAGAGGTGGCGCAAATATCACGCACCATTGCCCGAGCATTGATGTTAAATGAAGATCTGACAGAAGCCATTGCCCTGGGGCATGATGTGGGACACACTCCCTTTGGGCATGTTGGCGAATATGCCTTGCGGGATATTATTGGAAACTATAATCACAATGAACAAAGTTTGCGAGTGGTGCAATATATCGATCGCGGAGGCAGGGGCCTTAATCTGACTGTTGAAGTAAAAGATGGGATTTTAAATCATACTGGTGAGAATAAAGCTTTCACTCTCGAGGGAAATATTGTGCGGATTGGTGATCGGATTGCCTATTTATGCCATGACTATGATGATGGTATTCGCGCTGGAATGATTAAAATTACTGATTTACCCAAAAAAATTAGTAACGTGTTAGGGACCAACCCTTCCAGTATGATTACGACGATGGTAGGCGATATGATCAACACTTCAGAAGGACATAATGAAATACTAATGTCTGCTAAGGTGCAAAAGGCCGTGGGGGAATTTCGGGAGTTTATGTTTAAAAAGATCTACCATTCTGTGGAGCTGGAAGCCGATCGGAAAAAAGCTCAATATATTATTCATAAGTTATATGAACATTTTATGGTTCATCCCGAAGGATTGCCCCAAGAGTATTTAGAACGGGAAGATAAATGGGGATTAGAGATAACCATTGTCGATTATATTGCAGGTTTGACCGATTTATATGCGGTTCATTTATTTGAAAAATTATTCATTCCTTCCAAGTGGATTTCATTATGAGTGCTTACAAGAATAGCGTGCCAATTTCATAGAAGCAGAGACCGATATTTGGTGAGCGGTCTTTAAAGCGAGGGAGGTTATTTTTTGATGGGACGATTATATGCACCGGTTCGCACCTGGCGAGTGATTGTTTTTTTGATGGTAGGATTATTGTGGAATCTTTACCACAATAGTCCTACTTGCTTTAGCGCAACACCTAGCTATGAAATGCAGACCACTCCTGCAAACGGAGTGGTTACCATCGAGCGCCAACCAACTCTACAGTGGTTAGTTTTTCCCAATGGTAATCAGATTAATGAAGCCAAATTATCACTAGATGGTCAGAGTGTACCCGTGCAACAAGTTGCCGCTGGCACGGCGGTAGCTTTGCGATATCAACCCACGGTTGATCTGGCAGTCGGTAGTCATACCATGGAGTATGTCCTTACCATTGCTGGCTTTCGTTCCATCACGGTAACAAGTTCTTTTGTGATTACTGATCGAGGACCTGATCTATATAGTGGTAAGGATCGGCTGAAGTTAGCTAACATGGAGGCGGAAGCCATCACAGCCCTCAATGCTTATCGTCAGACCCTAGGGCTTACGGTACTAGTCAAAAATGAAAAATTATCTATGGGTGCCCAGGCTCATGCTAACTATCAGACCTTAAATAACGTGGCAGGGCATTATGAAAGACAAGGGACTCCGGGCTTCACGGGCGTGATTCCTCAAAATCGAGGAGAATTTTTTGGTTATACCGGTTTAGTGGGAGAAGGAATTAGTTTTGATGAGCCTGTAGATAGTATGGGTGTTGATGGCTTAATGGATGCTCCTTATCATCGCCTGGGGCATGTTAATCCCAATTACCGGGAAGTAGGAATTGCTTTTGGCTGGGGCCCTGACAGTACAGTTGTTGATTATGGTAGTGCTGGGGTCAATAATGATGATCGAGTGATGCTCTATCCTTACCCGAACCAAAACGACGCCAAAATTGCCTGGTTTGTGGCGGAAGACCCTAATCCCTTAGCGCGTTATGGAAAAGATAAAGTCACGGTTGGTTATCCCATTAGCATGAGCGTGCATGATGACAAAACAGTAGAGTTGAAGACGGTAACAGCAGCCTTGACGGATGATGGCGGGCGCAATGTGCCATTTTATTTGGTGGACTCTTCACAGGAGACGGAGCATAAATGCCACGTGTTTTTGATTCCAGTTGAGCCACTACTTGCTGGCAAAACGTATACTGTTGCAGTTAATGGGATTCGTGTGCAAAAAGATGGCTCGACCATTCCAGTAAATCGTACCTGGTCGTTTACTACTCGTCCAGAACTTGCGATTAGGCACATTGGGGTAACTACTCTTGATAATGATGAATATGTAGAAGTGGTTACTAAAAATGGTGATCTTCCTGACCTAAACTATACGCTGAGTAGGGATGGCAACCGAATACGTGGTTATGTTGGTCAGGAGAGAGAATATTATTCCTATGATCGAGCACCATTAGAAAACGGTGAATATTCCTTGGAGATAGACAGTAAATTATTTTCACAAACTTTAAATTATAAAGTGGTCATTAGTGGAGAGAAAGGAGATCGGCGGGTAACGATTGTCAACTGAAAACTGGCATGATGATTCATGTCTTAATTCCTGTATAACGGTAAAAGCTCCTAGAAAGCAGATCTGCTTTCTAGGAGCTTTTACTTCTTTAAAAAATGAAGATAGATAGGCTGCATTAAAGAAGTAACATCTATATTGCTGATCTTCCATTCCTGACGATTGCCATGTAGAATCTTTTATGCAACATATATAGATAACACGCTAAATAATTAACAACGATATTTCTGACGATTATCATTTATAAAATTAATTCAACTCATCTAGATGGGATGGGGCAAGTTTTTTCAGGCAACCTATAATAGTGATTTTTAGCGATTGGCTATAGAATAGTTAGCGCGTTATATAGATCAGATATTATCAATCTGCCAATCTATGGGCTGTTTGCCCAGGGAAAGTAATAGGGTATTGGTTTTGGAAAAGGGTTTGCTGTGAAAGAAGCCTCGGCTTGCCGATAAGGGGCTTGGGTGCACAGATTTAATAATATAGTGATTTTTATTGGTTATTAAGCTAGTCTTAGATTGGGCGTTGCTGCCCCATAAAATAAAAACAATGGGTTCGGTTCTTTCATTTAACAAGCTAATGATCTTGTCGGTAAGGTATTGCCAGCCAATGTTTTTATGAGAATTGGGTTGTCCTTCGATCACGGTAAGGACATTGTTAAGGAGCAGCACTCCTTGGTCGCACCACTTTTTTAGATAACCATTATTAGGAATATAACAGTTCATATCATCTCGTAGTTCTTTATAAATATTTGCTAAGGAAGGTGGTGGCTTAATGCCTGGCTTTACGGAGAAACTGAGTCCGTGAGCTTGATTGGGACCGTGGTAAGGGTCTTGGCCTAATATTACGACTGCTACATCATGATAAGCGGTGTAATGGAGAGCATTGAAAATGTCATATTTATCAGGATAAACCGTTTTTGTGCAATATTCTGTAAGTAAGAATTGTCGCAAAGCTACATAATAATCTTTCTTAAACTCATCTTGTAGCAAGTCTTGCCAATCATTTTTAAAATTTATCATATTCATCACCAATTAGATTATATCATAATTGGTGATGAATATGAAGACTGCAGCGCAAAGGGTATGAGTTAATTATACATCGAGACTATGATGCTGGTACCAAATTGCTTTTCCCCGTAGAACATTACCGCCTTCCCCTTTAGTTGCGCCAGGGAAAAACCACAAGTCCCAACAGTTGCAACTAGCACTTGGTCCATATTTCCCATCAGGATAGCCATTATCCTTATAATTAGGATTCAGATCGTCAAGATTATCCGCTGCTTCGGCATGAGTCATGACACGATAACCATCAATAGTCAGATCTAGGGCATTGCACAAGGTAGCGACAACTTGGCTCATGGACTCTATTTGGCAGGGGGTTGGTGGTTCGTCTCCCAAGGAATCGGTAGTAGCATTGTAGCAACAAGCCAATGAGATACTAATTGCACCTGCATTCCGTTTACAAGTATGGGGTTTAATGATCGCTAAATCATTAGTAGTAATATAGATACTGCCATCCTGATCAATATTAAGATGGTGATCGCTAGAAAATTCACCATAGTGGCCAGCGGACCAGTGAAGATACAATTTTACATCCCGCTCCTTATCTTGAGCGATAGACCATAAAGCATTTTTGCTTTGCAAGGCCAGTGAGTTGAGTTGTGCCAGGGTTATTTGCCTCATTACAATTTGATTTTGCGCAATCATATGTTGCTGAATTTTACGAATGGTGGCAATCTCAGTATCAATGACCCAGCCAATCAGTGTCATGGGAATAAAAATACGCTGCCATCCTAAAAGATCACTGATTTGCTGTGTAGCTTTGCTGTGTTTTTCAGTATTTTCCATGTCGTCTGTAATTTTATCTAGTTCAAAAATAATATTTCGAATGATTTCCTTCAACCGACTTTCGGACAGTTTACTAAATAGGACAAATAATAGGATCAATAGTAAATTCAAAGCGACAATTACGCCTAGCGCCCAAAGAAAAATTTGGCTTTGATCTGGAATATACACTGCTATAGGTCCCTCCTTATCATTTTTTTATCTCCCATCGCTGTTTATGTATATTATGTTTAACAGTGAGGGATTGTTATTGTTGTTGATGGGGGAAGCTAACAGCAATGTGGATAGTATATATAGAGGTTGCATTAAGGAATTAACAGCTATATTGCTGATCTGCCAGGAACAGAAGATAGGGCATCGCTTGCTCCCTACGTAAGGTTGCGCGGAGCCCTATCTTCCATTCCTGGCGATTGCCATGTAGAATCTTCTATGCAATATATATGTCAATTTGTTAATGTAATCAATATCGTTAAGGAAAGGATATTATTATGGCGTATAAGCTAATTTGTATTGATATTGATGGAACGTTGCTAAATCATAAGAATAAGATTACCGACAGGACAAAAGAAATCCTCTTAAGGGCACATCAGTTGGGGATTCACATTGTAATAAGTACAGGTCGTATGTATACGGATGCGGAATATTATTCCAAATTGATTGGTGTTAAGTCACCAGTGATCGCCGCAAATGGGGCGTTCATAAAAGCAACGGATACGGATAAAGTAATTTATAAGGCGGTTCTGGGCGAAAGTTTATCACTTGAATTACTGGAACTGTTTCGTAAACATCGTATAACGCCTTATTTTTGCACTCCTCATAAATTTTATTATGGAAATATCATGTTTAAGCTATTTTATTTAGCCACCACAATTGTCGGTACGAGATGTAATAAATTAGATGTGGAATATATTTTTTCATGGAAGCAGTGGCGCAAAATATTGGAAATTGAAAAAGGTAATATTGTAAAAAGTGAGATCATATATCGAGATGCCACCACGATTACCGCCCTGCGCAAGGAACTGCAACAGGTAGCAAATGTAGCGACGGTAGATTCTTCAAAGTATAATGTTGAAATTACCCGCCAAGGGGTGTCTAAAGGGAAGGCCTTAGAAATATTGGCGTCACAGTATGGTGTGCAACGTGAAGAAATTATCAGCATTGGTGATAGTGAAAATGATGTATCCATGATCGAATATGCTGGTCTAGGGATTGCTATGGGAAATTCCTCAAACCTTGTGAAAGAGAAGGCTGATTACATAACAGAATCTAATGAGCAGGAGGGAGTGGCTAATGCCATCAATAAATTTGTCCTTGGTAATAGAAAATAATCCTAAGCACGCTGGATAATTAGGCGTGCTTAGGATTTGTTGGTTTATGGCGTAGGAGGATTGCTGCTAATTTTTGGTTCAGGTACTGCTGGTTTTGATGCCAATTCTTCGGCATAAGCATCGGCTGCATCGTGGCTTGGTGGCAAATCAAATGCGGCTTCTAATATTTTGCGGGCAATCGGTGCTGCGCAGTCAGAGCCAAAGCCACCTTGTTCTACGATCACGGCGATGGCTATAGTGGGTTTATCAAAGGGAGCATATGCTACAAACCAACCGTGATCATCTCCATGAGGATTTTCTGCGGTACTGGTTTTACCAGCGATGGTTAAGGGGAAGTTTTCAAATACATAGCCAGCGGTACCACCTGGAGCAACAACATCACGTAGACCGCCACGAATGGCGTCCAGGGTTTTAGCAGACATGGGGACTGTGCCTAGTTCTTCCGGTTCAAAGGATTTAAGAACTTCACCAGTGGTAGGAGAAATGATTTTGCTTACCAAATAAGGACGATAACGATGACCACCATTGGCAGCCATGCTGATTATTTCTGCCATTTGGATGGGGGTTACTAATTGGAATCCTTGTCCAATTGCGGCGTCAAAGGTTTCAGAGAGATACCAATCTTCATGATAGACTCGTTCTTTATATTTTCGATTGGCCACCAGTCCGTTGTCTTCATCAGGCAAATTAATACCAGTAGGGGCGCCTAACCCGAATTTTCGCGCCCACTCTTCCAAGGTATCAATACCTAGGCGATTTCCTAATTCGTAGAAGTACACATTGTCAGATTTAGCAAGGGCGGTTCTAAAATTGATCCAGCCCAAAGCTTCGTGATTAGCATTACCTTTCCAAGGTATCAGCCAGTGATGACCAGCGTCAAAGATTTTTTCTTCAGGGGTTATTTTGCCTGTTTCTAGGGCAGCCGTACTTGTGACGATTTTAAACGATGAGCCAGGAGGGTAAGAAGCACCAATGGTTCTATTTTGCATGGGATTTCTAGGATTATCATTAATTTCTTTCCAATCCTTTGCAGAGATGCCACCATTAAACTTATTTGGGTCAAAAGTTGGGCGACTTACAATGGCTAAAATTTCTCCTGTTTGCGGATTCATTACCACAGCAGCAGCAGCTTTTGCGCCAGGATTGCCGAATCTGTCTTGTAGAAATCTAAGGCGGTCATCCATGGCCTTTTCGGCAGCCTTTTGGATTTTTGCATCAATAGTTAAAATGAGATCATTTCCGGCAATTGGTTGTTTGGTTCCTAGCATTTGTACTGGTTTTCCAGTGACATTAACCTCAACTTGGGCGCCACCATCAATGCCCCGTAGTTCCTTATCCCATACTTGCTCTAAACCAGTTTTGCCGATGATATCTCCTGATTTATAGCCTTTAGCTTTAGCTTTTTCTAATTGAGAATCACTAATTTCACCTACATAGCCAAAGGTATGGGCAGCTAGTTCGTTGTAAATGTAACTTCTTACTGCTTGCACCTCGACTACAACTCCAGGAAGTTCGTCTCGATGTTCTTCTATTTTGGTTAACAGTTCAGGTCCTACATCGGACTTGATTCTGACGGGTTGAAGGGGATTATCTTGCTTCTTTATTTTGTTTTGTATCTCTTCCGCCTTCATACCTAATAGTTCTGCTAATCTAGTAATAACATCGTCGGGAATGGGGCCGTTGATTGGTACCAGGGAAATAGAAAATCCGGGTCTATTATTTACCAAGGGTACTCCATTTCGATCATAAAAAGTACCACGAGGGGCGGCAAGGGTTAATAATCGAATTCTGTTATCTTCAGATTGCTGTTCAAATTGCTGACCGTGGGCGATTTGTAGCCAAATTAATCGACTCACAAGCAGTACGAAAACAAGAAAAATAACAAAGGATAGTTTGTCGAGGCGTTGATTAGCAGGCTTTTTAGTCACGGGTAACATCCTTTCTATGATTACCAAGGGTTAATGATAGTATAAAAGCTTTGCAGTTATAGACAGCGCACTAAGAAAGTAACAGGTATATTGATTGCCATGTAGCAGATGTAATGCGCTACAGATAATTAAAAAATATTGGTCAAGATAACAAATTTCTTTGGAGATATGTTAACATAATATAGATCTAGTCTATCAATAAATAGCCTTTATTTCAACACGAAAAATTTAACAATATCCTTAATTTTAAGGGGTTGTAGCAACTTTTTTTATTTACAGTTGTAATGAAAATAAGTTACCGTAAAATATTAATAATGTATTGAAAATTGGTACAGGCAATATTGGAATTTACGAGATAATAAATGGGGGATTTCTTATTGTGTTAGTATGGATATGTTACATGTATACATCGTAGCTGGGATGATCATCTTGCTTGCCTGTTTTTTATATGCTAAGATAATAAAGGCAAAAATAATAGATGTAGATTTTACTTTTAGTATGTAAGAATAATAAAAAAATAGAAGGCAAAAGGAATATTTGTAAAATGACGAAAAAATATATCATGGCTCTTGACGCAGCGACCATCAACAGCAGTGCAATACTATTTGATCAAGATTCTAATATTGTTGAAGTTGCCAAAAAAGAATTTACACAAATTAATCCTCAAACTGGTTGGGTTGAACATGATGCTGAGGAAATTTGGAGTACACAACTTGATGTTATGAAACGTGTTTTCAAAGCATCGGGGCTTAATGCTACGGCTATTTCAGCGATTGGTATTGCCAATCAACGGGAGACTACCGTCGTTTGGGATAAAAAAACTGGTAGACCGATCTATAATGCAATTGTGTGGCAATCCACTCAAACTGCAGACATTTGCAATGAGTTAAAAGCACAAGGTTTGGAATGCGAATTTCGTAAAAAGACAGGTTTGATGGTTGATCCGTACTTTTCAGGTACTAAAGTAAAATGGATTTTGGACCATGTGCAAGGGGCTCGGGTCAGAGCACAGCAAGGTGAACTGCTGTTCGGTACCATTGATACGTGGCTGATCTGGAAATTGACAGGCGGCAAAGTTCATGTTACGGACTATTCCAACGCTTCTCGCACCCTGATGTACAACATTCATGAATTAAAATGGGATGAACAACTGTTAGAATATTTAAAGGTGCCTGCCTGTATGTTGCCAGAAGTTAAATCTTCCAGTGAAATATATGGGTATACGAATCCAGCAATCTTTGGTGCAGCGGTTCCCATTGCTGGTGCTGTTGGTGACAAACAAGCTGCGTTATTTGGACAAACTTGTTTCGAACCAGGCATGGCAAAGAATACATATGGCAAGGGTTGCTTCATGTTGATGAACACGGGGAGCACTGTATATGAGTGCCGAAGTGGTTTGTTAACTACCATTGCTTGGGGAATTGATGGTAAAGTAGACTATGCATTGGAAGGTAGTATTAGTGTGGGGGGAGCAGCCATTGACTGGGTGTGTGACAATCTGAAATTATTAGATATGGTCTCGGATTGTGAGTATGTTTGCAAGAAAACCCCTGATGCTGGTGGTGTATATGTAGTGCCTGCCTTTGCGGGTCTTGGTGCTCCCTATTGTGATATGAAAGCTCGTGGTACCATGATGGGCTTGACGCGGGGGACGAGCAAGGCGCAGGTCATCCGTGCAGCGGTAGACTCTATCGCTTACCAGACAAAAGATGTACTGAGAACCATGGAAGTGGATTCTGGTATTCATTTGCAAACATTAAAAGTCGATGGGGATGTTGGGAGTAGCTTGTTAATGCAATTCCAAGCTGATATTCTAGGTGTTTCCGTAGAGCGTCCGAAGTGTACTGCGATTACTGCTCTTGGTGCAGCTTACTTGGCGGGGCTAGCGGTAGGTGTATGGAAAACCAAAGAAGAACTTGTTGCGAATTGGCAACTTGACAAATGCTTTGCGCCAACGATGGATGTTGCCGAGCGCAATCGTTTATATAAAGGCTGGCAAAAAGCCGTAATGCGCACCATCGATTGGGAAGATTAGATACTATTGGGGAAGCAATGAAAAAATTTCGTTGCTTCCCCTTTTTAAAATAGATAGAGATTAATGTTGAATATTCGTTTATAATGCAAATAAAGGTGGATTGTAGATTATGATGGTTTAACATGTAATTTAGCATGGAGGGTAATAAATCATGGCTTTTTTTCAATATGGTCAGGTGGAAATTGAACATCTAAAGAAAAAAGATAAAAAATTAGGTAAGGCCATCGAAAAGATTGGTATGATCGAGCGAGAGGTAACGGTGGACGTTTTTGCCGCGTTGATTCAAAGTGTGTTAAGTCAGCAAATATCTAGTAAGGCCGCACAAACGGTAGGTAGTAGAATGTATGCCTTACTAAACAATGAGCTTACACCACAAGGTATTGTGAATGCAGGCTTAGATAAAATAAAAGAGTGTGGCATGAGTGTAAGAAAAGCTGGCTATATTGTGGGAATTGCAGAGGCTGCGTTGGCAGGAGTTATTGATTTTAATAAGCTACATACCTTAACGGATGAAGAAATTGTAAAAAAATTAATAGCCTTGAATGGCGTGGGTGTTTGGACGGCTGAGATGCTGTTAATTTTCTCATTAGGTAGACCCAATGTGGTGAGTTACGGAGACTTAGCGATACGCAGAGGGATGACGAACTTATATGGCTTAACAGCACTACCGAAAGAAAAATTTGAGGGATATCGTAAAAGGTACTCGCCCTATGGATCGGTAGCCTCGTTGTATTTGTGGGCTCTATCGGTAATGTGATTGGTAAGGGATTCATGGGAAGGAGTAGAGATATGTTTAACTATATATTATTTGATTTAGATGGCACGCTGCTACATTTTGATCAGGATGAGTTTGCTAAGGAATATTTCAACTTGTTGGGAGGGCGGGTGGCTCATTTGGTTGAGCCTAAACAATTTACAAAACAATTATTATTATCTACAAATGAAATGGTGAAAAATTTGGATCAGCATAAGACTAATGAGCAAGTGTTTTGGGAGCATTTTAATGAGAATCTAACAATACCTACGCAAGCCTTAATGCTGATTGTCGAAGAGTTTTATACCCAAGACTTTGCTCAGATTCAGCGGGTTACCAAAAGGGATAGTAATGTTCGTAAGATTCTACAGTCAGTGATAGCGAAAGGGAAAAACATGGTGGTGGCAACAAATCCAATCTTTCCGATGGTTGCTGTTAAGCAACGTTTAGAGTGGGCAGGGGTGGCGGACATGCCCTTTGCACATATTACTAGCTATGAAAAATGTCACTTTTGCAAACCAAATATTGAATATTACCAAGAAATTTTAGCCCAGCTTGGTTGCCGTCCCGAGGAATGCTTGATGATTGGTAATGATGTAGAGGAAGATTTGGCGGCAGGATTAATTGGTATCAAGACCTATTTGGTGACGGACAATATAATTAATGTAAAAGGGTTAGCAAACACCGCAGATTATACCAGTACCTTGGCGGAATTGGCTGTAAGGATAGATGACTTATTACGCTAGTGAGGATTTGCCCTTGTGTTATGGCAAAAATCCATTGGTAGTGAAGCAATAGGCATAGCACATCATGGGTAAGATAATAGCACTCAGCTTTTACAAGCTGAGTGCTATTATCTTTTTTACTAAGGGAAATTACAGGCGGGAAAAATTTGCAAAAAAAGGGTTTTTATACTTGAGTGTCTAATAATGTTATTATGTGTCTGAATTTGAAAATACTAAAATAAATATAAATCTCCCCAATTGATTTGCATTGCTAGAATTCAATTGTTTTTTTATAAACAATGAAAGGGGAAGGTAGGTTGAAGGATGAAAACTTATAATATTATTTATGATGATGGCTATGATTTGTTGGAGTTTTGTTGTAGGGTGGGAATTGATCAAGCACCCAATGTTTTAGTACAGGTGTTCATGGGGATATGTGATAAGGCACAGATTGGTAAGGTGCAACAGGCTATAAAGAGGGCTATGCCACAGGCCAAAGTGGTGGGGGCTAGCACTGCTTGTGAAATTTTACAAGGGCAAATTACCAGTAATGCTTGTATTTTTGCTATTAGTGTATTTGAAAAAACCCGGGTGTCGACTTGTCTTGTGCCCCATGAAGGAACTTCACATTTTAATTCCGGTCAACAGTTGGCACTTCAATTATTTCAATCAGATACCAAGGTGCTGATTCTATTTGGTGACGGGCTAAATACCAATGGCGAGGAAGTGATTCAAGGTATTGATGCAGTGGATCAAGATGTAGTGGTGGCAGGCGGTTTGGCTGGCGACAATGATCAATTGGTACAGACTTTCGTGTTTACGGAGTCCAAATCTAGTGATTGTGGTATTGTAGGCGCTGCTCTACATAATTCAAAATTGTGCGTGTATACAGATTACAATTTTGATTGGGAGCCTTTGGGAAGACCATTAAAAATCACAGCAGGCAGTCGCAATCATATCTACACCATCGAGAATCTGACGGCGGTGGATGCTTTTGGAAAATATCTTGGTGAGGAATTTGCCCAAGGATTACCTCACACTGGTCAGGAATATCCGCTCATGGCAGAACGGGAAGGTTCCATTATCTCAAGACCGATTATCGGCCTTTTGGATAATGGGGGCATGGTTGTCAATGCGAATATGAGAGTGGGCGAAACCGTTCGATTTGGTTATGCTAACTTTAATACGGTGTTAGAGTCAGCACAAAAAATGCATCAACAGTTAGAACAACACCCCATGGAAACTGTATTTGTATATTATTGTACGGCGCGCCTTGGCTTTTTTAAGGCCGTTGGGGTCAGGGAAACGTTACCTAATTATCATGATATTCCAGTGAGCGGCTTTTTTTCATATGGCGAGTTTTCGCGGATGGGCAATCGGAATCAGCTGGTTTGTCAGACGATGACAGTGCTAGTATTATCCGAAGATGATAAGGCACGAGGGCGCCGCAAACAAGAGACTCCAGGAGATATAAAAAATCCTCTGATGCGGGGTAATATGGCGCTCTATAATTTGATTAAAGTAACTTCAGATGAACTAGCAGAGGCAAATCATGAATTGACGATTATGAATACAACGTTAAATCAGGTGAACCATGATTTAGCTTGTGAAATTGAAGAACGAAAGTTGACAGAAGAACAATTAAACAAGGCTAATCTGGTGTTGTTAGAGACTTTGGAAGAGTTGAAAATAACGCAGCAACAAATGATTCGTTCGGAAAAGATGGCGGCATTGGGCAACTTAGTTGCTGGCATGGCTCACGAAATTAATACACCAGTGGGCATTGGTCTCACTGCCTCTTCTTACCTAGAAACGGTAGTAAAGGAATTTGCGCTACTTTGTCAGAACAAGCAGATAAGTCATAGAGAAGTAGATGAATATTTGGATGATTTTCTACAGGCTAGCCAACTGATTCAAAGAAATTTGGGGAGAGCAGCCCAGTTGATCAGCAATTTCAAACAGGTTTCAGTTGATCAATCAAATGAAGTAAAGAGGATTTTTTATATTCGTCAATATCTGGATGAAATTATTACAAGTCTGCAGCCAAAGTTAACACGGACTCAGCACCAGATTATTCTGCAGTGTGAGGATGATTTGCAGATGAATGGTTATCCCGGGGTTTTTTATCAAATTTTAACCAATTTAGTGATGAACTCCTTTTTACATGCCTTTGATGAGAAACAAAGCGGAATCATTCAGATTAGTGCCCAGATGGAAGGTTCTGAGTTGCTACTGGTATATGAGGATAATGGTAAAGGAATGGCGAAAAATATCCTAAATCACATTTTTGATCCTTTCTTTACAACCAAGCGAGGGCATGGTGGTACGGGACTTGGTTTGTATATTATTTATAATTTGGTCACACAAAAATTAGGTGGCACCATTACTTGTGTTAGTACATTAGGGTGTGGGACGAAGTTTACCATGCTAATACCCATGAAGGAATAATAAAAAAACGAGAAACAGGTAAGTATATTCTAAAGAGAATATACTTACCTGTTTCCTATTTAGTACCACTAATTTGGTGCCCCTGCTCCATGATGATCAGCTGATCACCTAAATAGGTTGCTTCCTCATAGTCATGAGTGACTAAGATAAAGGGGATCTTCCAAATGGCATGTAGCTTTTTTAACTCATCCTGCAATTCTTTGCGCGTATTGCTATCGAGGGCAGATAAGGGTTCATCAAGAATGAGAATGTCGGGCTCAGTAATTAAGGCTCGTGCTAGTGCAACGCGTTGCTTCTCGCCACCAGATAAGGTGTTGGGAAAACGATGGAGCAGGTGGTTAATTTTTAATAAAGTAAGTAGCTCTAGCAAACTTTTTTCTACGCCTTCCGTTGTTAATTTTACCCCATATAGAATATTCTTCCGTACATCATAATGAGGGAATAAAGCATAATCTTGAAAGACAAAGCCAATTTTTCGCTGTTGTGGGGCAACACAAATTTTTTTTGCAGATGAAAAAAAACAATGGTCTCCAAGGGAAATTTCTCCGGAGTCAGCTTTGGCGAGCCCAGCGATACAACGGAGCGTCGTGGTTTTGCCACAACCTGAGGGACCAAACAATACGAGAATATTGTTTTTAATAGAAAAGGACAAAGTAAGAAGAAAATCAGGTAGTTTTTTCTGGATGTTTACAGTAAGCATTTAGTGTTTCTCCTTACTTGTTAGCATCGCACTATGCTTTTTTGACCATAGGTTGATGCCATAGATCATACTGAAGGTAATAAAACTAATGATTAACACATATATCCCCGCGACTTCCAGATTGTTAGCATCGGCAGCAAAGTAAATAGCGGTGGGAATGGTTTGTGTTTTGCCAGGGATATTACCTGCAATCATGATGGTTGCGCCAAATTCACCCAGGGCCCTTGCATAGGATAATACCATACCCGATAGTAAACCGGGCCAAGCCAAGGGCAGGGTAATGCTATACAGGACGCGAAATTCATTTGCTCCTAATGTACGAGCGACATCTTCGAAAGTAGTATCAATACTTTGAAAGGCCGCCTTCGCACTTTGGTACATCAGGGGGAAGGCTACAATCGTTGCGGCAATTGCAGCTGCTTGGGCAGTAAAGACCAGTTCCAACGCAAAGTGTTCATATAAAAATTTACCGACAAGCCCATTTTTGCCAAGGAGTAGTAATAAGGCAAAGCCACTAACCACTGGTGGTAGTACTAAGGGTAAGGTGATGAAGGCCTCAACCAGTTCTTTACCAGGGAAGTTACACCGCGCCATAAAAAGTGAAAGAGGAATGCCAAGCAGTGTCACAAGGCAAAGGGATTCAGTAGCAATTAGTAAGGAAAGATATACAGGATGCCAGTCGAGTTGGAACATAAATAGTGATCTCCTAATTAGTTTAGTGGCGTAAAACCATACTTTTTAAAGACGGCGCTGGCTTCAGGCGTTGTTAAATAAGCGGCGAAGTCTTGAGAGGCCTTATCTTGTTTGGTAGCGGCTAAAACTGCGATTGGATAGAGGATTGGATCATGGGAATCAGCAGGGGCAGTTGCAACAATCTTAACTTTTGGGCTGATGGCTGCATCGGTTTTGTAGACAGCACCAGCTTCCACATTACCCGTTTCTACATAAGTTAGTACCGTTCGCACATCTTTTGCGATAATCACCTTTGCTGATACTTGATCCAGCAGGTTGAATTTTTTTAACACTTGTTGGGTATATTGACCAGCAGGTACGCTTTCTGGTGCACCCATGGCAAATTTATGGATGGCTTCATTGCTTAAGTCTGCAAAGTTGCCTAGCTGTAAGGTTGAATCTTTGGGAACAATCAACACAAGTTCATTTTTGAGAAGATTCTTTTTGGTTTCGGTTTTAATAAGTTGTTTTTTTTCTAAATCCTCCATTTGCTTAGTAGCAGCGGAAATGAAAATATCCACAGGTGCTCCCTCTTCAATTTGTTTTTCTAAGGTACCAGAAGCGCCTAAGTTATCGTTAATCTTCACGGTAGGGTGTGTAACTTGGTAATTTTTTTGAATTTCCAGTAAGACATCTTTCAAACTTGCAGCAGCAGAAATGGTGATTTCCACAGGAGCCACTGACGTATCTTGTCCGCATCCAGCCAGTGGGATGCTGAGCGCCAGCAAGAGGGGTAACCAAAATTTTTTCATACAAAGATCACGATCCTTTTCTGAATTTTATAAAATAACGTTTCTATTCCAGCATTACCTGCAGAGGGGTTAGTGCATTGTATATTAATAGTAACAAAAAATAACAAAAAAGAATAGTAGTGAAGAGGTACAAGTATGGGAAAATCATAAAGTAATTGCGATTTTACAAAATTAAATAAAAATTTATTATCATAGGAGGAATTTCTTATTATCTGAAGAATATAAACAATAAAGACAATAGTAATAATATAGACAATAAAGAAAATAAAGATAACCATAAGAGGTGGTGAATTTGTGCATTATAAAAAGCGGCTAGAATTATATATCCCGTTAGTGCATTTTATTGCAGATATTATCGGTTCTCATTGCGAAGTATTGTTGCACGATATTGTAGATGTAGAAAACTCGGTCATTGCAATTCGCAATGGTTACATAAGTGGCCGATATATAGGGTGTCCTTTAACGGATTTAGGGTTTAAATTGTTAGAAAATAGAACCTATTTAAATCGTGATTCGCTTGTTAATTATCGTAGCCGTACGGATAGTGGGGAAAAATTAATATCATCGACTTATTATATTAAAGATGAAGATGGGGTCTTAATTGGGATGATTTGCGTCAATATTTTAAATTTTGCTGAAAATCAGGGCAATAAAACGTTAACAGAGCATACGTTGAAGACCTTGTTTAATAATGTTATTCCCGTGGATGATAGTGAAGAAGTGACAGAATCCTTAAGTACCTCCCTAAATAATATTGTAGATGATGGGATTGGGAAAGTAATGATTAAATATAATATTTCAGCGGAGCGAATGTCCAGTGAGGAAAAAAGTGCAATTGTGCAAGAACTTCGCACTAATGGAATTTTCAAGATTAAAGGGGCAATCCCCAAGGTGGCAAGTGCTTTAAAAACATCAGAAAGTACGATTTATCGATATTTAGCGATGAAGTAATGGAGTTAGTTTTTTTGTTGGTACCTCTCAGAACTTGTTCTGGTAATAAGATAAATGGTGTGGTACAAAAAATGGTTAGGAGGATTTAATATGCATGTCTCGTTAGAAGAAATACAAAGAGCACGGCAAACCCTAAACGGTGTAATCTGTCGAACCGGCTTAGCCTATACCAACACAGTCAGTGAAATGAGTGGCAATCATATTTATCTCAAAATGGAAAATCTGCAGCGTACAGGCTCTTTCAAATTACGCGGAGCCTACAATAAAATAGCCAATTTAAGTGACAACGAAAAGGCACAAGGCGTAATTGCTTCTTCTGCTGGAAATCATGCCCAGGGGGTAGCGCTGGCGGCTACAGCATTTGGTATTAATTCTACGGTAGTTATGCCTAAGGGGGCTCCCTTATCGAAGGTAAATGCTACTCGTGGTTACGGTGCTACGGTGGTTTTGCACGGGGATGTGTATGACGAAGCCTATGCAGAGGCTAAACGAATTCAAGCCGAACAAAATGCTACTTTTATTCATCCTTTTGATGATCCTATGGTTATTGCGGGTCAAGGAACCATTGGCCTAGAAATATTAGAGGACTTACCTGAGGTAGAAGTGGTTGTCGTGCCAATTGGTGGCGGCGGGTTAATTGCTGGCGTAGCATTGGCGTTGAAACAAGTAAAACCAAGTATAAAGATCATTGGTGTGCAGACTAAAAATATGCCTTCTATGGCCCAAGCAATTGCCAATAAAAGCATTGGTACCATTAATGGTATGCCAACCATTGCCGATGGTATTGCGGTTAAAACTCCAGGTAATCTAACCTTTGATATTGTTCAACGTTATGTGGATGATATTGTTACGGTAGATGAAGAGGAAATCGCCAGCGCAATTTTATTGTTGTTGGAAAGGGTTAAGACGGTATCGGAAGGGGCGGGTGCTGTATCTGTTGCCGCTGTACTCAATCGCTTCTCTGCTTACCGAGATCGCAAAATAGCCGCTGTAATTAGCGGTGGTAATATTGATGTAAATACCATGACGCGTATTATTAACAAAGGGTTAGTGAAGTCTGGACGTAAGGTCTTTTTTGATACTGTGATACCAGACAAGCCTGGTATGTTGTGGAAATTATTGCAATTGATTGCGAATGCAGGAGCAAATGTACTTGCGATCACCCATAGCCGGGAAAATAGAGATGTTGCTTTGGGGTGTGCTCGGGTGCAATTAGAATTAGAAACAGCTGATGAAGAACAAATTTACAAAATTAAGAAATTAATGGAACAAAGCCAGTACAGCGTAAACATTCGCTAATAAAGGAAGGGTATTTAGAAATAACTTTACAAAATTAATGAAGTAAGAACAATATCGCGGAACTATTTGCTGATAAAGGAAGTGTATTTATTATGACAGATGATAAATTAAGCAGAGGACTTAAAGCACGCCATATTGAGTTAATTGCACTAGGGGGAACGATTGGTGTTGGCTTGTTCATGGGTTCAGCAAGCACGATTAAATGGGCTGGACCATCAGTGCTACTGGCGTATGCCTTAGCAGGTGTTGTTATGTTTTGGGTTATGCGTATCATGGGAGAAATGCTTTTTCTTGAGCCGGTTACTGGTTCGTTCGCTACCTATGCTCATAAGTATGTTAGTCCTTTGGCTGGTTATTTGACGGCGTGGTGTTATTGGTTTTTGTGGGTTACAGTAGGAATGGCGGAAGTTACCGCAATCGGGATTTATGTGGCCTACTGGTTTCCTACCATTCCTCAATGGATACCGGCCTTGGTAGGGGTAGCCATTGTGGCAACGGCTAATTTAGCAGCGGTAAAATATTATGGGGAATTTGAATTTTGGTTTGCGTTGGTTAAGGTCGTAGCCATTGTTGTGATGCTGATAATTGGTACAGGGCTGATCTTCTTTGGTATTGGTAACGGTGGTGTGCCGATTGGCTTTGAAAACCTGTATATTCATGGCGGCTTTTTCCCCGGTGGAATTGAAGGCTTCTTATTTGCCCTCTGTTTAGTAACGGCTTCTTATCAGGGCGTGGAATTAGTAGGGATTACTGCTGGTGAAGCGGAAGATCCTAAAAATACCTTGCGTAATGCCATTCAAAATATTATTTGGCGTATTTTAATTTTCTATGTTGGTGCAATTTTTGTAATTGTCACGATTTATCCATGGAATGAGATTGGTAGCATTGGTAGTCCTTTCGTTATGACCTTTGCTAAAGTTGGGATTGTTGCTGCCGCTGGTATTATTAATTTTGTTGTACTGACAGCAGCCATGTCAGGTTGTAATAGTGGTATTTACAGTGCAGGCAGAATGCTGTATACTTTAGCTGAAAATGGTCAAGCTCCTAAGTTTTTTGGTAAAGTATCGGAAAGCGGAGTGCCAAGAAATAGTATTATGACGACCATTGCTTGTTTGTTATTAGGTGTAGTGTTTAATATCATTGCGCCAAACTCCAAGTTATTCTTGTATATTTACAGCGCTAGTATTCTGCCCGGCATGATTCCATGGTTTGTACTAGCGATTAGTCAGCTCAAATTTAGAAAAAGATGGGCTAATGAGATGAAAGATCACCCTTTTAAATCTCCATTGTTCCCAATTAGTAACTATGCAACCATCATCTTTTTGTCCTTAGTGCTAGTTGGTATGTGGTTCAATGATGATACTCGCGTATCGTTAATTGTGGGTGCTGTATTTTGTGCGATCGTTACGGCAAGCTTCTATGGTTTCGGCATTGGGAAGAAACAAACAATTCCTGGAACAAATGATGAGGACTAGGCTGACCCCGAATTGGTCAGCGAAAATGTGGGTGGGGAATGTAGCCCATCTGCAGCACAATAAGTATGCAGTGTGCTCCCACTGATAAAGGTGGGAGTCAGTGTTTTGGATTAGACCCTAATTTTGATAACGAAAGAAGGAATGAATTTCATGGCAAGAAAAATGAAGACTATGGATGGCAATACGGCGGCGGCTCACATCTCCTATGCATTTACCGATGTAGCGGCAATTTATCCGATCACTCCATCTACTAACATGGCAGAACATGCTGATGAGTGGGGTGCACAAGGTAGAAAAAATATTTTTGGACAAGAATTAAAAATTGTCGAAATGCAGTCTGAAGCAGGTGCAGCAGGTGCCGTACACGGTTCTCTACATGCAGGGGCATTAACCACAACCTATACGGCATCTCAAGGCTTGTTATTGATGATTCCTAATATGTATAAAATTGCTGGTGAACTTTTGCCAGCGGTATTCCATGTAAGTGCTCGCGCTCTTGGTGCCAATTCACTTAGCATTTTTGGTGATCATCAAGACGTTATGGCGACAAGACAAACAGGCTTTGCACTGCTTGCGGAAAGTAGCGTACAGCAAGTTATGGATTTAGCAGGTGTGGCTCATTTATCAGCAATCAAAGGTCGCGTTCCCTTCCTTAACTTCTTTGATGGTTTCCGTACTTCCCATGAAGTGCAAAAAATCGAAGTTCTGGAATATGATGAATTAGCAAAATTAGTCGATATGGATGCTGTGGATGAATTTAGAAGAAAAGCATTGAACCCTGATCATCCTGTGATCAAAGGTACCGTGCAAAACTCTGATATTTACTTCCAACAACGGGAAGTTACTAATAAATATTATCAAGCACTGCCAGAAATCGTGGAAAACTATATGGCAGAAATCAAGAAACTTACAGGCCGTGAGTATCATTTATTTAATTATTATGGCGCGCCTGATGCCGAGCGTATGATCATCGCTATGGGTTCCGTATGTGAAGCCATAGAAGAAACAGTAGACTATATGAATGCCCAGGGCGAAAAAGTTGGTCTATTGACGGTTCATTTATACAGACCTTTTTCTATTGAACATTTCTTCAAGTACATTCCTAAAACAGTGAAGAAAATTGCGGTTCTTGATCGCACAAAAGAACAGGGTGCTTTCGCTGAACCGTTGTACTTAGATGTAAAAGCTGTATTTAGCGGTCTAGAATGGCAACCAACAATTGTTGGTGGTAGATGTGGAGTTGGTGGCAAGGATGTTGTTCCTGGCCACATTCAAGGCATTTTTGCAAACTTAAATCAAGAAAAACCAAAAGATCACTTCACGGTTGGGATTGTTGATGATGTAACTCACACTTCCTTACCATTTGGTGAAGATATTGATCCTACTACCGCTGGAACTACCGCGTGTAAATTCTGGGGACTTGGTTCTGACGGAACGGTTGGCGCCAATAAAAGTGCCGTTGGGATCATTGGTGATCATACCGACATGTATGCTCAAGCATACTTTGCTTATGATTCCAAAAAATCCGGTGGTGTTACCATTTCCCACTTACGGTTTGGTAAAAATCCAATAAAATCCCCTTACTTAATCAACAAAGCTAATTTTATAGCTTGCCATAATCAATCTTATGTAAGCAAATACAACGTGCTCGAAGGTCTCAAGAAGAATGGTAGTTTCCTATTGAACTGTAATTGGACAGAAGAGGAACTCGATACGAATTTGCCTGCTATGATGAAACGTTATATTGCGAAGAATAATATTAATTTCTATACCTTAGATGCCGTTGGCATTGCCCAAAAAATTGGTCTGGGTGGCAGAATTAATATGATCATGCAATCCGCATTCTTTAAGATTGCCAATATTATCCCTGTGGAAGACGCGGTTGCCCACTTGAAAACAGCAGTCGTGAAATCTTATGGCAAAAAAGGCGAAAAAGTCGTCAACATGAATAATGCTGCCATTGATACAGGTGTTCAATCCATCGTGCAAATTAATGTTCCTGCAGCATGGGCTGATGCACAAGATGAAAGTTGCGAAGAGCAAGCAGTGCCAGCTTTCATTAAAAACGTATTGATTCCTATGAATCGTCAAGAAGGGGATTTATTGCCGGTTAGTGCTTTTATTCCGATGGAAGATGGTACTTTCCCAATGGGGACAGCGGCTTATGAAAAACGTGGTATCGCCATCAACGTTCCTTGCTGGGTATCTGAAAATTGTATCCAATGTAATCAGTGCTCTTATGTATGTCCTCATGCTGCTATTAGACCAATTTTGGTCAGCGATGAAGAACTCAAAACGGCTCCCCTTGGATTTACGACTAAACCAGCGACTGGCGCTAAGGGTCTAAATTTCCGCATGGCGATTTCAGCTCATGATTGTACTGGCTGTGGTAACTGCGCACAGGTTTGTCCATCAAAAGTAAAATCTTTAGAAATGAAACCACTTGAAACTCAGTTAGAGCAAGTTGCATTGTGGGATTATGCCCTTACCATAGCACCGAAAGTTAATCCTCTAAGTTCACTTACCGTAAAAGGCAGCCAATTTGAGCAACCTTTACTAGAATTCTCAGGGGCTTGCGCTGGTTGTGGTGAAACACCATATGCTAAACTTGTCACCCAATTGTTCGGAGATCGGATGATGATCGCCAATGCCACTGGTTGTTCTTCAGTTTGGGGCGCTAGTGCACCATCTATGCCTTATACTACTAATCATCAAGGTCATGGACCAGCATGGGGTAATTCCTTATTTGAAGACAATGCGGAATATGGTCTTGGTATGTTACTTGGTGTAAATCAACTTAGAGAAAAATTAGCTTTAAATATTACAAAAGCCACAACCATGAATCAGGGGCAAGAATTCACAGCGGCTTGTGAAGAGTGGCTAGCCAATAAAGATCTTGGCCAAGATACTCGTGAGCGCGCCAACAAACTGATTGCCTTGTTGGAAGGTAATAAAGGCAATGATCCTCTGCTGAATGAAATCTATAAGAATAAGGACTTCATGGTGAAGAGATCTCAATGGATCTTTGGTGGTGATGGCTGGGCTTATGACATCGGTTTTGGTGGCCTAGATCATGTACTGGCTTCCGGACAAGATGTAAACGTTCTGGTTTTTGACACCGAAGTATATTCCAATACTGGTGGTCAGTCTTCGAAAGCTACGCCAACTGCAGCTATTGCAAAATTAGCGGCGAGTGGTAAACGTACTAAGAAAAAAGACCTAGGCATGATTGCTATGAGTTATGGTTATGTGTATGTAGCACAAATTGCAATGGGTGCTGATAAAAATCAAACTTTGAAAGCAATTGCTGAAGCGGAAGCATATCCAGGACCATCCTTGATTGTCGCTTATGCTCCTTGTATCAACCATGGTCTGAAAATTGGTATGGGTTGCAGTCAACTAGAAGCTAAGCGGGCTGTAGAGAGCGGTTACTGGTCACTCTATCGGTATAACCCAGAGCTTAAAGGTACAGACAAAAATACCTTTACCTTGGATTCTAAAGAACCAACCATGAATTTCCAAGAATTCTTGATGGGTGAAGTACGTTACGCCTCATTGAAACAGCAATTCCCTGAAGTAGCAAATGCTTTATTTGAAAAAACTGAGCAAGATGCGAAAGAAAGAATAGAAAGTTATAAACGATTGGCTGGTCAATGCCATGCCGCAGCACAAGAAGCTGCAGCAGCTAAAGAATAAAAGGATACCAAAAATCCACTTCCCATTGTGTATTGGGAAGTGGATTTTTTTTATTGTGAAAATTAATTCCCTATATAGGTTGCATTAAAAAAAGTTAATATCTATATTGCTAATTGTTCATTCTTAAATCC
>Ga0224518_1000007_pt1 | contig 73227 bp, 83 predicted proteins | sample IRBST25metaG_FD_179891 | JGI IMG/M metagenome (GOLD analysis project Ga0224518, IMG submission 179891) | Peat soil microbial communities from Stordalen Mire, Sweden - IR.B.S.T-25 | ecosystem: Environmental > Terrestrial > Soil > Wetlands > Peat | place: Sweden: Norrbotten County, Stordalen Mire...
GAACCAAGGACTACAACGCAGGCAATGGCCACAAAGAAAATCGAAGTTGACCAGTAGGCTTCCTTCGGCAATACGGTATCTTGCAAGGTATCAACCGTTCCATAAATATATTTTTTTTGCTCAGGGTCTTGTACTTTCGCTTGAAATTCCTCATCTAGCGCTAACTCTTTCCCACGTCTCATGCTCCACACAGCAGCAATGACTACCCCTGCAAAGGTGGCTGGAATGGAAATCATGAGCAAATCAAGAATGCTAACGGCTTTTCCAATCCCATGGCCGGCTGCCAAAATGGAAACCATGGACACTACAGATACCGATACTGGCGATGCACCAATTCCCATCTGGGACGCAACCGAAGCAACCGCCATGGGACGTTCTGGACGAATGCCCTTTTTAATCGCAACATCATAAATAATCGGAAACATGGTGTAAACTACATGGCCTGTACCACACAATACCGTCAATGCCCATGTAGTAACGGGAGCCAAAATAGTGATATACGCTGGGTGGCGCCGCAAGACACGCTCAGCAACTTTCAACATCACGTTCAAACCACCAGCGGTTTGCAGTACCGACGCACAAGCAATAACCGCTAAAATAGTCAGCATCACATCCACTGGCGGTTTGCCAGGCTCTAAACCAAATATAAAAGTAAGAATAAAAAGACCAATACCACTAATTAAACCGAGACCCATACCTCCATAGCGAGTACCTAACAAAAGGCATCCTAATATCACCAAAAATTGTAAACTAAGCATCGTTTTATACTCCCCTTTCCGTAAGACATCATCACAAAAAAATAGCTTCTCCGATTCTGGTTTATCAACTACTTATTTTCTTTCTGCTGCCTAATAGACTAAGTGATAATGAATTTTGAGCACTCTAGTCTTTTACTTACAGTATCTACTCACGCAAGATTTTGCAATACTGTGTATTATAAGTTTGCTGTCTACGCAAAGAATTCCTGCAATATATCATTTACTTATAAAAAAAATTAACTAACTAAAAAACTAAAACTCTCCACCGATCCATCTTTATATAGTAAAGAGACCTCCTACAACTGTTTATGTTGCAGAAGGTCTCTGTTGTCGATTGTCCCAATTTATTTTTGGCTAATTTTTGACCAGTTTCCAGTGACTTCTAAAATAAAGCAAACTAATGCTACTGTACGAGGAACAGCTGTCTTTAAATCCACTGATTCATGATCTGTATGTTCATCATAATTTTCCACGCCTAATGCATCAATGGTTGGAACGTATTTAGCAGCCCGGTTACCATCTGTCAATCCGCCAGATACCCACTCTACAATATCAGCATTGTACTCGCGTTTTACAATATTTCTAAAAATATCAACTAGCTGCTCAGCCTGTGGTGTTTTTTCCATAGGACCTGTCTTAATGCCACCAGTGATAGTTACTTTTGTTCCAGGAACCACAGTCTGGTTAGCTAGGTCTTTGATTTCACGATCAAGGCGTTGTTGTTCAGCAATGCTAAAACAACGAACATTGATTTTAGCAAAAGCATCTTTCGGAATGGAATTGATCTTCTGATTGGTTGAACCAATTACCCCTACGTTAATGGTGTTTTCTGGAGTAAATTGGCCATAATCTTGAATACCTTGTTCTTTCAGTTTTTCCCGGGCAAATTGGCTGGGATCTGAAGGTAAAGGACTAGCCAGTTTGTATAATAGACTAATTTGATTCCCTAGTTCCATAATTGCGTTTGCTGAAGTTTGGGATGCATTGCCATGATGACCGGCAATTCCTTCCACCTGGATTTCATAATTGGCACTGCCTTTGCGCTTGGTTACAATCCCCCAATTGGGACGAGCTGTATCCATAACGATACACATATCTACTTGCTGAGCAAGCTCCGCCACAATTGCTTCGGCTGTTGGCGAGCCACCCTCTTCTTCACCACTATAAAACAAGATAATTTCTTTAAAATCAGTAAAGTTTAAATCTTTAAGGGCCTGCATGGAATAAATGGTTTGCACGACTGTTGCTTTATCATCACCAACACCAGGTCCATAAGCCATCATATTGTCATCCATTCTAAATGGACGTTTTTGGGCTTCACCTTTTTGAAAAACAGTGTCTACATGGGCAATCATTAATAATCTTAGGGAACCATTGCCTTGAAAGCGCACAATTGTATGGGTCGCGCGGGAATTTTTTCGATACTCCACCTTCCCACCAAGTGCTTCAAATTTTTCTCCCACTAGTTTTGCAACCGCATCCGTTCCTTCCGCATCACCATTACCAGAATCTATATTAGTCATCTTTTCTAAATCTTTGATGAAATTTGGTAAATAGCTAGCAACAACCTCTTTTATTTTTTCACTTGCGATCATACTAATTCCTCCTACCATTGTCATATCAATCCTGTGAGCATCATCAAAAAAATGCCCCACTTAAAATTAATTCTATGTATATTGTATATTTCCTTTAATTTTACATAAGCCACACCTTGAAATTAGGTAATTTATGATATGAGTGACAAATTTTTATGATTGTAGAATAAATAGGGTAATCCCTGCATAAGTAATCCTATAAAGCTATAAAAGCAAGTTTTACTATTTCATTATTTTTAACATTTACAATAAAGGAAAACAAATCGCCAACCAAGAATTACTATGGTAAAATAAGTAAATACGGATGTGGTAAAAGTGGACATCGATCGTCCGCGTCAAAATCACGGTTCCCTAGAAAATCGCCTAAGATTTCTATTGCCAAAATTAAAAACAGTTTTCTTACTACCAGAATTCCGTGTTGTTTTTCTCTGCCTCGCATGGTTTGTATTAGGTCGGGCTAAAACTGAACAACAATTCTTCCCTCCTTTCTTAGTTTTCTGTATCGCACTACTGCAATTTCGTTTAACAGGGTATGATCCAAAGACTAAGATTCCTCCTTGGGTTGGGAATATAGGCGTTATTTGGTATGTATTCTGGATAGCAGTTTCCCTATTTGTCGGTCTCTACGGCGGCTTACAGATTGAGCTTTATCCTGAAGATAATTTAGTGGTTACCGCTTCCGCCGATTTCGTTCTGCTAAAACAACTCATTAATTATATTTTTGGCGCTGATTATTTTCCACTGATGTATATTTGGCTAGCTACCCTTTTCGTTGCCCTGTTTGATTGGTCTTTCATACTAAGTCCGGAAGAAAGAAATGCCACTTCCGACATCAAGAAAAGTCAGGTGCGACAAAAAAGAAAAAAACAAAAAAAATAAACTACGTTCTCAACATGCACAAGTAGTTTTTTTTAGCATAAAATACATTAAAATGGATATATTACTAAAGTATTTACACTGTTATCATTGATTTGTTTGGAGGAAAAAGTATGACATTGGTTATGGCGGCTGGCCTCATTTATAGCGCCCTAGTCCTCGGCGCTTTTGCTAAATATTATTATTACTATCATATTCGGGGTAGTAATTTGTTACTCTGCCCCATTATGCCATTAATTTTATTTGTTATCATTCCAATATCAATGACTTTTGATATACTAAAATATAACACAACTAGTCTATGGACAAAATTATTTTACACGTTAGTAATTTTCATTTTCAGTGTTTTTAGTTATCCTACTAGTATTGGTATTTCAGCTGTTTATATCACTACAAATAACGATGACTCTACTGATAACACAGAAACTATTTATGGGCAAAAAAATGCTGATAACTGGGGCACTGCATTTGAACTCTATGACTTTTTCATTTGTCGATTATCAGAAAGCATTAGCCATCTTCATCGCCGTTTGGCATAAAGCATCAGAAAGAAAATAACTAGTCAAATTCTCAGCTATGTTGCACTATAAACAGGTTATATTTCTTCATTTATCTATCTCACACTAAGTCTTCCCTATGGCAAAGTTGTTGTATATAGCACAAAATTTCCCCAGAATCTTTAGCTCCTTATGTTCTTTCTGATGCCTAAACATAATTTAGTCGTAAATGGCCCCATTCTCTGTTTCAGAGGGTGGGGCTGTTTATTGTTATTTCCCTACTTTCTTCGGCTTATTCTTAACAGTAACGACTGCTACCCCATATCCTACGCCCAAAGGAGCTTCATAGGATAGCAGTTCTGCTGTAGCATCCGTCCCACCAACTACCCCCATTAGAAAAAAAATAGAGCGTAACCCACATTCACTATTGGTTTTTATCAAATCTTCGTTCATAGTAAGCAATGCCTTTACATTTAATTCTTTCACAGCCTGTAGAACTTGTGTATCAAATTCCCGGCCATGTAAAGGATCACTTACTGATCCATCTGACGTTAGGCTGTGGGATAGATCCCCTGATGCAATAACAGATACTCGTTTCCCTGCCATGCCAACCGCTATCTGAACGGCTTTGCCAAAGGTATACATTTCTTCATAGGATAACATTCCAACTGATATATGTATTAACTGACCTTTAAATCCAGCTTTACTTAAATAATAAAGTGGTACTAACGCCCCGTGATCAAGTTCTAAACTTAAACGATGATTTTTTGCCATATCATCAGTGAGTGAATTTAAATTAATTCCTAAGCGATCAGTTTGTCTTAATATATGACGCACTAATAAACCATCCGTTTCAAACCCCAACATAATATCTGGCGCACCCAATGCACCAAAATTGCCTTTGAGCCGTGGATGGATGCTAATGCTAGCAGAATCTTCAAATACAGGACCATGGGGAGTAACTACAATAATCGTCTGCGGATTTTGCCCCTTAATTATTCTAGCAGCTTCTTCAACGGCAACAACGGTGTCTTTTATTTTATCAAACTCATCCTTACCGATCTCAGGTATCATCATCGTCGGATGAGGCATCAGTGCATGAATCGTTATTTGTTCCATAGTATGTCTATCTCCTTTCCATGTGTACAGTGAATCCTCCCCATCACTTAGGCATTATTAAAAGTTATTTAACTACTTATTCTCATTCTGGTGCCTTACGTATATATGTATTTTATCTTGCCACATTTGAAGTAAAATGATACGCTAATCCTTTGGCAATATACTCTGCCAATTTGTTTTGATAATCATTGTCAGCAAGTAATACTGCTTCTTGCTGATTTGTGAGGTATCCTGTTTCAATCATTACCCCTGGAACCTTACTACCATTTAATAATAAGATGGCTGAGTCCTTCTTCGCCTGACGTTTATTATCCGGTGAAATCACTTTGATGGCTTGCTGTAATCTTTCCGCTAAAATTGCGCTTTCTGGAAACTTTGGACTGTAAAATACCTGGGCTCCTGACAACTTCTCACTACGAAATGCATTACAGTGGATACTAATGAACAACTCAGCTCCTGAATTTTCAATAATTTCAATACGTTTTAACAAATCATTACGTTTACCGCCCTTGCCTCGGGTGTAATAGTCAAGATCACTGTCCCTAGTAAGGGTCACAGTGGCTCCATGCTCTCGTAGGACAGCGGCTAGTTTCGTAGAAACGGCTAAGGTTATTTCTTTTTCAATTACATGGTTAGCACTCGCTCCATTGTCAACACCGCCATGCCCTGGGTCAATGACGATAGAATGCCCTGATAATGCTGACATATCTACATTTTGTATCTCAATATTGGACACAGGGTGTAAGGATAAAAATTTTATTACCATTACCGCTACACTAAACATAGCTAGAAATTGCAAACTTCCTTTCCTGACAATTAGTAACCTCACGCTACATCACTCCCTCTAAAAACTCCCCTACAACTTTATGCGCAAATTTCTACAACTATACAAATTTTATTAATATAGCTAAATATAACGCCCTAAGGTAAAATGATGATAACACTTAAGGCAAAACATTCTAGGAGGATACTGATGAGATTTCGTCGATTAATTATTTTTTCATTGCTGTTATTTGCCTTATCATTTAGCTGGGCTGGCGGCACGAGTTTTTTACATAGGTTATTGCCTACCATGCCCTTATCCCAAAATATTACCCATGAACTTTCCACTTCATGGGCAAGAACTTATCGCATCATTGCTTTAAAAAGTGCTGTCGAGGCAAAATTAGATAAAAAGAATTATGTCAAAATACAATACATTCCTCTTACTATGCAGCAGTCTATTGTGGCAGTAGAGGACAACCGTTTTTATCGGCATGTGGGCTTTGATATTGAAGGCATACTAAGGGCTACGTTAGTTAATATGCAGACTGGTACTTATGCAGAAGGCGGTAGCACTATTACCCAACAACTTGTTAAAAATTTATTCTTATCCCAAGAAAAAACCTATGGACGTAAGGCTGAAGAATTCCTGTTAGCAATTGATATGGAACTTCGATATTCTAAAGACGAAATATTAGAAATGTATCTGAACTCAATTTACTTTGGCTCTGGTGCATACGGTATCGGTGATGCCGCCAAAATTTATTTTGGTAAGTCGCCTATTAACCTTAATTTAGCAGAATGCTCCCTGCTAGCTGGTCTGCCCACTGCTCCTTCCCGTAACTCTCCCTATGTTGATTTTAGTGCTGCTAAGGAGCGTCAGGCCATTGTACTTTCCGTCATGGCTCGCCAAGGCTATATCGATCCACAGCTAGCCGAAGAAGCTAAACTAGCGCCAATACGACTAGCACACTAAATCAATGAAACATGAATATCATGCCTCGCCCAAGAAAGCGCGATGTGTCCTATTGATAACAATAGATAGGTTCATATCGTTACAAATAGAGTCTCAATACTAATGCCATCATGCTGATAATAGCATAATTACTTTTTAACGTAGCAAACAAAGACCGTTAAAGCACATTTCTGTGTTTTAACGGTCTTTGCTTTGTATTTATAATATATATGTTGCATAAAACATTCTACATGGCAATCGTCAGGAATGGAAGATAGGGTTGAGCGCAACCTTACGTAGGGAGCAAGCGATGCCCTATCTTCTGTTCCTGATAGATCAGCAATATAGATGTTAATTCTTTAATGAAACCTATATAGTTTCTATTTTTTACAGATTCTTTAAAACAAAAAACCCTTGCAAACACTTGGTTTGCAAGGGAATATGTAAAACGATATTAACGCTTTGAGAACTGTGAAGCTTTACGAGCTTTCTTAAGACCGTATTTACGACGCTCTTTTTCCCGTGGATCGCGAGTAAGGAAACCAGCTTTTTTCAAAGATGGACGATACTCAGCATCTACAAGAAGTAGTGCACGTGAAATACCATGACGTACTGCGCCAGCTTGCCCTGAAGGACCGCCACCTGCAACTTTAATCAATACATCATATTTGCCAAGAGTTTCTGTCAAATTAAGGGGTTGTTTAACAATTAATTCTAAAGTTTTGCGGCCAAAGTATTCTGGTAAAGCACGGCCGTTAACAAGAACATTGCCTTCGCCCGGAACCAGACGAACTCTAGCAACCGAGGTTTTTCTACGGCCTGTACCGTAGTAAGTAACCAATGCCATAATGTGTTCCTCCTTTCCGGATTATCTTACGTTAATTTCTAATACTTCTGGTAATTGCGCAGCATGCGGGTGATCAGCACCACGGTATACTTGCAATTTGCGATACATTTGACGGCCAAGAGAGTTCTTAGGTAACATACCCCTAACAGCTAACTCAAGCACGCGTTCTGGTTTGTCCGCAAGCATTTGGCCAGCAGGAGTGAATGTAGTTCCACCTGGATAGCCAGAATGACGGAAATATGTTTTTTGTACTAGTTTTTTACCCGTTAACGCTACTTTTGCAGCATTGATGATGATAACATGATCACCAGTGTCAGCATGCGGAGTAAAAGTTGGTTTATGTTTGCCACGAAGAATTTTTGCTACTTCAGCGGCTAATCTACCTAAAGTTTTACCTTCGGCATCTACAACATACCACTTACGTTCTATGGTGGCAGCATTTGCCATAAATGTTTTCATGCGATTACCTCCTTGTCACAACATTTCAAAAAAATTGATCTTGTATCCTTGAGATTCCGGGGCTAACGGAAGTCATGGCATAAATCTCATAGAAACATTGTATTAAATTAGCTTGTCAATGTCAAGAAGTATCGACAGATAAGCAATTTTTTTTTATTTTAGCCTCACTTTTAGGCTCTTTGGCCTTTGTAAGGAAAATAAGTATAGATAATTCACTGACTATTTACCCGCAAAGCAGCACTATACAAGTTACTTTCTTAGTGTTATGTATATAACACTACATCTTCTGCATGGCAATCGTCAAAATTAGAGGAGCCCAGCATAGCCTTACATAAGGAGCAAGGGATGCCCCAGCACTAGTATCTTACTTCTTTAAGATATAATCCATGGGCAGGGGCCGTGATGCCCGCCTTTTTGCGTTCACGACTCTCGAGTATATTTTTAAAATCCTGGACAGAACGATACCCTAATCCCACTTCAGCCAGAGTTCCTGTTAAGTTACGTACCATATGATACAAAAATCCTGTGCCCCAAAAGGACATTTCAAAAATGTCACCATCAAATTGACAGTCTACGGCCATAATTGTCCGTACTGGACTAATAGGTGCTCCCCCACTAGCACGAAAGGCGGAAAAATCATGGGTACCGACAATGATCTGAGCAGCCTCTTGTATGGCTGGGATATTGATTTTTTTCCAAATATGCCAAGCATAATTACGCAAAAAAGGATTTGGTTTAACATGGGGATAGATTTTGTATACATATATTTTACTTACGGCAGTATACTGGGCATGAAATTTTTCATCCACTTCCTCCGCTCCTATAATTACAATATCATGAGGTAACAAGCATCTTGAGCCTACATCAATTCTGTCGACTGGAATGCTACCCGTGGTGTGAAAATTTACTACCTGACCGTAAGCATGTACCCCTGCATCCGTTCGTCCTGCTCCATATATTCTAATATCATGACCAAATAGTCGTGTTAATTTGGCTTCTAATACTTGTTGTATGCCTATGCCATTGATTTGACGTTGAAAACCATTATAGGCCGTCCCGTCATATGCTACTGTTAATTTTATATTACGCAATTTTTCACCTCATCACTCACCAATCATCTCTATGTTATTATGTATATTTTTGTAAAAGTGGCGTAACATTGCCGCAATATAATATATGTAAATAGTATAATGCCCGAGATAAAGCTACATATAACAATTTATGATCAAAGTTATTGTCTTTAAAGGTCTTATCAGAAGCATTCCAAAGGATGACGCCGTCAAATTCTAAGCCTTTTGCTAAGGTGACAGGTACAATGGAAATCCCCCCTTCATAAGTAAGGGTCTCACTGGTAATCACATTAACGCTACCTATCGAAGCCTGCTCTTTGCGCAAAGCACTATAAATAAACAGACTATCACTTTCCTGCTTAGTAATAATACCAATGGATTTGCATTCTCTGCTCTTAAATTCTTTTACACTTTCGATAACAGACAGTATCCCCTCTTGATGTGTAGCTACTTGTTTTAGGACAGGATTATAACCAATTTCATATACCGGAATGGCTAGCGAATGTCCTTTGGGCAACACGCTATTAAAGAACTCCACAATTTCCCGTGCGGAACGATAGCTATGATTGACTTCACGATAAACTGATTTCACATCACTAAAGACTTCCTTCATTAGTACTTGCCAATTGTCAATACTGCGGTATGAACTAATTCCCTGGGACATGTCACCCATAATCGTAAACGAACTATTCCTTGACAATAACCTGAGGACACTAAATTCCATAGCATTTAAATCCTGGGCTTCATCCACCACAATATGCTCAAATTTCGTAATGTGATGAAAGCCATCAAGTAAATATTTCAGATAGCAAAGAGGCGCCAGATCTTCGCGCTCCACTTTTCCTGCCTCTAAAATTTCCAGAGAGTACGCAGTGATAAAAGGTATATCATATTTTTTATTTTTAACAGCCTTAAAAGCGCTTTTATCACAAAAAAGCTCCATATAACAGGCAGTAATGTCAACAATAAGCCACTGGGTAAAGTGCTTTGCTAAAAAATCGGTTGCTTGTTTGCTATATTGTTCAAACTTTTTATCGGTACTGCCCGTTGCCTGCTTTTGCCTAGCCTCCAGTACTTCCAAAAAGTTGCGCACTCTAAATTTGATATAACCAATTAACGTCTTAATGCGTTCATTATAAGAGATGGTAAGGTGGTTACCTTCCATAATTTTTTCGATTTGCTGTTCTTTTGTAATGATTAATTGCTCATTAAACAACTTTATTTCCTTTAATTTTAAACAGAATTTTTCTGTCTTTTTAAGGATAAGCTGATCTAATATGGTGCTAAATTCTAGTGATCCTTTTAATTTGGCAACTTCACTTAATTGATCTCGTCTTGGATCTTTATCCTTATTATCAAGAAATAGTTGAACCTTCTCATCTTTATGGACAATAAACTCCGTCTGGTTCATTGCTGTGACTAAGTCAAAAAATGTTGACTGCCTTACATCATCAGCGTCGATTTCAGGTAACAATTCACAGATGTAATCAAGAAAAATTTTATTAGGAGCAATGACCATCATCTTCTGAGGATCTAATTTTTCGTTATACAAAAGATAAGATAAGCGGTGAAGTCCAATGGTACTTTTCCCCGAACCTGCAACTCCCTGAATGATAATCACTTGATTTAGGGTTTCACGAATAATTTTATTTTGTTCACCACGAATGGAGGTTACAATATCCTTTAACTTATTACTCGTCCCTTGCAAAAGCCGCTCTGTTAAAAAAGGGTCGGCAATTAAGGTTTCTTTCTGCCTAGCTGTTAACTGATCTAAAATATAGTCATCGGATATCTTTTGTAAAATTCCCGCTGTAATTTTATATTGCCGTTTTAGGTTCACATCGCCATGATAATAGTACCTTCCTAGTACATCATAACTAGCACGTCCATCTTGACATTCATAAAAAATCGTTGCCACTGGATCTCGCCAATCAAAAACTAAGATATCCTGGACACCCATAATCTCAAGCCGGGCAACTTTAACTCGCCCTATATAAAAATTCTCATACTGCTCGGTGTCATCCTCTTTAAAATCCACACGACCAAAGTAGGGGCTATCTAATGCCCCCTTAATATCGTGGATTTTGTCAATATTATCGTTTTTCATCATGGAATGTACATAAGAACTAATTTGATCTTTATGCTCCAGTGACAAGCGCATCTTGTCAACCCGTTTATCGATGTCAAGTTCCAATGAAGATATAATTGCTTTCATCTCATCGATCGTGTCTACTAAGTGCTTTTTTTCTGAAACATAATCCGGATGTTGTTCAGCCATATCCAGCCTCCTGTATCTTTCTCTACAACATTCTATTTTACACTTATTTTGACCAGAATCAATAGCCCTATTAACAGTAGTAAAATACCTGCTGCTGCCCAATCCTTGCCTACAATTTTTAGTTGTTTCATCCGTGTACGGTGATCTCCCCCACGGTAACACCTGGCTTCCATGGCAGTAGCTAATTCGTCAGCACGACGAAAGGCGCTAATGAATAAGGGGATCAATAAAGGTATCATGTTGCGGGCACGCCGTAGTATATTCCCTGAGGTAAAATCAGCACCACGAGCCATTTGCGCCTTCATGATACGATCGGTTTCTTCCAACAAGGTAGGAATAAACCTCAGAGCAATGGTCATCATCATTGCCAATTCATGAGCAGGAAAACCGATTTTTTTAAATGGGTTTAAGAGTCGTTCAATACCATCTGTCAAAGCAACAGGTGAAGTTGTAAACGTCAATAACGATGAAATAATAATTAAAAATAATAAGCGCAGTGTCATAAGTAAACCTTGGCGTAAGCCTTCCTGAGTTACCGTGAAGGGTCCTAACATATAAATAACCGTCCCTGGAGTTGTAAAAATATGAATCAGTAAGGTCAAGATAATAATAAACCATAATGGTTTTAACGAACGCAGGATCATGATTGTGGGGATACCAGCAAGTCCAATGACCATTGCTGTGAAGACAGTTATCACTCCATACGCCTGGTAATTTTCCGCTAAAAAAATACTACTGATAAATAATATGGTGCTAACGATCTTAGTCCGAGGATCTAGTCGATGTATCACCGAATTGCCATGAAAATATTGCCCTAGCATGATATCTGCCAGCATTTTAACGCCTCCCTAAGGCTGCAAGCACACTTTCAGTGGCAGTATCCATTGCCACAACCGTATGATCAACAGCTAAACCACGTTGATTAAACTTATCCATCAATAAAGTAAGAGGTGGCACATCAACGCCAGCTTCTTTTAACTGAGTCTGACATTCACTAAAAATATCTGTCGGTGAACCATCTAAACTAACTTGTCCATTGTTCATGACAATTAGTCGATTGGCCATGCGGGCTACATCCTCCATATTATGTGACACCAATACAACCGTAATACCTGTCTGTTGATGCATTTTAATAATTTGTCCAAATATCTCGTCACGCCCCCGAGGATCTAGTCCAGCAGAGGGTTCATCCAATATGAGATAAGTAGGTTCTAAGGCAATCACCCCAGCAATGGCTACACGTCGCATCTGTCCCCCACTTAGCTGAAAGGGTGTACGTTTTGCGAACTCATTATAGTCAAGGCCTACAAAATCCATCGCCTTTTTGACTCTGACCGCTACTTCTTCTTCCCCAATATCAATATTACGAGGACCAAAAGCAATATCATCATATACTGTTTCCTCAAATAATTGATGTTCTGGATATTGAAACACCATGCCCACACGACGTTTAGCTGTCTGCGCTGCCGCGCCTTTCACATTAAGATCTTGTCCATCTACGCTTACTGTGCCGGTTGTAGGCTGAAGCAAACCATTAAAATGTTGTAGTAATGTAGACTTCCCTGACCCAGTATGACCAATGATCCCCACAAACTCGCCTTGCTTTATTTCTATATTAATATTCTTAATTGCGATTTTCTCATAAGGGGTTTTCTTCATATATACATAAGTAATATCACTTAAGATTATGGACATACGGTCACCACCAATTCCTCATCAGTAATAATTCCTTCCGGTACATCGATATCATGTTGCCGCAGACGATATGCCATTTCAGCAGCTACGGGCACATCTAACCCTAATTCTTTTAACTCCATCACCTGACTAAATATTTCCTCAGGTCTACCTTCCATCACAACTTTTCCACGATTCATTACAACGACACGATCGGCCATCACTGCTTCTTCCATGAAATGTGTAATATATACTACGGTAATTTTCTTCTCTCGGTGCAAAAGGCGTACCGTCCCGAGGACCTCTTTACGTCCGTGGGGATCAAGCATGGCTGTTGGTTCATCCAATACAAGACACTCCGACTGCATAGCAAGTACACCCGCAATCGCTACTCGTTGTTTTTGTCCACCTGATAGTAAATGAGGGCTGTGGTAGCGATATTCCTCCATACCAACCACCTTCAAGGCCTCAGAAACTCGCTGGTTAATTTTCTGTGGCTCAATCCCTAAATTCTCTGGCCCAAAAGCCACATCTTCTTCCACTACAGTAGCAACAATTTGATTATCAGGATTTTGAAATACCATACCCACGACTTGTCGAACGTCCCAAACATTTGCTGGATCGCTTGTATCAAGGTCATTTACTAAACATTGCCCACTACTGGGCATTAATAATGCGTTTAAATGTTTTGCTAATGTGGATTTTCCCGAACCATTAGTACCAATAATCGCAACAAACTCGCCTTTATAAATAGATAGATTTATATTATCAAGCGCCTTCACCTGATTGCCATCATGAGCAATATAGTTATGACACATATTTTTCACAGTAATAATTTTTTCCATATAGTTACCCCTTTTTTGAACTATAGAAATTTAATAATTGATGATTTCATCATTATTATAAGCGTGTATACAACGCACTAAGAAATTACGTGAAATCGTATGGAGTCAATACAGACTACCAATACAACAGTATACTCTCTGGTATAGTTAGAAATAAAGGCGACCTATAAAGGCCGCCTTTTCTCCATATACCACAATAACCAGGCAACGAGGCCAAGTTATGTGCCCTTGTCACCTGGCCTAATTGTAAGCTTTAGACCAATTCTAATATTACCATTGGAGCAGCGTCACCACGACGTGGTCCCAATTTCATAATACGAGTGTAACCGCCTTGACGGTCAGCATATTTAGGAGCAATTGTTTCAAATAATTTTGTAACTACTTCTTCAGCCATGAGGTATGACAACACTTGACGGCGAGCATGTAAATCACCGCGCTTAGCTAGAGTAATCAATTTTTCGGCAAGACCGTTGATTTCTTTCGCTTTTGCTTCTGTTGTCTCAATACGCTCGTATGCAAAGAAGGAAGTTAAAATGCTGCGGAACAGTGCTTTACGTGCGCTAGAGTTCCGTCCCAACTTTCTATAGCCCATTTTCTTCCCTCCCTTTACTCTTCATCTTCACTAAGTCCAAGACTTAGTTCGATTAGTTTTTTCTTGACTTCTTCCATCGATTTACGACCAAGGTTACGTACCTTCATCATATCATCTTCGGATTTTTGTACCAATTCGGATACGTTATTGATACCAGCGCGTTTCAAACAATTGTAAGAGCGTACTGATAGATCTAAATCTTCAATCGTCATATCCATTATTTTGGCATTTGTGTCTTCTATGACTTCGGTAAATGTACCATCCATAATTTCTTCTTCAGGAAGAATGCCTGCCAAATTCTGAAACAGCTTTAAATGACTTACCATAATAGTAGCCGATTTGCTAACTGCTTCTTCTGGACGCAAACTACCATCAGTCCATACTTCCAGAGTTAATTTATCGTAATCTGTGACGTTCCCGACTCGGGTATCTGTAATCTGATAGTTAACTCTTTGAATAGGTGAAAAAATAGAATCAATTGGAATAACACCAATCACATGATCAGGTTTTTTGTTCTTGTCTGCTGGAACATAGCCACGACCACGTTCTACGGTGAGTTCCATTTTTAGTGAACCACTAGCATCAACAGTTGCCAAATGTAATTCTGGATTAAGGATCTCGATGTCAGCATCAGTAATTATATCGCCTGCTGTAACTTCGCCTTCAGTAAGAGCTTCAATCCGTATTACTTTTGGTTCATCAGTGTGCATTTTTAAGCACAATGTTTTTAAGTTCAAGATAATGTCGGTAACGTCTTCCCGAACACCAGGAATGGTGGAAAATTCATGAAGAACGCCTTCAATTTTAATAGATGTAATTGCTGCTCCCGTAAGGGAGGACAACAATATACGCCGCAAACTGTTACCGAGCGTAGTACCGTAACCACGATCAAGTGGCTCGCATACAAACTTTCCATAACGGCTATTTTCACTAATTTCCACTATTTCAATCTTCGGTTTTTCGATTTCGATCATCTGGAAAAACCCTCCTCTTTGCGCACTATTACGTCACGCGATACCCACGGCCGAGGGCATAAATTAGGATTAAATGTTAAAAACATACATTGATTATCTGGAGTACAATTCAACAATTAAATGTTCTTGAACTGGAGTATCAATTTCCTCACGGGTGGGGTAGCGTAATACTTTACCGCTCATCATTTGCTCTGCTGATCTTTCCAACCAAGCTGGTAGTGTTTTGTTAGCACAAGATTCAACTATTTCTTTGATTAGTGGTGATTCTTTGCTAGATTCACATACCTCAATGATATCATCAGCTTTCATTAAATAGGATGGAATATCTACGCGTTTTCCATTCACTAAGAAATGTCTGTGACGAACCAATTGTCTAGCTTGTGTACGGCTTGCCGCAAAACCAAGACGGAACACCACATTATCTAATCTTCTTTCTAGCAATACTAGTAGATTTCCACCAGTCATGCCTTTTTGACGATCAGCTTTACCAAAATAGCCACGGAATTGTTTTTCTAAGATACCATAAACACGACGTGTTTTTTGTTTTTCTCTTAGTTGAACACCATACTCGGAAACTTTTTTACGAGTTTGTCCTTGACCATGTTGACCAGGTGCAAATGCACGTTTAGCGAATGAGCATTTATCTGTATAACATCTTTCGCCTTTTAGAAATAATTTAGCGCCTTCACGACGACATAATCTACAAACAGGTCCTGTATATTTAGCCATTTATATTTAACACCTCCCGAAACTTTTTATACTCTTCTACGCTTAGGTGGGCGACATCCATTATGAGGTACAGGTGTGCAATCTTTAATGGAACTTACTTCCAAACCAGATGCCTGTAGTGATCTAATGGCTGCCTCACGTCCTGAGCCTGGGCCTTTTACAAATACTTCAACATGTTTAAGACCATGTTCCATTGCAGCTTTAGCAGCTGTTTCTGCTGCCATTTGTGCAGCAAATGGAGTGCTCTTACGAGAACCTCTAAAACCAAGTCCACCAGCGCTAGACCAGGAAAGAGCGTTACCCTTTGTATCAGTAATAGTCACGATAGTGTTGTTAAAAGTAGAACGAATATGTGCTTGACCATGCTCAATATTCTTACGTTCTTTTCTTTTAGGTCTAATTACTTTTTTAGCAACCAATCTTTATCCCTCCTCTACGCTTTCTTCTTTTTAGCCCCAACAGTTCTCTTAGGACCTTTACGAGTACGTGCATTTGTCTTCGTGCGCTGACCGCGTACAGGAAGACCCATGCGATGGCGTTTACCACGATAGCAACCAATTTCGATTAGACGTTTTATGTTCAGTGATTGCTCACGACGTAAATCGCCTTCTACTCTATAGCCCTTATCAATAGCCTCACGAAGTTTTACAACTTCTTCTTCAGTCAAATCACGAGTGCGTGTATCAGGATTAATCCCAGTAGCAGCAATGATCCCCTTTGAAGTAGTAAGACCTATACCAAAAATATATGTTAAAGCGATTTCAATTCTTTTATCACGTGGTAAATCTACTCCGGCAATACGTGCCATGTATAGTACACCTCCTATCCTTGCTTTTGTTTATGTTTAGGATTTTCGCAAATCACCATTACATGCCCTTTGCGTTTGATTACCTTACATTTTTCACAAATGGTCTTGACCGACGCTCTTACTTTCATTTGCCAGTCCTCCTTTTCATATAATCACGAACTCGCACAATCAACGTTACATCGAAAGCCTACTTTTACGAATCCGCTATTTGAAACGGTAGGTAATACGGCCACGCTTTAAGTCATAAGGCGTAAGTTCTACAGTTACTTTATCACCAGGTAAAATCCTGATAAAGTTCATGCGGATCTTACCTGATACATGCGCCAGTACGACATGCTCATTTTCCAGTTTTACTTGGAACATAGCATTAGGCAAGGCTTCGAGAACCGTACCTTCAACCTCTATTGCATCTTGTTTGGACACGAGATATCCCTCCTAGTCCGCTTATCACAGATTATCTGGTTTGTATAAAACCTTAATGGCTTGACGGACTTCTTCATCGGTAATTTTCATACCAGATCGAAGTTTTTCTGCCACATCTAAGGCAATAGCTTCAAGAACATTAACATGTCGGATATTTTTCTGTTTCGGATTCTTGACCTTTCTCTCCCGACCGTTTACCAGCGAAAGATACTTATTCTGCTTGATTCCTACTACCAGATAAACATCGGCCTGATCACGTCCAGCACTACTTGTAACAAGTTGACCAATTAATATATTCACAACTGACACCAGAGCTGCCTCCTATAACTTAGTCAGAATCTCCGGCTTACCGTCAGTGATGGCAATTGAATGTTCAAAATGCGCTGAGCGCTTGCCGTCAAGAGTTACAACCGTCCAACCATCGTCAAGTGTCTCTACTTCATATGTGCCCAGATTGACCATCGGCTCAATTGCCAAGGTCATACCAGATTTTAATCGTGGCCCACGGCCAGGACTTCCAAAATTGGGCACTTGTGGATCTTCATGCATACGTTGGCCGATACCATGCCCAACATAATCACGCACTACACCAAAACCATGTTGCTCGGCGTGAATCTGGACGGCATGGGAGATGTCGCTTAAACGATTACCGACAATGGCATTTTCAATACCTTTATATAAAGCTTCTTCTGTAACATCCAGAAGCTTTTGTACTTCAGCATCTACCTCGCCAACCGGTACCGTAATCGCGGCATCACCATTATATCCATTTATTACCGCACCAATATCAATACTAACATTATCTCCAGTTTTTAGCTTTCTTAATCCTGGAATGCCATGTACGACTTCTTCATTTACTGAAGCACAAATATTCCCAGCAAAGCCGTGATATCCCTTAAAAGCAGGGACAGCACCACGACTTTTAATATATTCTTCGGCAATCTTATCCAGATCTAGCGTAGTAACTCCGGGTTTAACAGCTTTCTTAACCTCAATATGAGTTTCAGCTACTATCCTACCAGCATCACGCAGATAGTTAATTTCCCGCTCTGATTTAAGGATGATCATACCTATTCGCCCCTCAGGCTGGTTACTATATCAGATAATACTTTGTCAATCGACTGCCGACCATCAATTTCAGTATAAAGACCGTGATCTTCATAGTAGTCAATTAATGGCTTCGTCTGATCACTATATACCGTCAAACGTTTTGTAACTGTTTCGACCGTATCGTCAGCACGCTGATATAATTCCCCACCGCATTTTTCACACTTACTGCCCGCTGCAGAAGGATTAAATATCACATGAAAGGTAGCGCCACAACTTTTGCAAATACGGCGACCTGTCAAACGACTAATCAAATCCTCTACAGGAACATTAATGTTAAGAACACGATCTAATTTTATTCTAAGTTCACTTAACGTAACATCCAAAGCATTTGCTTGCTCTAGAGTACGCGGAAAACCATCTAGAATAAAACCTGTGTGGCAATCCGGTTTAGCTAGTCTTTCTTTTACTATCCCGATAGTAATACTATCAGAGACTAATTGCCCAGCATCCATACAAGCTTTCGCTTGTTTGCCAAGTTCAGTTCCTTCTTTAACCGCTGCACGAAACATATCGCCAGTTGAAATGTGAGGAATCTGAAACTCTGCAACTAGTTCAGCCGCCTGTGTACCTTTGCCAGCTCCAGGCGGTCCCATTAATAGGATATACATTGCGACCTCCCTACTTCATGAAACCTTGATAGTGGCGCATGAGAACAATTGCCTCTATCTGTTTCATAGTATCAAGTGCCACGCCTACCACAATTAAAAGGGCAGTACCACCAAAATAGACTCCAGGAATATTTGTTACAACTGCTATAAAATTAGGCAGTATAGCAATGAATGCAAGGAATATTGAACCTGCAAGTGTAATTCTGGTCATGACTCTATCCAAATAATCAGCGGTTGGTTTGCCCGGGCGCAGTCCTGGAATAAAACCACCGTATTTTTTCATGTTCTCTGCCATATCCGATATGTTCAAAGTAACCGCAGTATAGAAATACGTGAAAAAAATGATTAAGAGCGCATACAAAACTGTTTGTAGCGGCGTTCCCCACGCAAACCAACCTGCCACTGTTTTTACCCAGGGAATATCAATAAACTGGGCAATAGTTACCGGGAACATCAGCACAGATGACGCAAAGATTATTGGTATAACTCCCGCTTGATTAACTTTCAGCGGAATATGGGTAGAATGGCCACCATATGTCTTACGACCAACTACTCGTTTAGCATATTGAACCGGTATTCTGCGTTGTCCTTGTGAAATAAGAATTACCATCACAATCATGACGACGCCAATAATTAAGAACAGTAATACATTAAAAAGATTAATTGTACCTGCTGTGAGATATTGATAAATCACAGAAATACCATCTGGTATTCTCGATACAATACCAGCAAAAATGATCAGCGAAATACCATTGCCAATACCTTTTTCTGTAATTTGCTCACCGAGCCACATTAGGAAGGTAGTTCCCGCCGTAAGTGTTAATGCAATCAGCAAAAACGAACCAATACTTTGATTAACAATGGCTGACTTAAGTCCATAAGCCATACCAATTGCTTGCACAAAACCTAGAAGCACGGTACCGTAACGAGTAATTTGCGTTATCTTTTTACGGCCTTCTTCGCCTTCTTTAGCCCATTGTTCAAACTTTGGTACAACCACAGTCAAGAGTTGCATGATAATCGAAGCATTAATATAGGGTGTAATACTCATTGCAAACACGGAAAACTTGCTTAATGCTCCACCTGAGAACAAATCCAGTAAACCAAATAGGTTACCACTGGTAAACATTCGTTCAATAGCCGAAATATCTACTCCAGGAACTGGAATATGAGTACCGGCTCTGAATACTAAAAACATGGCTAGCGTAAAAACTACCTTTTGTCTAAGCTCAGTAATCTTTAGTATATTGGACAGAGCTGAAAGCACTTATACCACCTCGACTTTTCCGCCAGCAGCAATAATCTTTTCTTGTGCTGACTTGGTAAAGCCATTCGCTACTACGGTAAGTGATTTAGTGATTTCGCCATTACCTAAAATGCGTACTCCATCACGAACATTTTTCAATACCCCAGCTTCAATTAGAGCTACAGGGTCAACCACTGTGCCTTCTTCGAAACGATTAAGTTCAGAAATATTCACTTCTGCATATTCTTTGCTGAATTTGTTGAAAAATCCGCGTTTTGGTAATCTACGATAAAGAGGCATTTGGCCACCTTCAAATCCAGGGCGAGTACCGCCACCAGCACGAGAATTTTGACCTTTATGACCTTTACCAGATGTCTTACCAAGACCTGAACCTAGACCTCGACCCACACGAGTACGAACTTTTCTCGAACCAGGCGCAGGAGCTAATTCATGTAATTTCATCCTTAGCACCTCCTCTCAAATTAGTCTTGTATTTCTTCCACAGTAACAAGATGTTCTACCTTACGAACCATGCCACGCATGACTGGTGTATCATCTTGCATCACATAAGTGTGCATTTTTTTCAATCCCAGGGCCTTTACAGTAGCTCTTTGATCCTCTGGTCTGCCGATCAGGCTTCTGGTAAGAGTGATTTTGAGTGTTGCCATTATAATTCCTCCTTAACCCAGAATTTGCTGAACAGTTTTCCCACGAAGTGCCGCTACTTGCTCTGCTCTTTTTAACTGCTGTAAGCCTGTTAATGTAGCACGTACCATGTTATTGGCATTCGAAGAACCAAGAGATTTAGTCAAAATATCATGAATCCCAGCAAGTTCAAGTACAGCACGTACTGGACCACCAGCGATAACGCCAGTACCTTCAGATGCAGGCTTCATAAATACTTTACCAGCACCAAACACTCCTAAAATTTGATGAGGAATGGTGGTGTTTCTTAGTGGAACTAAGATAAGATTCTTTTTAGCGTCTTCAACGCCTTTTCTAATTGCTTCAGGAACTTCGCCAGCTTTACCTAGTCCAGCGCCAACATGGCCGTTCTCGTCACCGACAACTACCAATGCACTGAATGAAAAACGGCGACCGCCTTTTACTACTTTAGCAACTCGGTTTATGAATACAACTTTCTCTTTTAAGTCGAGAGTTGTGTAATCAATCATCTTGGACATTCATTTACCTCCTTTTGCTTAAAATTCCAACCCAGCTTCGCGTGCTGCTTGGGCCAAAGCTGCTACTCTACCATGATAGATATAACCACCACGATCGAATACCACTTTGCTAATACCTTTGGCTAATGCACGAGTAGCAACTGCTGCACCTACAACTTTTGCTGCTTCTACATTACCGCCATATCCATTAGCAATACTTAACTCTTTATCCATAGTGCTAGCTGCTACCAAAGTAGTACCAGTAACATCATCAATGACTTGAGCATAAATATGACTTAGGCTACGGAACACATTCAAACGTGGTCTTGCTGCAGTGCCGGTTACGGCCTTGCGCACACGTAGATGGCGTTTTATCCTAGCTTTGTTTTTAATTCCTTTACGAATCAAAGTGGTCACTCCTTCCGGTTAAAATCTTACTTCTTGCCTTTAGCGCCGGCTTTACCCGCTTTACGGCGAACAACTTCACCCTCATATCTAACGCCTTTGCCTTTATATGGTTCTGGCTCTCTATATTTGCGGATTTTAGCTGCCAATGCGCCAACTTCTTCTTTATTAATACCAGAAATAACAATCTTATTAGGAGCAGGAACGTCAATTCCCATGCCTACAGGTACTTCTACTTCTAGTGGATGAGAAAAACCTAAAGTCAAAGCTAATTTACCATTTACTTTTGCCGCTCTGAAACCAACACCGACAATTTCAAGATTTTTAGTGAAGCCTTTAGTAACACCCTCAACCATGTTTGCCAATAAAGTACGAGTTAACCCATGCAAAGATCTATGTTCTTTTTGATCAGAAGGTCTTGCTACAGCAAGAACGTTATCTTCTAATTTCAAAATCATATCTTTATGAATGGCACGAGTCAATTCGCCTTTAGGGCCTTTTACGGATACCAGATTACTATCATCAATCGTCACAGTTACACCTGCAGGGATAGTAATTGGTGCTCTACCAATTCTTGACATATGTGCACCTCCTTAACAAAAAAATTACCAGACGAATGCTAATACTTCGCCACCAAGTCCATCACGACGCGCTTGTTTTTCAGTCATGATGCCTTTTGAAGTCGAAATAATTGCAATTCCAAGTCCACCAAGTACACGAGGCATTTGCTCGCTTTTTACATATACGCGTAGTCCTGGTTTGGAAATACGCTTAATACCAGTGATTACTTTCTCACGATTAGGACCATATTTTAAGCTTGCTCTCAGCATGCCTTGTTTATCATCTTTGATTATTTCAAAGTCCTTAATAAAGCCTTCTGCTTTCAAAACTTGTGCAATTGCTTGCTTAATTTTTGAAGCTGGAATTTCTACTTTATCATGATAAACCGAGTTTGCATTACGAATACGAGTAAGCATATCTGCAACTGGATCGGTCATTACCATTTAAACATAACCTCCTTCCTGTTAATCTACCAACTAGCTTTAGTTATTCCTGGAATAACACCTTTATAGCTCAATTCCCTAAAGCAAATACGGCACATTTCAAACTTACGCAAGTAACCATGTGGACGACCGCAGACCTTACATCTATTGTACTTACGTACACTAAACTTAGGTTCGAGCTTCCATTTTTCAATTAATGCTTTTTTGGCCACGAGTGTCCCTCCTCTTTACGCGCTGAACGGCATGCCCATAAGCTTTAACAGCTCACGTGCTTCTTCGTCCGTTTTCGCTGTAGTTACGATGATAATATCCATTCCGCGAATTTTATCAATTTTATCATATTCAATCTCAGGAAAAATCAATTGTTCTTTAATACCCATGGTATAGTTACCACGACCATCAAAGGATTTTGGGCTGACACCACGGAAGTCACGCACACGTGGCAACGCAATGTTTAACAATTTATCTAAAAACTGATACATCCGTTCTCCACGCAGGGTAACCTTAGCGCCGATTGGCATACCTTCACGGATTTTAAATGCTGCAATGGATTTTTTAGCACGAGTAACTACCGGTTTTTGACCGGCAATTATCGTCATGTCATTTACCGCAACATCCAAGATCTTAGGGTTGCTTACTGCTTCACCGACACCCATGTTTATAACAACTTTTTCAATCTTAGGAATTTCCATAACGTTTTTATAGCCAAACTTTTCCATTAAGCCTTTAGTTACTTCATCCTGATACTTCTCTTTCATTCTGGACAAGTGTAGTTACCTCCTTTCTGCGTGATTATTTATCTTTGTCAATAATTTCGCTGCACTTTTTACAAGTACGAGCCATAGCTCCATTTGCAAGAGGTGTTTTTTTAATGCGAGTTGGCTGATCGCAAGCTGGGCAAACCAGCATTACTTTTGCCGAATTCATTAAAGCTTCTTTCACAATAATTCCACCTTGTGGCAGGTTTTGTGATGGCTTAGTATGACGCTTTACGGTGTTAAGACCTTCCACGAGAACTTTGCCTTTTTTAGGTAATGCTTGAATTACTTTAGCTTTTTTACCTTTGTCTTTACCTGTCAAAACAAGAACCATATCGCCTTTTTTGACGTGTAATTTTTTGGCTTCTGACATTCCGGATACCTCCTAACTTAGATTACTTCCGGCGCCAGCGAGATTATCTTCATAAAATCTTTCTCACGCAGTTCTCTCGCTACTGGCCCAAATATACGAGTACCCTTAGGGCTTTTATCTTCTTTTATGATAACTGCGGCATTTTCGTCAAAACGGATATAAGAACCATCAGGACGACGTAAGCCTTTTTTGGAACGAACAACTACGGCTTTCACTACATCACCTTTTTTAACGGCACCGCCAGGTGAAGCAGATTTTACTGCCGCAACAATAACATCACCAATGTTAGCATATCTACGGAATGAACCGCCGAGCGCCCTGATGCACATAATCTGTTTCGCACCACTATTATCAGCAACAGTAAGGATTGATTGTTGTTGAATCATCCTATTCCCTCCTTATCGAGGTTTTTATTCGTCATTTCATATGAACTACGAATTTCAACCTCACCTATTTAGCTCTTTCAAGAACTTCTACAACTCTCCAACGCTTATCTTTCGATAGCGGGCGTGTTTCCATAATGGATACAATATCGCCAGTATGGCTATCATTGTTTTCATCATGGGCTTTAAACCTGATAGTTTTCTTAATTGATTTTTTATAAAGTGGATGTTGTACTAAGCGTTCAATGGCTACAACAACTGTTTTATCCATTTTATCGCTAACAACTTTACCAGTTTTTATTTTACGATCATTTCTTTCACTCACGTGTAATTAGCCTCCTTCCGTTCTTAGTTAAGAACGTCGATTCAAATGCTACCCTTGATTGACTTGGATTTCCTGTTCACGTTGAATCGTTTTAACGCGGGCAATTGTCTTTTTGACTTCTTTAATCCGCATTGGATTTTCCAACTGACCGGTAGCAAGTTGAAATCTAAGGTTAAATAGCTCTTCTTTGAGTCCAGACATTTTTTGGTTAAGTTCAGTTGCGTTCATTTCGCGGAAGTCTTTAACCTTCATTTACTTCACCACCCACTTCTTCTTGCGGTTCAGCAGCAACTTCCCGTACAACAAATTTCGTTTTGATAGGAAGTTTATGAGCAGCTAAGCGCATGGCTTCTTTAGCATCTTCTTCGCTAACGCCGTCCATTTCAAACATTACACGACCAGGTTTCACGACTGCTACCCAATACTCAGTTGAACCTTTACCACTACCCATGCGTGTTTCAGCAGGTTTAGCTGTAATCGGTTTATCTGGGAATATTTTTATCCAGACTTTACCACCACGTTTAATGTAACGAGTCATTGCAATACGAGCTGCCTCAATTTGGCGGTTAGTAATCCAAGCTGGCTCTAACGCTACCAAACCGAAATCGCCATGACTTACGGTATTGCCTCTTTGTGCCTTACCCTTCATACGACCACGGAATTGTTTACGATGTTTCACTCTTTTTGGCAGTAGCATTATTTTTCGCTCCCTTCAATAGCAGCGACTTTTTTAACTTCTGGCAAAATTTCGCCTTTATAAATCCATACTTTTACGCCGATAAGGCCGTAAGTTGTATGTGCTTCAGCTGTGCCATAGTCAATATCAGCTCTAAGAGTGTGAAGTGGAATACTACCATCACGAGCAGCTTCACTTCTAGCAATCTCAGCGCCGCCTAAACGACCGCCAACCATTACTTTAATACCTTTTGCGCCCATGCGCATTGTGCGTTGAATTGATTGTTTCATTGCACGGCGGAAGGCAATACGTCTTTCAAGTTGAGCTGCGATATTTTCTGCAACCAACTGAGCATCCATATCAGGTTGTCTAACTTCCGCAATATTTATATCAATTTGTTTACCAGTAAGTTGTTTTAAGCTTTTTTTCATTTCTTCAATACCAGCACCACCACGGCCGATAATCATACCAGGTTTTGCTGTATGAATAATTACTTTAACTCGGTTCGAAGCCCGTTCAATTACAAGCTTAGAAACACCAGCACTAAAAGCCTTTGCTTTAATGAACTTACGGATTTTTAAATCTTCATGCAGATTGTCCGCAAAATCTTTACCAGCATACCACTTGGCATCCCAAGTCTTTATGATTCCAAGTCGTAAACCATGAGGATGAATTTTTTGACCCACTTTGTTTTCCCTCCTTCACCAGTTATCTTTCTTGTACAACAACTGTCACGTGACTGCTGCGCTTTAAAATTTTAAAAGCCTGACCACGCGACCGCGGATGAATGCGTTTCAAGGTAGGTCCTTGGTCAACATACGCAGCGGCTACATACAGTTTATCTGAATTCATGTCAAAATTGTTTTCTGCATTTGCAATAGCGGACTGTAATACTTTTAAAAGCACTTCAGCTCCAACTTTAGGCGTGTATTTTAAAATTGCATACGCTTCACCAATGTTTTTACCACGAATTAAGTCGATAACGACTCTAATTTTACGTGGTGCAATGCGAATATGTCTAGCAATTGCCTTAGCTTCCATATACTAGCCCCCTTTCCAGTAACTATCACCCAATTACCGTAATGATGTAGATTTTTCTGATCCTGAATGACCTTTATATGTGCGAGTAGGTGCAAACTCACCTAACTTGTGACCTACCATATCTTCAGTCATATAAACTGGTACATGTTTACGTCCATCATGTACTGCTACAGTATGTCCTACGAAGTTAGGAAGAATGGTAGAACTACGCGACCAGGTTTTGAAAACCTTTTTTTCGCCGGCTGCGTTCATAGCATCGATTTTCTGCAATACGCTAGCATGAACGTAAGGTCCTTTTTTAATTGATCTGGACACTTGGTTAGCCTCCCTTCTCTATCCCGTTATTCCTAAAGCTTAGGCTTTATTTATTTTTTGTACGTCTTTTTACAATTAAGCGATCAGACGTCTTATTACGACGAGTCTTAACACCCATTGCATGTTTACCCCAAGGAGTAACTGGATGTTTACGACCAACAGGTGAATGACCTTCACCACCACCATGTGGATGATCACAAGGATTCATAGCCACACCACGGTTTGCAGGACGTATGCCAAGCCAACGAGAACGGCCAGCTTTACCGCTAGTGATGTTTTCATGTTCTAAGTTACCAACCTGACCAATCGTTGCTTTGCAGTTAATATGCACTTTGCGGATTTCGCCAGAAGGCAATCTTAGAAGGGCATGTTCGCCTTCTTTAGCCATAAGTTGTGCTGATGCACCAGCGCAGCGAACCATTTGTCCGCCTTTACCGATTTTAAGCTCAATGTTATGAAGTGAAGTACCTACTGGGATATTTTTAATCGGTAACGCATTACCTACTTTAATATCCGCTTCAGGACCACTTGTTACTTTATCGTCAACTTTAAGGCCATTAGGAGCCAAGATATAACGTTTTTCACCATCTAAATAGTGTAGTAACGCAATATTAGCTGAGCGATTAGGATCGTATTCGATGGTAGCTACACGAGCTGGAATGCCATCTTTGTTACGTTTAAAGTCAATAACACGATATTGACGTTTATGACCGCCACCTTGATGTCTAACAGTCATGCGGCCTTGATTGTTACGACCAGCATGTTGTTGCAAACGTTCAACTAATGAACGTTCTGGCTTATCTGTGGTAATTTCTTCGAAACTAGACACAGTCATAAATCTTCTACTTGGAGTATAGGGTCTAAAGCTTTTTACTGCCATTGTTGCCCCTCCTTTTTTAAAATTTTAGGTTATACACCTTCAAAGAACTCTATATTCTGACCAGGAGCCAGTTTTACAATTGCTTTTTTATAATCTGGACGCTTACCCTCAGTCTTACCCATACGCTTGGTTTTTCCCATCACACGAACGGTGTTAACTGCCAATACTTTTACTTTGAAAATTTGTTCAACTGCTTGGCGAATTTCTACTTTATTGACTTTTAAAGGTACAACGAAAGTATACTTATTGTCTTGCACCATAGCATTGGTTTTCTCAGTAACAAGGGGGCGAATCAGTACATCACGCAAATTTTGCATTAGGCTAGTACCTCCTCAATACGAGTGATTGCTTCTTTAGTAACGAACACTTTATCATGATACAAAAGGTCGTATACATTAAGGCTGTTGGCAGCTGGAATTGCTTTAACGCCAGTAATATTACGAGCTGATTTTTCTACGTTTTCCAACATTTCTGCGGTAACGATCAAAACTTTCTTCTCAGCTACATTAAAGTCGCTCATTAATTTTAAGATGCTTTTTGTTTTTGGTACCTCAAAATTAATAGAATCCAGTACGATTAATTCGCCATCTTGCAATTTAGCTGTCAACGCAGATTTAATCGCTAAGCGACGTTGTTTGCGAGGCATTCTAAAAGCATAAGAACGTGGTTGTGGACCAAATGTAGTACCACCACCTACCCATAATGGGGAACGAATACTACCAGAACGAGCACGACCTGTGCCTTTTTGTTTCCATGGCTTTCTACCGCCACCACGCACGAAACCTCTGGTTTTAGTTGAAGCCGTACCTAAACGTTGACTAGCCAGTTGCATTAACACAGTTTGATGTAACACAGATTCATTCACGTCTACACCAAAAACGCTATCATTTAACTCTATTTCACCGGTTTTTTCTCCAGTGATATCATATACTGCTACTATCGGCATATAGCACATCCTCCTTTCGTGGTTCGAGGTTCGAGATTTGAGACAAGATAATCTAACCGCAAATCCACGAACCCACAAGATTATTTCTTAGGTTTTATGGTACTCTTGATCATCATAAAGTTACCTTTAGGTCCAGGAATACCACCCTTGATTAAGATCAAATTACGTTCAGCATCAACTCTAACAATTGTTAGACGTTGTACAGTAACTTTTTGACCACCCATACGACCAGGTAATTTCTTACCTTTAAAGACTCTACCGCCGCCACCACTCATACGTGGTCCCATGGAACCAGGTTCGCGGTGAGATTTAGAACCATGGGCCATAGGTCCACGTCTAAAGTTCCAACGTTTAATAACGCCTGCGAAACCTTTACCTTTAGCGATACCAGTTACATCAATTACATCACCTTCAGCAAATACATCAACATTGATTTCTTGACCAACAGTGTATTCAGATGCGCCAGGTAGTCTAACTTCCCGAATGAATTTAACAGGTTTAACGCCTGCTTTGGCAAAATGGCCTTTCATTGGGCTAGTAACGTTTTTATCTTTAACAGCGCCATAACCTAATTGCACTGCATTGTAGCCGTCATTTTCAACCGTTTTATTTTGTAGTACTACGCCATGCCCTGCTTCTACTACAGTTACAGGAATCATTTTACCATCTGTCGTAAAAATTTGCGTCATACCAATTTTTTTACCTAAAATCACTTTAGCCATTATTACACCTCCTCCTACAGCTTGATTTCAATGTCCACGCCAGCCGGAAGATCCAGACGCATTAACGCATCAACGGTCTTGGAAGTCGGCTCAAGAATGTCAATTAGACGTTTGTGGGTACGCATTTCAAATTGCTCCCGGGAATCTTTATTGACATGTGGTGAACGTAGAACAGTGAAAATATTTTTTTCAGTAGGAAGTGGAATTGGACCAGAAACCATAGCACCAGTTCTTTTAGCAGTTTCTACTATTTTCACCGCGCTTTGATCCAATGCTTTATGATCATATGCTTTAAGACGGATTCTGATTTTTTGTTGTTTAGCCATTGTATTTCCTCCTATATCGCCCAGTTTCTAGAACGGACATTCTCCGTGAAAATTCCCCCTACAACCCGTAGGCAACCTTTCACGTCATCGCATTGTTCTTAAATCCTGTCTGTTTTTTATTTGGGGGGCTGATCACAGCCACCCCAATCATTTTATTACCCAACTCTAACGCTTTACTTTTTAGCTACTGGAGCGTCTTCTTCGATCGCAGTTACTACGCCAGCACCAACAGTACGGCCACCTTCGCGAATAGCGAAACGTAAACCTTCTTCAAGAGCAATTGGAGTGATAAGCTCAATTGACATTTGAATGTTATCGCCAGGCATAACCATTTCTACGCCTTCAGGCAAATGTACTACGCCAGTAACATCTGTTGTACGGAAGTAGAATTGTGGACGGTAGTTTGTGAAGAATGGAGTGTGACGTCCGCCTTCTTCTTTGGAAAGTACATATACTTCACCTTTATATTTAGTGTGAGGTTTAATTGAACCAGGTTTTGCTAATACTTGACCACGTTCAATATCCTTACGTTCAACACCACGAAGAAGTGCACCGATATTGTCACCAGCTACTGCTGAATCCAATAATTTGCGGAACATTTCTACACCAGTTACAACAACTGATCTAGGTTTTTCACTCATACCAACGATTTCAACATTCTCGCCAACTTTGATTTCGCCACGTTCAACACGACCGGTAGCAACTGTACCACGACCAGTGATTGTGAACACGTCCTCAACAGGCATCAAGAAAGGTCTGTCAGTTGCGCGTGTAGGAGTTGGGATGTATTCATCAACCGCATCCATCAATTCGAATATTTTACCACACCATTTGCAATCGCGGCTTGCGCAACCACAATTCAATGTTTGTACTGCTGAACCAGTAATGATAGGAATATCATCACCAGGGAAATCATAGCTGGACAAAAGTTCACGAACTTCCATTTCAACAAGTTCAATCAACTCTTCATCATCAACTAAGTCAACTTTATTTAAGAATACTACCATGGAAGGTACGCCTACTTGACGTGACAACAGAATGTGTTCACGTGTTTGTGGCATAGGACCATCAGCAGCACTTACTACCAAGATAGCACCATCCATTTGTGCAGCACCAGTGATCATGTTTTTAACATAGTCAGCATGGCCTGGGCAGTCAACGTGAGCATAGTGACGCTTTTCAGTTTCATACTCAACGTGAGCAGTATTGATTGTAATACCGCGCTCTCTTTCTTCTGGTGCTTTATCGATCATGTCATATGCCACGAAAGTTCCGCCGCCATGCTTGGAAAGAGTCATTGTAATCGCTGCTGTTAGTGAAGTCTTACCATGATCGACGTGACCAATAGTACCAATATTAACATGTGGTTTATTTCTTTCAAATTTCTTCTTTGCCATTGTATTTTTGCCTCCTTATTTATCTGGGATTAAACGCCTTTAACTTTGGCGATAATCGCTTCAGCAATACTCTTCGGTACTTCATCATAATGAGCAAAACTCATCGAATAGTTACCACGACCTTGCGTTTTTGAACGTAGATCAGTTACATAACCAAACATTTCTGATAGTGGTACAAACGAATTGATTCTTTGGGCACCATTATGCGCTTCCATACCTTCAATACGTCCACGACGTGAATTCAAATCACCGATTACATCGCCCATGTATTCTTCAGGAACCGTAACTTCAACTTTCATGTATGGTTCCAAAATTACAGCACCAGCTTTAGCACAACCAGCTTTGAAGCCCATCGAACCAGCTATTTTAAAGGCCATTTCTGAGGAGTCAACATCATGATATGAACCTTCAATAACTGTTACCTTAATATCAACCATTGGGTAACCAGCCAAGACACCATTTTCCATGGCTTCTTTAGCGCCAGCGCCAATTGGTGCAATATATTCTCTTGGAATAGATCCACCGACAACTTTACTTTCGAAAACAAAACCGCCACCTGGCTCAAGAGGTTCAAGTTCCAACCAACAATGACCGTATTGACCACGACCACCAGATTGACGAACAAATTTACCCTCTGATTTAACTTTTTTGCGGATTGTTTCACGATAAGCAACTTGTGGCTTACCTACGCTACAATCTACTTTAAATTCTCTAAGCATCCGGTCTACAATAATTTCCAAATGCAGTTCGCCTACACCTGAAATAATGGTTTGACCACTATCTGGTTCAGTCGAAACACGGAAAGTAGGATCTTCTTCTGCTAATCGTTGCAATGCAATACCCATTTTTTCTTGATCAGCTTTGGTTTTCGGTTCAACAGCTACGTGAATAACTGGTTCAGGGAATACCATTTTCTCAAGAATAATTGGAGCTTTATCATCACACAGAGTATCACCAGTCGTTGTATCTTTCAATCCAACTGCAGCAGCAATATCACCAGTATATACATCTTGAATTTCTTCACGGCGATTGGCATGCATCTGTAAGATACGTCCAATACGTTCCCGCTTACCTTTGGTTGAATTATATACATAAGAACCAGAGGAAAGTTTACCAGAATACACCCGGAAGAAAGCCAATTTACCAACAAATGGATCAGCCATGATTTTGAAAGCCAAAGCCGAGAACGGTAAATCATCATCCGCTGCACGTGAATCTGCTTCTTCAGTATCAGGATGAATCCCTGCAATAGCTGGAACATCTAGCGGTGAAGGCATATATGCAATTACCGCATCCAAAAGTGGTTGTACACCTTTGTTTTTGTAAGAAGAACCACATGTTACCGGAGTCATTGTGCAAGCAATTGTTGCTTTACGAATACCACGAATAATTTCTTCCTTAGTGAGTTCTTCACCTTCAAGATATTTCATCATGAGTTCGTCATCGCTTTCTGCTACGTGGTCTAAAAGGCCTTGGCGATATTCAGCAGCTAATTCTTGCATATCTTCAGGGATATCAATAACTTCAGTGTGTTCCCCTAGATCATCAGTATAAACCGTAGCATTCATTTCTACCAAATCAACATAACCTTTAAAAGTATGTTCAAAACCAATTGGTAGTTGAATTGGCACTGCATTAGCACCTAAACGATCTTTCATCATATTAACAACTCGGTAGAAATCCGCACCGAGAATATCCATTTTATTAACATATGCCATACGCGGCACATGATATTTGTCAGCTTGGCGCCAAACAGTTTCCGATTGAGGTTCTACGCCACCTTTAGCGCAAAACACTGCTACAGCTCCGTCCAACACTCTAAGTGAACGTTCTACCTCTACTGTAAAGTCCACGTGTCCTGGTGTGTCAATGATGTTTATACGATGTGCGTCCCATTGACAAGTAGTGGCCGCTGAGGTAATGGTAATACCTCTTTCTTGCTCTTGCACCATCCAGTCCATTGTCGCAGCACCTTCATGTACTTCACCAATCTTGTGTACTTTACCAGTATAAAACAGTACCCGTTCAGTTGTAGTGGTCTTGCCAGCGTCAATATGTGCCATAATGCCGATATTGCGCGTTTTTTCCAGCGTAAATTCTCTGGCCACTAGTATCACTCCTTACTGTTTAGAAACATCGAAAACTACCAACGATAATGTGCGAAAGCTTTATTAGCCTCAGCCATTTTATGAGTGTCTTCTTTCTTTTTGATCGTAGCGCCAGTATTATTGCAGGCATCCATTAATTCAGCTGCTAATCTTTCGCGCATGGTTTTTTCACCACGAAGTCTTGAATAGTTTACTAACCAACGAATCCCTAATGAAAAGCGACGATCTGGACGTACTTCGATAGGCACTTGGTAATTTGCACCACCAACACGACGAGCACGCACTTCCAATACCGGCATAACATTTTTCATTGCTGCTTCAAAAACCTCTAATGGATCTTTACCGGTCTTAGCCCGGATAATATCGAATGCATCATAGACAATATTCTCAGCAACGCTCTTCTTACCATCTAACATTATTTTATTGACAAATCTAGTAACAACTTTCGAATTGTATACCGGATCTTGCAAAACATCACGTTTAGTAACTGGTCCTTTTCTAGGCATATTATCCCTCCTTTTCCAGGATTATTTATTATTTCTTATTTCTTTGCACGTTTCGTACCGTATTTAGATCTACTTTGGCTACGTTTTTGCACACCAGCGGTATCAAGTGCTCCGCGAACAATGTGATAACGTACGCCTGGTAAATCCTTTATTCTACCGCCTCTGATAAGTACAACACTATGCTCTTGCAAATTGTGTCCAATACCAGGAATATAGGCAGTAACTTCAATACCATTTGTTAAACGTACCCTTGCCACTTTACGAAGTGCAGAGTTTGGTTTTTTAGGAGTAGTTGTATATACCCTTGTGCATACACCACGCTTTTGTGGACATTCTTTCAAAGCAGGCGCAGTAGATTTTTTTATGTTTGACTCTCTACCCTTACGTACTAATTGGTTAATTGTTGGCATTAAATACACCCCCTTCCAAGTTTTCTTGAATGATTATATAAAAATCTTACCTCAAACTAGACGCCCAAGGTAAAACATTTAACAAAATTACCTCTATTTCAAAACAGCCACTGCTGCTGCACCAACTTCGATGGAGCAAGCTTTTCCAAGTTCATCCATTGTAGGCGTCTTATCTACTACCACATTTTTTTCACTACACAGCATCCAAAGTTGTTCTACTAGGCGTTGTTCCGCATCAATTGCAATATATGCCGCCTGTACTAAATCTTTTTCAACAGCTTTGGTCACTTGTTTAACACCGATGACTTTTTTTGCAGTTTTCAACGTGTCGAGGGACATGTGATCACTCCCTTAATTACCAAACAAATGTATCTTTTTCCTAGGCACTCTGATATTTTAACATTATCAAAACACCTTGTCAATAATTTTCTCTTAAAAAATCGGCTTTTTCTCTACATTTACAGGCTTTTTTTATGTACACGGAGCCTAGAGTGTCATCTTTACTAAAAAATAACAAAATTTCCAGTGAAAACTGTTATTTCTGCTTAACTAAACATCATTATATCACTAAAAAAATGGATGTCAAAGTTTTTTTCCAAGTTTTTAAAAAATAATGAAAAACGATTACACTGCAGTATTTGCAACGGTTTGACCGTATTGTAGTGCCGGTTAAACATGTACATTTTGGGTCTGCTGGGAATGGAGTGTAGGGCATTGTATCGTATCGTTAGTGCGTTATATATAATAATAAAAAGGACTTAGCAGATGCTAAGTCCTTTTTACTGATTAATTTATCTTTTTTATGGACGAATCAATCTTATGTTACGATAACGGCTCATACCAGTACCAGCAGGTATTAGCTTCCCAATAATAACATTTTCTTTAAGTCCAAGAAGTGGGTCAACTTTACCTTTAATCGCGGCCTCAGTCAGTACACGAGTTGTTTCCTGGAAAGATGCTGCTGATAAGAAGGAATCAGTTGCCAAAGAAGCTTTGGTTATACCAAGCAAAATAGGACGTGCTACTGCTGGCTCACCGCCATTCTCAATCACCTTAATATTTTCATCCTCAAAAGTATTGGTATCAATGTATTCACCTGGTAAAAGCCCAGTGTCACCTGATTCTTCGGTCTTAACCTTATGCATCATTTGACGAACAATTACCTCGATATGTTTATCATTGATTTCAACACCTTGAGATTTGTACACTTTTTGTACTTCATACACTAAATAACGTTGTGTTGCTTGAATACCGCATACACGCAAGATGTCATGAGGGTTAACTGACCCTTCTGTTAAACGGTCACCTGCCACAATTTGCATTCCATCGCGTGCGATAATACGAGCACCGTACGGTATTGGGTAAACAGTTTCTTCCCCCATAGCTGGGGTTACTGTGATTTTACGCATGCCTTTAATTTCTTTTAAATCAATGGCAACAGTACCATCAATTTCAGAAATAATCGCCTGACGTTTTGGTTTGCGTGCCTCAAATAGTTCTTCAACCCGCGGCAGACCTTGAGTAATATCATCACCAGCAACACCGCCAGTATGGAACGTACGCATAGTGAGCTGCGTACCTGGTTCACCAATTGATTGGGCTGCAATAATACCTACTGCTTCACCTACATCAACAGAGTCTCCAGTTGCTAAATTGCGACCATAACATTTAATACATACGCCATACTGAGATCTACAAGTAAGTACGGAACGAATGGATACAGTCTTACGCACAGCTACAATGCGTTCCGCTAACTCTTCATCAATCGTATCATTCACTTTTACAATGAGTTCGCCAGTATTAGGATCAGCGATATCCTCAGCTACAAAACGTCCGACAATACGATCTTTTAGAGCCTCAATCACGCCAGAACCTTCTGTGATTGCTTCCACTTCAATGCCGCGAATATTATTATTACGTACCTTCACTTCACGAACATCACTAATTAAAACAGCTTCAATTGCTTCTTCCGTAAGTGGGGTGTCAGCCGGGACAATTTCTACACCTTGACTATTGGTAATAGCGTTGGTAGTATTTTTGCCAAGCATTTCACGGATCATGGCATTCTTAAGAATTTCGCGCATTTTTTCTTCAGGAGCACCAAGTACTATTGTTTCATTCGATGCAGACGCATTAATGTCTTCTTCTGTAGTAGTGGACACACCACGTACAATAATTTCAGGTACAGCGCTTTCACCAATTATGCGTAAATTTTCATCTGTAAGTGCCGTGGAACGCGGAACAATAATTTCTCCACTTTCAGGATGAAGCACATCATCTGTCAATATTCTGCCTAAGAGAGTGTCACGCAATACTTCAATAGCACCTGCACTAGACTTAGCTAATCTTGCCCGTTCGCGAACTAAGTTAATTCCAAAAACATCACAGTCGTCTTCACGCACAATAACATCCTGGGATACATCCACTAAACGACGCGTCAAATAACCAGAGTCAGCGGTTCTAAGAGCCGTATCAGCCAAGCCTTTACGAGCACCATGAGTGGAAATAAAGTACTCAAGTACTGTTAACCCTTCACGGAAATTAGCCTTGATCGGTCGGTCAATAATTCTACCAGATGGATCTGCCATAAGTCCACGCATACCAGCCAACTGACGAATCTGTTGGATATTACCACGAGCACCAGAGTTAGCCATCATGTAGATTGGATTAAAGCGATCCAAGTTGTTCATCATTGCGATGGTCACATCTTCAGTAGCTTTCGTCCAAAGTTCAATTGTTTTCTTATATCTTTCATCTTCGGTGATTAAACCGCGACGATATTGTTTGTCAACAATGTCAACCCTACTTTCCGTAGTGCCTAAAATTTCTTTTTTGGCAGGTGGAATATTGATATCCGATATTGCTACCGTTATACCAGCGCGACAAGCAAAAGAATAACCCAGTCTTTTAATATTATCAAGAACTTGCGCTGTTCTTGATGTACCAAATTGACGATACGTCTCAGCAACTAACTTACCAAGTTGTTTTTTATCCATCATAATACCTAAATGCCATTCACCATCTTTTTCCTTTTGGAAGAAGTAGCGAATTTCTTCAGGCAGACTTTCATTGAAAATCATACGTCCCATCGTGGTATTTACTAGACCATATTTAGGAAAACGTACCTTAATTAGGGCATGAAGTGATAACTCTTTTTGATGATAAGCTAGTAGTGCCTCATTAATATCGCACATAATTTTGCCTGCACCAACATCGTTCTCTTTTTCCATGGTGAGGTAATATGCTCCTAAAACCATATCTTGCGTCGGCGTTACCACCGGTTTACCATCTTTGGTTGATAGGATATTATGAGCAGCTAGCATCAACATACGAGCCTCTGATTGAGCTTCTGCTGACAGCGGCAAATGAACAGCCATTTGGTCACCATCGAAATCCGCGTTATAGGCTGTACATACTAACGGATGAAGTTTAATGGCACGACCTTCTGATAATACTGGCTCAAATGCCTGAATCCCTAATCTATGCAAGGTTGGAGCGCGATTCAAAAGTACTGGATGTTCTTTAATAACTTCTTCAAGCACATCCCATACTTCTGGGCGAACTCTTTCCACCATGCGCTTCGCGCTCTTAATATTATGAGCATGTCCCGCATTGACTAGTTTTTTCATAACAAATGGTTTAAATAGCTCTAAGGCCATTTCTTTTGGTAAACCACATTGATGTAATTTGAGTTCAGGTCCAACTACGATAACGGAACGACCAGAATAGTCAACCCGCTTTCCTAGAAGATTCTGACGGAAGCGCCCTTGTTTACCTTTAAGCATATCACTTAATGATTTAAGGGGACGATTACCAGGCCCAGTAACAGGACGACCGCGACGACCATTATCAATGAGTGCGTCAACAGCCTCTTGAAGCATCCGTTTTTCATTGCGAACAATGATATCAGGTGCACCAAGATCTAATAGTCGTTTGAGACGATTGTTACGATTGATTACACGACGATATAAATCATTAAGATCAGATGTTGCAAATCGACCACCATCAAGCTGTACCATAGGCCGTAGTTCAGGTGGAATTACCGGAACAATATCCATGATCATCCAATCTGGATGATTGCCAGATGTACGGAATGCTTCTGTTACCTCTAGACGGCGAATGGCTCTAATCTTGCGTTGTCCACTGACTTCTTTCAGTTCTTGTCTGAGCTCTTTGCTCATTTTTTCTAAATCTAATTCTTGCAGAAGCGTTTTAATCGCTTCTGCCCCCATGCCAACTTTAAAAGCATTTCCATATTTGTCACGATATTCACGATACTCATTTTCAGTCAGCAATTGACGTTTCATGAGCGGCGTATCACCAGGATCAAGTACAATATAGGACGCAAAATATAACACCTTTTCTAGGGAACGAGGTGATATATCCAAAATAAGCCCCATACGACTAGGAATACCCTTAAAATACCAAATATGAGATACAGGTGCTGCTAATTGAATATGTCCCATACGGTCACGGCGTACCTTTGAACGAGTCACTTCAACGCCGCAACGATCACAAACAATGCCTTTATACCGAATCCGCTTATATTTACCGCAATGACATTCCCAATCACGGGTTGGCCCAAATATTTTTTCACAAAACAGACCGTCACGCTCTGGTTTTAGTGTACGGTAGTTGATAGTCTCTGGTTTTTTAACTTCACCATAAGACCACTTACGAATCTGTTCTGGAGAAGCCAATCCAATCCTCATTGAATCAAAATTATTTACATCCAACAAAGGGTTATCACTCCCTTCTTCAAATTACTCAATTTCGTCTTCTTCTATATCTTTCATTAAATCACGCTGTGTAGGTTTTTTTTCTTTGGCTTTAGCCTTTTTAGCAACTTTATGCCCCATTGTTGAATCAATCTCTTCTGCCCCATCTTTATCAGCTAAATCGAACTTTTCAGAGTCCAACTCTCCAATTTCGGCAATAATATCTAACTCTTCTTCCAATGGTTCAAGGTCATCACTAATTTCAAACTCATCCACGGATTCAGCATCATTTTGTAATTCAACCTTATTTTGTGTATGAGGGTCTGGAGCTGCAATCAATGTAACTCCTATACTGTTTTCCAGGTCTTTTGCTGCTTGCTGAACATCATCTTCAACATCATCAATCACAATTTCTTGTGCATCTTCATTTAAAATTTTAATATCAAGACCAATACTTTGTAGTTCTTTTATTAAAACTTTAAATGATTCTGGTACACCAGGTTCAGGTATATTTTCGCCTTTAACAATGGCTTCATATGTTTTTACCCTACCTACCACATCATCTGATTTCACTGTTAAGAGTTCTTGTAAAGTATACGCAGCACCATATGCTTCTAGTGCCCATACTTCCATTTCCCCGAAACGCTGACCACCAAATTGGGCTTTACCACCCAGTGGCTGTTGTGTTACTAACGAGTATGGTCCAGTAGAACGCGCATGAATCTTGTCATCAACTAAATGAGCCAGTTTCAGCATATATACAAAACCTACTGTAACACGATTATCAAAAGCTTCACCTGTACGACCATCATACAAGACAGTTTTACCATCTACCGGTAAACCTGCTGCTTCCAAGGTATTAAATACCTCCGTTTCTCGAGCGCCATCAAATACTGGAGTAGCTAAGTTTAGTCCAGCAATACCTGGTGTAGGCATACCATGCTGATCAAAATCATAGCCTACTTTGCGTAATCGTGCTTCGATATCAGGGGACTTTGCTTTAATTTGCATACCAAACGCAGCAGCAGCCATCCCTAAATGGGTCTCTAATGCCTGTCCGATGTTCATACGAGATGGTACACCAAGAGGGTTTAACACAATCTGCACAGGAGTTCCATCCGGCAAGAATGGCATATCTTCTTCACGCATAATACGAGATACAACACCCTTATTACCATGACGACCAGCCATTTTATCGCCTTCGGATATTTTCCGTTTTTGAGCGATATATACACGAACTAAGAAATTTACACCTGGTGGCAATTCATCGCCATTTTCGCGACTGAATACTTTAACATCAACAATTTTACCAGCCTCACCATGAGGAACCCTAAGTGAAGTATCGCGAACTTCGCGAGCCTTTTCACCAAAAATAGCCCGTAACAGCCGTTCCTCAGCTGTAAGTTCCGTTTCGCCTTTTGGCGTTACTTTACCTACTAAAATATCTCCAGGTCTTACCTCAGCACCAATTCGAATAATCCCGCGGTCGTCAAGATCTTTAAGAACTTCTTCAGCTACGTTAGGAATATCTCGAGTGATTTCTTCTGGACCGAGTTTAGTATCTCTGGCATCACATTCATATTCTTCAATGTGAATGGATGTATAGATATCATCTCTTACTATTTTTTCACTTAGTAAAATAGCATCCTCGTAGTTATAACCTTCCCAAGGCATAAAGGCAATTAACACATTAAAGCCTAAAGCTAGTTCGCCTTGATCAGTAGCAGGTCCATCAGCCAACACTTGACCTTTTTCTACAAATTCACCTTTGTAGACAATCGGCTTTTGATTGATGCAGGTTCCCTGATTGGAACGTGTGTATTTTAGCAACTTATATGTATCTAAAATGCCGCGATCCGTACGTATCCTTATCTCAATGCCAGTAACTTTTTCAACAACACCAGCATTTTTGGCTAGAATAAGAACACCTGAGTCTCGAGCTGCTTTGTATTCCATACCTGTTCCAACTAGCGGTGCCTGTGTTCTAAGAAGTGGCACAGCCTGACGTTGCATGTTCGCCCCCATTAGAGCACGGTTAGCATCATCGTTTTCTAAGAATGGAATCATCGCAGTAGCAATGGATACAACCTGTTTCGGTGATACATCCATATAATCTACTTTTTCAGCTGGAATTACTAAAATTTCATTTCTATGACGTACCGTAACTCTCGGTTCTACGAACCAGTTATCAGCACCAATGGCTTCATTAGCCTGCGCACACACTACTTCATCTTCTTCATCGGCTGTCAAATAACGAACTTCCTCCGTTAATTGGCGTCTCTCTTTATCAATTTTACGATAAGGAGTTTCGATAAAGCCAAACTCATTAATCCGTCCAAAAGTTGATAGCGAACCAATCAAACCGATATTCGGTCCTTCTGGAGTTTCAATTGGGCACATACGTCCATAATGAGAGTGATGCACGTCACGTACTTCAAAACCAGCACGTTCACGACTGAGTCCACCAGGTCCCAAGGCACTTAGACGACGTTTATGGGTAAGTTCCGCGAGGGGATTGGTTTGATCCATAAACTGTGACAACTGACTAGACCCAAAAAACTCCTTAATAGCTGCTACCACAGGGCGAATGTTAATAAGCGCCTGAGGAGTAATTACATCTACATCTTGAATGGTCATACGTTCCTTAACTACACGTTCCATACGTGATAAACCAATACGGAACTGGTTCTGTAGTAATTCACCGACCGAGCGCAATCTACGATTACCTAAATGGTCAATATCATCAACATTACCAAAACCGTCCATCAAGTTAAGAAGGTAATTAACAGAAGCTAAAATATCTTCTCGCGTAATCGTGCGATAGTTATAAGGTCTTGTCGGATTACACAGCATTTTTACAGGTGAGCCATCTTTTAGTTTTACTTTTACTTCTATCAAGCTCTCGCCAGCAAATACACCACTTTCATCGATAAGGTTAATTGTTTTTTCCTCAATCAAAGTGTCTGCTGGTACAATCACTTCACCCGTTTCCGCATTTACAATCGGTTGATAAAGTGTCTTCCCCATTAAGCGGCGCTGCCAACCTAATTTTTTGGTCAACTTATAACGTCCTACCGTTGCCAAATCATAACGCTTGGAGTCAAAGAATAAAGATTCCAAGAGTTGGGTAGCATTATCAACTGTAGGTGGTTCACCAGGACGTAGTCGTTTATAAATTTCTACTAAGGCTTCTTCGCGAGAATTGGTATTATCGCGTTCTAGCGTAGCCCGAATCCGCACATCATCATGGAACAGTTCTGAAATAGCTGCATTTGATGCATAGCCAAGAGCACGGATCAATACTGTTGCCGGTAGTTTACGTGTCCGGTCTACACGAACAGACATCACATCGTTAGCATCGGTCTCTAATTCAAGCCATGCACCACGATTAGGAATTACTGTGGAATTATAAAGTTTTTTACCAGTAGCATCAATGGTTTCATTATAGTACGCCCCTGGAGAACGTACTAATTGGCTGACAATAACCCGCTCTGCACCATTAATGATAAACGTACCATTTTCAGTCATCAGCGGGAAATCACCCATAAATACTTCTTGTTCTTTAATTTCGCCAGTCTCACGATTAATTAGCCTAACATTAACACGCAAAGGTGCGGAATAGGTAACATCCCGTTCTTTACATTCTTCACAACCATACTTAGGTTCGCCTAGTGTAAAATTCTCAAAAGTCAGCACTAAATTACCTGTAAAGTCCTGAATAGGCGAAATGTCATGAAAAATTTCTCGCAACCCGTCCTTCAGAAACCAGTTGTACGAATTCTTCTGAATTTCGATAAGGTTGGGCATGTCCAGCACTTCTTTAATCTTGGCATAACTATATCTGACCTTTTTGCCAACCTGAACAGGATTAAACATTAAATCCTTCACCCCTTAGCCCAAATTAAACTCTATACCCCTAACAATAACTGCAAATAAGACATTCCATCTATAGAATATATTATTTACGTAAGTCGATCTTACTGACTTACTTTTTTATTGCCGGTATAAAACCTTTTACATAATACAATACTGCGTAGTAAATACTATAATATCAACAACTAAATAGGATGAAAATAACAATACACGAAAAGACTTGGTTTTGGCCAAGTCTTTGGACGCAGACAAAAGTCTAAATCGTCCTTACTTGAAATCAGAATACTATACAATTTCTGATTCCGCAAAAAAAGCAAGGTTTATCCAGTGAAATAAAAGACCTTGCTTTTTTTTTACGTGATGAAATGTTATTTCATCCTCCATATATTACTATTTGCTGTCAATTGACATTTTATACCTTACGCAATTAAAAAAATTAACCAAAAATAAACATTTATCACATTGAAGAATTATATCACAAGTATATTTATTAGTCAAGGCAATATGCTAAATTATTTAAAGAAAAATATAAAGAGTACCACAATGGGTACTCTTTATATTTTTACTCTTAAAAATCAGTAAGAATAGTTTTTTATAATTACTTGATTTCTACAGAAGCACCAGCTTCTTCAAGTTTAGCTTTCATTGCTTCAGCATCAGCTTTAGCGATTTTTTCTTTTACAGCTTTAGGAGCGCCATCAACTACTTCTTTAGCTTCTTTCAAGCCAAGGCCTGTAATTTCGCGAACAACTTTGATTACGTTGATTTTGCTAGCGCCAGCAGCAGTGATGATAACATCAAATTCGCTTTGTTCTTCAGCAGCAGCAGCAGCAGGAGCAGCAGCACCAGCAGCAGCTACAGGAGCAGCAGCGGATACACCAAATTTTTCTTCTAGAGCTTTCACCAATTCAGATAATTCAAGAACAGTCATGTTCTCGATAGCTTGCATAATTTCTTGTTGAGTCATGTTAAAATACCTCCATAAATTCTTTATTTTTTATTAAAGCTTTTTGTTACGCTGATTCTTTTTGTTTACGCACAGCTTCAAGCGCATAGACAAATTTGCGGAGAGAACCTTGAAGAACATTGACAAAGCCAACAATCGGAGATTGCATACCTGCCAAAACTTTGGAAAGAAGAACTTCGCGAGATGGTAGGTCTGCCAAAGCTTTAACACCCTCAGCATCAATAACCTTACCTTCTAACAAACCAGCTTTAACTTCCAATGTTTTCAATTTGTTTTCTTTGATGAAGTCAGAAATAATACGAGCTGGAGCAACTGGATCGACTTCAGACATTGCGATTGCAGTTGGACCCTCAAGATAAACATCTAACCCTTCAATACCTACTTCCTGAGCAGCAATTCGTGTCATAGTATTCTTGACAACACGATATTCTACACCACCCTCACGCAACTTGCGACGAAGTTGGGTATCTTGCGCTACAGTAAGACCACGATAATTTGTTAATACCGCACCTTTACTAGCAGAAAGCTTTCCTTTTAGTTCAGAAACCACTGATTGTTTTTCTACTGTTATAGCCACTAAAATCCACCTCCTTTAGAAAGATTAAAATAAAGAAAACTCGATTTACAGCAAACGGTGTTCCCGTAAAAGTCTTTCTTTACTTAGAATTAGAATGTTTATAAGCATACTAATTCTGTAAACAAAACGACCTCCCAGCAGTATATGCCGGAGGTCGTTAATAGCAAAAGCTATTGTACTAATCCCCGACCTCGGCAGGCGACCATCAAAAATTTGCATTTTATCAGTTCATTATCAATACCTGCTGTCTACAGCCTAAAATAAATATTTAGTTGTAAAGGTCGACGACTCTACAATGGCTTACTAATTCTAATTAACCTTATTTACCACTACCAACTTTAAGCGGATTCACCTTAACACCAGGACCCATTGTAGTGCTTACAGTGATACTACGCATGTATTGACCTTTAGAAGCGGCTGGTTTAACCTTCACTAAAGTGTCAACTAAAGTTTGGAAGTTTTCAATGATTTTTTTATCATCAAAAGATGCTTTACCGATTGGCGCATGGATATTACCAGCTTTATCAGTACGGTACTCGATCTTACCAGCTTTAATTTCATTAATAGCACGAGTAACATCTAAAGTAACAGTACCAACTTTAGGGTTAGGCATTAAGCCTTTAGGCCCTAAAACTTTACCCAAACGACCAACAGTACCCATCATATCAGGTGTTGCAACTGCTACATCAAACTCAGTCCAGCCACCTTGAATTTTTGCTACAAGCTCTTCAGCACCAACGAAGTCAGCACCAGCAGCTTCAGCTTCTTTTGCCTTTTCGCCTTTAGCAAAAACCAAAACTGTTTGGGTTTTGCCAGTACCATGAGGCAACACCACTGCGCCACGAACTTGCTGATCAGCGTGCTTAGGGTCAACCCCTAGCTTAATAGCAACTTCAATTGTTTCATCAAATTTTGCGCTAGCTGCTTTCTTTAGAAGTTCAATCGCTTCATCAGTTTCATACAACTTCTTTGCATCAATCAGCTTAGCAGCTTCTTCATATTTCTTACCATGCTTCGCCATATTAAAAAACTCCTTCTTTGTGGTTTTGCGGATAATCCTCCCACACTAACACGTGATTATCTGAATCTATTGAAAGACTACAGATTAATCTACAATGTCAATACCCATACTACGGGCAGTACCTTCGATCATACGCATCGCAGATTCTACGTTGGCAGCGTTAAGATCTTTCATTTTTGCTTCTGCTATTTCACGAACTTTATCGCGAGATACTTTTGCAACTTTTTTCTTGTTTGGCTCGCCAGAACCTGATTCAATACCAGCTGCTTTTTTAAGCAGAATAGGAGCTGGAGGGGTTTTGGTGATAAATGTAAAGGATCTATCTTCAAATACAGTAATCTCAACTGGTATAATTAAACCAGCTTGACTAGCAGTTCTTTCATTAAAATCCTTAACAAATGCCATTATATTCACACCAGCTTGACCGAGCGCAGGACCGACCGGAGGCGCTGGAGTTGCTTTACCAGCAGGAACTTGCAGTTTTACAAGTTTGATAACTTTTTTAGCCATTTTGCTTACACCTCCTTATCTACATAATGTGGTACTACGGACCGCTTAGCCCTCCCACGTAAATCATAAAGTCCCTAAAGAAACCTTATTTAAACTTTCTCAATTTGAGAAAAATCTAATTCTACTGGAGTTTCCCGTCCAAACATATCTACCAGCACTTTCAGTTTACTACGTTCAGGATAAATCTCAAGTACTTTGGCTGTCCAATTCTCGAAGGCTCCAGAATTAATACGCACCACCTGAGAAATTTCAATATCCATTTTTTGTCTAAGTTCTTCAATGCCCATAGATTTAAGAATGTTTTTAATTTCGGCATCAGTAAGTGGGATTGGCTTTGTACCAGAGCCAACAAAACCTGTTACACCTGGCGTATTGCGTACAACATACCAAGATTCATCATTGACAATCATTTCTACCATAACATAACCAGGGAAAACCTTTTTCTTGGTAATTTTTTTCTTACCGTCTTTAATTTCAACTTCATCTTCCATCGGTACTATTATCCGAAAGATTTCATCTTCCATACCCATGGAATGAACTTTACGTTCTAGATTAGCCTTAACTTTGTTTTCATAGCCCGAATATGTATGGATTACATACCAATTTTTTTCAGATTCCATTACTTCAGGGACGTCTTATTACGCCCCCACCCCCTTAGCCTACTTGATAATAAATTGTAATACTCGACTAAATGCAGCATCTATTACCCAAATTAGAGTACATACTACCGCTACCGCAACAAATACTATGCCAGTATTGGTAATAAGTTCTGGCCTAGTAGGCCATGATACCTTTTTTAGTTCAGCTTTAACTTCTCTAAAAAACTTTTTGAAACGAGAAGGATTTGTTTTCATAACAACATCTTGGGAAACCATTTTTTCACATCCCTGTCTCATACTGCCAATTCAAGCATTAAAGACCACTTGGCAGGGGCGGCAGGAATCGAACCCGCAACCAACGGTTTTGGAGACCGCTACTCTACCAATTGAGCTACACCCCTACTAAAGTAATTTACTCACAAATTACTTAGTTTCTTTGTGTAAAGTATGTTTTTTGCAAAACTTGCAATACTTATTGAATTCTAATCTATCAGGGTCATTTTTTTTGTTTTTATTGGTCTGATAATTGCGTTGTTTGCATTCAGTGCAAGCCAACGTTACCGCATTGCGCATCCTGTACACCTCTCTTACCTGTAAATATGGCATAATTTCAAAATGCCACTAATATAATTTAGCATACTTATGCTAGCCTGTCAATACTTCCTAATAGCATCTTAACAGAAAATTACTATCCAGAAATTTAAAACCTATAATAAAGTTTATTTTAAGTAAAATAATACTTTTCATAGTGATATTAAATCAACTAGTACTTTATACCTTTGATGACCAAATGTCAATGTGAACAACAATATATTTTTACGATTCACAATAACGCCCTTTGAAAAGAACACCAATAAAGATCCTCAAAAACTATGGTTCATAAAAATAATCTTATTCCCTACATCACAAAAAATATATACAACACACTAAGAAAGTAACATTTATAGGTCTGCCAGAAGGGCATCGTTTGCTCCCGACCTAAGGCTGCGCGGAGCCCTAGCTTCTATTCCTGACGATTACCATGTAAAAGATATAGTGCGATGCATGTAGTTAGAGAAAACTATATTTTTTTCTGTATCTTTTATATAACAAAAAAGCTTCATCATTAGATGAAGCTTCAACTGTAAATATTTGGTGGCGGCGCAGGGATTTGAACCCCGGACCCTTCGGGTATGAACCGAATGCTCTAGCCAGCTGAGCTACGCCGCCATATTCATTATAAGAAAACTGGTTTAAAATTCCACATAATAAGCCAGTTATAAATCGTTGGTTGCGGGGACAGGACTTGAACCTGTGGCCTTCGGGTTATGAGCCCGACGAGCTACCAACTGCTCCACCCCGCGATATTCATATAGAATTGAGTAATTAACGAATTTCTTTTAAAGACGTTTGACGTTAGCACTACGCTATTTTAAAATTGGTTGCGGGGACAGGACTTGAACCTGTGGCCTTCGGGTTATGAGCCCGACGAGCTACCAACTGCTCCACCCCGCGATATTTATATGGTGGATAGGGCTGGATTCGAACCAGCGAAGGCGGAGCCGGCAGATTTACAGTCTGCTCCCTTTAGCCACTCGGGAACCTATCCATATAAAACAAATGGAGCTGGAAACAGGACTTGAACCCGCAACATCCTCATTACAAGTGAGGTGCTCTACCAGTTGAGCTATTCCAGCATTCGAATCGCTTCATTAGCGACTTCACCTATTATACAATACCATCATCATTATGTCAACAGTATTTTTTTGGTGGCGGCGCAGGGATTTGAACCCCGGACCCTTCGGGTATGAACCGAATGCTCTAGCCAGCTGAGCTACGCCGCCATACAAAACTAAAGAAAGTGGAGCTAATGACCGGGATCGAACCGGTGACCTTATCCTTACCAAGGATACGCTCTACCAACTGAGCTACATCAGCATATTATAAAATTGGTTGCGGGGACAGGACTTGAACCTGTGGCCTTCGGGTTATGAGCCCGACGAGCTACCAACTGCTCCACCCCGCGATATTCATATGGTGGATAGGGCTGGATTCGAACCAGCGAAGGCGGAGCCGGCAGATTTACAGTCTGCTCCCTTTAGCCACTCGGGAACCTATCCATAACAAAGTAATGGAGCTGGAAACAGGACTTGAACCCGCAACATCCTCATTACAAGTGAGGTGCTCTACCAGTTGAGCTATTCCAGCATACCTTTGACAAGAACTAATTTTATCATTTTCTTTAAATGTTGTCAATGTTTTTTTGTTTTCAAGAGACATTTGCATTTATTGATTACGATACTTAACCATTCTATTATATTATTTCTATCTTGTCAATGTTTTTTTCATTACACCACATGCGCTCAGAAAAAATAGTAATAAGATAAAAGTGCTAACAACAGACGATAATAAGCGAATGAAGCCAATGTAGATTTATTTAAAAACCTTATGAACCAAACCACCGAAAAATATGCTACAACAAATGCCACCAAGAAGCCAATGGCAAACATATATAGATCACCAATATTAAGCTCATTCCATACTTTTAATAAATCATACAAACAGGCTACCAACATTAGTGGCACAGCAATAATAAAAGAAAATTCCGCTGCCACCCCACGACTGATTCCTAAAATAAGTCCACCAGAAATAGTAGCGCCCGACCTAGAGAACCCAGGCCACAGCGCTAAAATTTGAAACAACCCTACAAAAAACGCTTGCCTTACCGTAATTTTATCAATATTATTTACGATCGGACGCTTAGACATTCCTTCAGCCAATAGCATAAACAGGGCACCAACAACCAAACCAATTATAACAGCCCCCGGTGAAAACAATGCCTTAATGTCTTTATGTAATAAATAACCTACTGCCATAACCGGTATAATACCAGCTAGGACATGTTTAATTTCTAGGCCATTACCGTAAATGCATAGTTTTCGAGGTTTAAACATTCGAGAGAATTTATCACGGTATAAGAAAAACACCGCCAAAATAGCACCAAGTTGAATAAAAACCTCAAATACGCTCGCTTTTTCCCCTTCAAAACCAAGCATGCTTCCCACTAGAATCATATGGCCTGTAGAAGAAACGGGTAAATATTCTGTCGCTCCCTCCACAATGCCAACAATTGCTGCAATTAAATTTTCGTTCATTACACCACATCCTTACTTTTATAGAAAATATTAATAATCTAATTATATTGCATTTTTAAAATCTTAACACCTTTTTTATTATTATCAATAAAAAGAAGAAAACAAGAGAGAGCAACAAGCCCCCTCTGTTTTCTTCTTTTAATATACTCTACACTAGATACATCAAATTTTTTTACACCAGGAGATTTAAACTCGCTTCTACGTTAAGGTACCTTCAAAAAAAAACAGTTAACGTCTTACCTGTACAACATATCGCCAACATCTTTGACAGCTTATTGCCTTCAGATGGCTAAGCCTGTGGGATTTCACATATTATGCACTTAATCTAATAAATATCTAAACCGTTTAATGAATTCTTCCGGATCAGCATGCACTGCTAATGCCATCTTTTTTAAATCATTCTCTTCCGAGAAATCTCTTTTTTCTAATCGAATCATATATTCGCGCGCAATGCGGTACTGAACTGAATTCATATTTACCATCCGAACCTGGGTTTTTTTTGTCTCCATATCTAAGATTTGGTCAAAAGGAATCGGTACAATTTCTTTGTTTTGAATGGTGATCATGGCATCAGAACCACCATTTTTCAAAAATTCAAATGCCGCAAATCCAAGATCACGCGTATATTCAATATCAAAAGCATTGGGGGCTGCACAACGTAGCTCATAACCAATTTCCTTGCTAACAATAGTCATTTTCATACCAAGTTCAGCAAGAGTTTTTACCACAGCTTTTTTTAACAACTCTGGAAAATCTAATTCCGTATAACGAATATGTCCATGTTCATCATAACAAGACTCATCCAGTCCATCTAGATCTTCCACTTCTATTCTTTCAATGACTCCTTCAGCAATAACCGCAACACCATAATTACGTCCAGATGCTAACCTTTTAATCATGGAGCCAACTAAAATATCAACAATCATTTGCATTCTAATTTTTCCAGCACCGAATTCTTCAGGAATAACAGTCACTGTTGCGGCAGCACTTTTCCCAATTCCCAAAGCGAGATGCCCGGCAGTACGTCCCATAGCCACAGCAAAATACCAACGGCTGGTAGTTTTAGCATCTTCCATCAGATTGCTAACTAACTGGGCGCCCAAAGCACGTGCGGTTTCAAACCCAAAAGTCGGAACTCCCTCCGGCAACGGCAAATCATTATCAATCGTTTTGGGCACATGGACTACAAAAAAATCAATTCCTAAGGTCTTCTTAGCATACTCCGATATTTTGCATGCAGAGTACGCTGTATCATCGCCACCAATGGTTACTAAATGAGTGGCACCGATCTCAATTAAAGCATTCACTACATTCGCCAGTTTGGCTTCACTTTGCGTGGGATTAGCCCTAGCCGTTCGAATAATGCTACCACCATCAAGATGAATTCTACTTACCATGTCAACGGTTAACGGAACAAAATGTTTCTCATCTTTGATTAGAAAAGAATACCCATCATATATACCTACTACATCCCAGCCACACTGCCTAGCTTCAATTGTAACCGAACTAATTACGCTGTTCATGCCCGGTGCTGGACCACCGCCACACAAAATAGCTACCGTATTTTTCGCTCTCATTATAATATAACCTCCCCAAAATTTTTCGAGTTTTAATAGTTATACCTCAAGACGCTTATCTTTATTTATTCTTCGACAAGATAAATTTAAACCCTTTAGATTAAATACATTTTTTTCTTTTTTTAATAATAATTGCATATAAAGAAAAGAGAAAAATTCAGCTGATGCCAAACTTTTCTCATCGTTTTATTATTATTTTTTTAACAAATACTCAATTTTGTGCATCTTTACCGAACCCTGCCAGCCCTTTATACATTCCTTGAATATCCTTATCATCGCCACGGTTATCCAAATACCTCTCCAGCTTACGTTTAACGCGTTGAAGAGCATTGTCAATGGATTTTACATGTCTTTCTAGTTCTACAGCTATTTCTTGATAGGACTTGCCATCAAGATAAGCCATCAGCACTTTCCATTCAAGATCACTTAAAATTTCTCCCATTTTTTCTTCAATATCAATAAACTCTTCCCTACTAATTACTAAGTCCTCTGGATCAGATATTTTGGAGCCTGATAACACATCCAGCAACGTCCGATCAGAATCTTCATCATAAATAGGTTTATTTAATGATACATAGGAATTCAAAGGAATATGTTTTTGCCTCGTAGCAGTTTTAATCGCTGTAATAATTTGACGAGTTACACATAGTTCTGCAAATGCTCGAAAAGAAGAAAGTTTATCTGTACGAAAATCTCGAATTGCTTTATACAATCCAATCATACCTTCTTGAATTATATCCTCACGATCCGCACCAATTAAAAAATATGACCGAGCTTTAGCCCGAACAAAGTTGCGATACTTGTTAATCAAGTAGTCGAGTGCGATTGTGTTGTCATTATCTTTTGCATCAAGCACAATTTCTTCATCACTCATATTCTCAAATGAGCCATACAAATCGTATTGAGTATTAAAACGCATCGCATCGCCCCCACTCTCCAAATAGCTACATATTCACAAAATTAAACACGCTACAACGTTAATATCATTACTTCTGTGTACATGCTACTTCAAAGTAAATTATAACTCATGCAACTCCACTTAGTCAAGCTTAACTTGTCTCCTTACACTACATGGAGGCGTTTAGCTAAATAAGTAGTCAAACGCCTTCCTAATTATCATTTATGACTAACTGAATCAGAAGTAAGAGATACTATTGAATTGTCTCTGCAAAGGGTGGTATTTTCGTACCGATTTTTAATATAGTATCTTCACCTAAATAGCGATCTTGTGATAAAACCTCTTGTTTAATCATCTGTCCTTTTAACCTTACCACTCTCATTACCGTAAGAGCAATCCCTGGTGTACCTTGTTTTTCTAATTTAGTTTCTCCCAAATACAAACTATCATCCTGCTGTTTAATAATTGTTGGCAGAATTTGTTCTTGGTTCATAGAGATAATTTCTACCTTTTCGGCTATAGAATGCTGCCCAAAAACACCTACCATCAATTCATTCCCCTTAACTTCTGCTGCAATCATTAGTGGTTCAGGAGTATTATTGACAAACTTAAAATCTAAAAGTCCAAAAGCAACTGTCGCATCCCGCCCCGCGGGTACATAAGGTAGTGTTTTAGAATGGTTATACCGTTCTGTAATATCCAAATTAGCTAGAATAACGGCATTATATAACGTAGAAGAAAGTTGGCAGATTCCGCCACCAATGCCTGGAACAAATTCACCATCAGCAATCTCCATAGCCTCTTTAAACCCATATGATTTTTCTCGGGGTCCTACGACATCATTAAAAGAAAAAGTCTTACCTGGATAAATAATGTATCCATTTACTTTTGTAGCTGCCAACTTGATGTTAGCCACCCGATTGTCATCTTGACTGTTAAAAACTGTTGTATATGCACTAATGGCTTCGTGTATGCCCATACTAGCAAGATCATCAACGGTAACTTCCGGATAAACAGTGGTTACTGGCAAAACTACCGTAACATCTTCAGATTTCATTAACGACTGCAATATAAGAGAGCGCAGGGTATCAACTTCCAACTTATATCCCTGTTGGTCTGGGATAACTTTTCCCGTTGTCATACTAATGGTGGCATTACGTGCTGGACGTTCGATTGCCCTTTGCCACTGCTCAATAAGATGATTCAACTTCACTTCGTCATATTTGATACCAAGACTGATATCATAGGGTTTTTTTTGGGCTGCTCTGATTTTTTTCATTCGCTCCCACCATGAACCATCACGCCCATAATGCCAAGCAGCATCAAGAGCCTCGCTACTGTCAACATCAAAGTCAATATTTGTTGCCGCTAACTTAAATTGCTGTTGGTCAAAATCTAATATAATTTTTTTATTATGACGTTCTTGTTGCCATGCTGTTAACAATTGCGATGCTTGCGCTGAGCTACAGCCGCTTAGATCCACACCATCTACCCTAATTCCCTGATATATATTAGGATACATCAGGGAATATATAACAAAACATAGCAACAACAACATGATGATAACGCTACTTGTCGCGGTCATTACTAACCACGGTTTTTTCACTTATTTCTTCATCTCCCGTTGTCTGACAACCTCATATAGCAATAAGGAGCATGCCACTGAGGCATTCAGTGAATTAATCTTGCCGAGCATCGGAATGCGCACAACAAAATCACAATGTTCCTTTATTAGTCTTCCCATGCCTTTACCTTCCCCACCTACGACCACAACAATTGGTCCTGTCAAATCTGCTTCGTAATAATTTTTTTCCCCATCCATATCCGCGCCAACAATCCACATGCCTGCTTTTTTTAAGTCCTCAAGGGTTTGCGATACATTACCAATCCTCGCTACGGGTACATATTCTACTGCCCCTGCTGAGGTTTTCGCTACCGTGCCCGACAATGGACAACTACGCCGTTTCGGTATTAACACACCATGTACACCCGCCGCATCTGCCGTACGCAGAACAGCCCCCAAATTATGAGGATCTTCTAGTTCATCTAACACAACAACAAAAGGTACTTCACCTGGTACGGTAGCCTTGGCTAAAATATCCTCCACCTCTGCATACGCTACTGGTGGTATCGTGGCCAATACCCCTTGATGTTTCTGACCCTTTGTCATGGCATCAAGTTTGTTCATCTCTACTTCCTGCACAATCAAACCATTGTCACGAGCAAGACCAATAATTTCCCTGATTGAACCCTGCCGTTCTCCTTTGGCAACCATTATTTTATTGATAGGGCGACCACTTTTTACAGCTTCGAGCACACTATTGCGGCCCATAATAAACTCTTCTGATACGGATACTACGTCTGACATAATTTATCTCCTCCAAGCCATTATTGGCAACTATTCTATTTTTCCTTTTTTTATACAAGGTATACATCTATTACCTTGTATCTGATTTCATCAATCACAACGATGTAGAATGGCTTATTCAGGATTTAGCTACCTGAATGTACTTTTTTTATTCACTATATATATTTAGGCTACCTGTTAGATAAAGATTCCAAAAGGAATTATATTTTTTTTGATACAAACCCTCAGATACTAAGAACAGTACCTGAGGGTCGGTGTTACCTTATGAAAACTCCACCTTCGTATTCCCTTGTATTCCACGCAACCGGCCACAGGTCATACTTCCTTCTCCGCAGTAATTGTTGGTTACACAAGTCGGTCCTGCCTTTTTAAAGAGCAGTGGTGCTACTTTTTTTGCCTCTACTAACATGAGTTCTGCCATACGTCTAATTTCCCACTGTGCACGCGCGCAACAACGTAATTGAAAGAAATGCAGTAAGGTTCTAGCATTCATTGTTACCACTATTTTAGTTTCTGTTGCGTTGGCTAGACAGTACCTGGCGTCCTCCTTGTTAATACCTAACGCCGTTAATTCATCATATGTACTTCGAATGGTATTCATTAGCTGTTCGAATTTTTCCTTGGCAACTGGGTTGCTCTCAATCGTGGTCGGCACTATATATTCAAATTCATGTTCACTAACATAGCGCTGAGATTGCTGAGAATAGGAGGCAATCCGATGACGAACTAATTGATGAGTAAGCACTCTCGATACGCCCTCAATTGCAAAGGTAAAACTTACATGTTCCAATGTAGATAAATGCTGCATGTCGACAATTTTATTGAGCAAACTTTCGACCTGCCCCGCTGTCATGCTCTCTACTAGATCTTCTGCCCCAATCGGGGAATAACAAAGTCTTGCCGACATTGCTACCATTCGTTCTGGATCAGGAGTATAGGATATTAATTTTATTTTCATTTTTTCTCCCCACTGTCATTGGCATTATTTGTCATTTCCCGGGAAATTACCGCGAAAGCCTTTTCCACAATCTCTGACAAACGATCATATTTTTTCCCCAAATAAAGATATCCCAGCAACGCTTCAAAACCCGTGCTAGCGCGATACTCACCGACAGTAGCACTTTTAGGTACCGTTGATTTGGCATTGCGTCCTCGCCGTGCAATGCTCTTTTCCTGCTCTGTCAACTGACTTTCCAGAGCTCTGTAGGCTGCCGCCTGCATTGTAGCTGATACAATACGAGAACCAAAGGTATGTAATACCCGTACTTTATTTTGTTCATAAGATAGTAATTGAGTACGCACATACAAACTAAAATACGCGTCACCTACATAAGCCAGCACTAGAGGATGTAAGCGTTCTACTGGTGTATCCGCATATTTTGCTAGAGGAAGACCATCACCACTCGCCTCACCAAAAGCATTTTCTACTAAAAATTGAAATTGATCAAACTTCATCGTTTTTTCCACCTTACACCTTGAGGTGAATCTTCTAACACAATCCCCACTGTCCCTAAACTATCACGAATTTTATCAGAGGTAGCCCAATCTTTATTTTGACGGGCATGTTGACGAATTTCAATTATAATATCCATTAATTGTCCTGTTAATTCTAAACTAGTGTCAACCTTACCTCGTTGCTCCTGCACTAAAATCCCCAATACATTGGCCATCATAAAATACACATCACGCAAATTAGTATACACCGTACTATTGTATTTTTCCTTGCCGGCCACAACTGCATTGTAGTATTTATTAATTTCCTTGGCTAAACCAAACATGACACTAATCGCCAACGCAGTATTAAAATCATCATCCATGGCCTCATAAAAATCTTGTTCGGTTTGTTTAATTACTCTTACTAAATCATCAGCCCCATCCCCAGTTGCTGAATCTTGCATTTTTCCTAAGTGGTTCACATTTTCTACTGCTGTCCCCAGTCTTGCCAAACTACGCTTTGCTTCCGACAAACGTTCATCACTAAAATCAAGAGGACTACGATAATGGGTTGATAACACGAAGAAACGCGTTACATCAGGAGAGTAATGTTCTAAAATATCTTTCACTAAAAAGAAATTACCTAAGGATTTACTCATTTTTTCTTCATTTACTGTAATAAAGCCATTATGCAACCAATAACGCACGAAGGGTTGTTCTTCTTCAACGAAAGCTTCTGATTGAGCAATTTCATTTTCATGATGAGGAAAAACCAAATCGCTACCACCACCATGGAAATCAAAATTATTACCTAGATATTTAAGAGACATGGCTGAACATTCGATATGCCAACCTGGCCGCCCTTTACCCCACGGACTTTCCCACGCAGGTTCACCTGGTTTAGCACTTTTCCATACAGCAAAATCCATGGGATGATTTTTACGTTCATCCACATCCACTCTAGCCCCTGCTTGCATATCTTCAATATTACGTCCACTTAATTTACCATAGCCAGCAAATTTCTCAACACTATAATACACATCGCCATCAATGATGTACGCATAGCCTTTTTTCACTAGTTTTTCAACAATCTCAATAATTTCAGCCATATGTTCTGATACAGTCGGATAAAGATCCGCCCGCCGAATATTTAGTTTATCCATAACCTCAAAATAAGAAGCAATATATCGATTAGCAATTACATCCCAGGTTACCCCTTCAGCATTGGCGGCATTAATAATTTTATCATCAATATCAGTAAAATTTTGTATATGATATACCTTAAATCCCCGATGCTCCAAATATCTCTTGATAACATCCCACGTTAGAAACGGTCTTGCATTACCAATATGAGGATGATTATAAGGTGTTACACCACATACATACATCTTAACGGTACCAGCTTCAGCCGGTACAAAAACCTCTTTCTGCCTAGTCAACGTATTATAAACTTTAAGCGCCATTTCTTCTCAATTCCTCCTCTAGTTGGGTAATTCTATGTTCCAATTTCCCCATATTACGTTGCATACAATTCATCATTTCAGCTACAGGATCTGGTAAATCATTGTGTTCTAAGTCAATCGCATTGTCACTTTTGCCATTTACTTTTTTACCATTATGCCACACTACTTGCCCAGGAATACCTACTACCGTAGAATTGGGAGGTACTTCTTTTAATACCACTGAACCAGCGCCAATTTTAGAATTTTCTCCCACGGAAAAAGATCCCAGCACTTTAGCACCACTAGCTACTACCACATTGTCGCCAATCGTCGGATGCCGCTTCCCTTTTTCCTTGCCTGTGCCACCAAGAGTGACCCCCTGATATAGCGTTACATTATCGCCCACTTCAGCAGTTTCTCCAATGACAATACCAGTGCCATGATCAATAAATAATCCTTTACCAATTGTCGCACCTGGATGAATCTCAATGCCCGTTAAAAATCTCCCCAAATTGGAGATCATGCGCGGTAAGACAATAAAATCATGCTTGTAAAGCCAATGACTGATACGATGTAACCAAATAGCATGAAGCCCTGGATAACACAGTAGCACCTCCCACATACTTCTAGCAGCGGGATCACGCTCAAACACCACTCCAATGTCTTCTCTGATACGTTTGAACACATTATTTCCCCCTTGTTATGAAAAGTGACCAACAAAAAGACCACTATCTCATACAGAGACAGTGGTCCGTGATTCCACTCTGCTTCGGTGCATAAACTTTCACACACACCTCTTAATAGCGCAATAACGGTCGCTACCGAGTTGGCTTACTGTTATCTTCAGCCAACCTGTTCACGGGTGCATTTTAGGTGTACTTTACCTAGTATCGCTCTCAGCCTATGACGATACCTCTCTGCAAGCCAGTATTACACTTACTTATCCCGATCATTACATTTTTCATGGAGTCTGTTAATCGCTACAGGTTCTGGCTTAAGTGCCGTTACACTTAGCATTTGAACCTCTCGCACAACATCTTTATATTGAATTATACTCGGAGGAAATAATAGTGTCAATTAGATTTTCGCTAATGAACTTTCTAGTCTATTCAAGATCCGCTCTCTACCAAGAAGAGCAATAATTTTGTCTAAATCAGGCCCATGCATCTTGCCAGTTAGTGCGATCCGAATTGGCATAAAGACCTTTTTGCCACCGAATTTTAGCTCTTTTGTAATACTTTTTAACAGCGCTTTTACTGCGGGAGCATCCACGACCTCAAGTGCCTGCAACTTTTCGCGGAAGCTATTCATGACTACAGCAACATCCTCATCACGCAATATTTCAGCTGCCTCTTCATTTTCAAATTCAATATTATCATTGAAGAATATATCAATGTGCTGAACAATCTCTGCCCCATAGCTAATATACTCCTGCAGTAAACCAACTACAGCAACTAACCATGTTTTTTGTTCCGTCGTTACCTCACCACTCACATAGCCTGCTTGTTTAATATGAGGCAAAGCAAGTTCTGTCACAACTTCTGCACTGGCTTTTTTCATGTAATGAGCACTAATATAATTCAATTTATCGAGATCAAATACTGCTGGGCTTTTGGCTACTCGCTCCATGGAAAATTGCTCAATCAATTCCTCTAGTGAAAAAAATTCTTGTTCACCAACCGGCGACCAACCAAGTAGAGCTAAATAATTGATAATAGCCTCTGGTAAATAGCCTAAATTTCGATATTGTTCAACAGCGGTAGCACCATGACGTTTACTCATTTTGCTACGATCTTTTGCCAAAATAAGTGAAATATGTCCAAACTGAGGGGTAGCGAAACCAAGAGCCTCATATAAAACAACTTGCCTTGGTGTATTGGACAAATGCTCCTCACCACGAATGACATGGGTAATGTGCATTAAAGCATCATCAATCACAACTGCATAATTGTAGACTGGTATGCCATCTGATTTTACAATAACAAAGTCACCAACACCGTTAGAGTCAAAACTAATGGTATCACGAACCATATCCTTAAATACAATTTGTTTATTCTCGATTACATGAAAACGAACCGTTGGCTTGCGGCCTTGCGCAACAAATTGAGCAATTTGAACCTCTGTAAGATGGCGACAATGTCCGCCATAACGAGGTGTTTCACCTTTTTCCTGCTGCTCTTGACGCTCAGCCTCAAGTTCACTTTCACTACAATAGCAATGATATGCCTTGCCATCCGTTAATAGTTTGTCTGTACACTGCTGGTATGTATCTAAACGTTCTGTCTGACGATAAGGTCCATAAGGCCCCCCTACATCAACACCTTCATTCCAGCTAATCCCTAGCCAACCTAACGCTTCCTTAATATTTTCTTCTGATTCTTTTGTCGAGCGGTCCAAATCAGTATCTTCAATTCTCATGACAAATTTGCCATTATATTTTTGTGCAAGTAACCAATTAAACAATGCTGAGCGCGCACCACCAATATGGAAGGGCCCTGTAGGACTTGGTGCAAACCTTACCCTAATTTCTTGTTGTAACATAGAACTTTCCCCCTAAATACTTTTTTGCATAGTAACGTTTTTTAACGTCCATCCCTATTTTAAAATAGCTGCCTATATGTAACCATGATTATCTTCTATTTTTTATCAGTTTCATATAATTCTAGCAGATTATATACATTTATGCAAAAAAGCTTTTCTGTGTCCTATTTTAAAGCTTGCACCACTGGTTTTAGCATACCCCTTATTGTATTTTTATTAAAAATAAACCATTTATAATATCTGGGGCAATTAAGGTTGTCCCTTTATTCGGTGATCCTGATACAGGTTGGGCACCATCAGCTAAAAACGCCAAGCGCCAAATCACTTTTTTGTTGTACCACAGTTCGCCACATGTCGTACCATCCTCTTGACGAACTACATTTATATTTAATGTAAACTCCGCCGCCGATGCTTCATTAGGCAAAACTAGTGCAAATACAATAAACAAGATACATATTATTTTCCGCATGCATAATCCCTCCATTTTCTTGTACAAAATAAGTGCTTTATTTGCACAAATTCACTTTTAAATTCCAGATTATTTATAATATGTATCCTTGTATAAATTTTATACAAATACCATTTAAAGTATCTAAAAAAAAACTGTACATGATGGACGAAGAGTATTACAGCTCACTTCACACACAAACAGCCAGCCAATACTTGCGATTGGCTGGCTGCTTTGTACTACTCTTTCTTACCAATGGATGCCACAGCATAAGCAGCAATGCCTGCCCCCTTACCGGCGAAGCCAAGTCCCTCCGTAGTTGTCGCTTTTACATTGACCTGCCCTATTTCCACATGTAAAGCAGCAGCGATTCTGCTGTTCATCTCGGCAATATAAGGAGCTAACTTTGGCTTCTCCGCTACAACCGTTGCATCAATATTATTTACGATATAGCCATGTTCACCAATTATTTCTCGGACTCGTTCTAAAAGAACCATGCTAGATACACCTTTATACTGCATATCTGTATCAGGAAAATGTTTCCCAATATCTCCAAGGGCCGCTGCTCCTAATAATGCATCTGCTATCCCATGCAATAATACATCAGCATCCGAATGTCCATCCAATCCATAAATATAAGGTATCTCGACCCCACCAAGTATTAATTTTCGACCTTCTACCAACCTATGAACATCATAGCCCATACCAATACGTCCCATATTTTTCTCCTCATGTTTTTTTTCATTTTGTTTATGTTGCATAGTCTTTTTTTCCTGTATTAACGCCTCTGCCACAATTAAATCTTCCGGAGTCGTCACTTTAAGATTTTCATAATTTCCAACTACAATTTTAACACTAACACCTAATCTTTCAACCAAGGATGCATCATCAGTACCAAGATAATTATCCTGCCTTGCTCTCTCATAGGCTTGCTGTAGAATCAGAAAGTCGAACCCTTGGGGAGTCTGTATTGACCACAAAGTATTCCGTTCAAGGGTACCTGTGACGCCCCCACTGTCATTGACAGTCTTTATCGTGTCTTTAACAGGTACAGCGGCAATAGCAGCCTTATGCTGAATGGTGGCTTGAATCACATCACTAATACATTCTGTTGTTACAAGTGGCCTTGCGCCATCATGTACCAAAATTACATCTGTTGTCTGGGGTATGACTTTAAGAGCATTAGCTATCGAATACTGACGTTCACTACCACCTGCAACTACTTGCCAGTGTTTTATTCCTGCCACCCCTTGCAGTATCTTATTTACATATAAAAATTCATCTGGGCCTGCAACGATTATCAAATTGTCAACTTGAGAGCATTTTGAAAAGGCCAGTAAACTATGTACTAAGATCGGTTGATCCCCTAACAGCATAAATACTTTATTTATACCACTATTCATCCTGGTCCCCCGCCCTGCCGCTAATATAATTGCTGTAACCAATACCGTCACTCCTTTCATCTTTATCTTATCATACTACATCCTAGGCATAAAAAAAAAGCCTCCAAGCCTGTGTATTGTCAGAACTTGAAAGCATTAGAATTATTCATGCACCTTTTTCAATTGCCTTTGGTTTCGCAAAAATCATACGCCCCGCTGCTGTTTGCAGTACAGATGTTACCAATACGCCAATCGTATCGCCAATATGTTTTTTACCACTATCAACTACAATCATAGTACCATCATCAAGATAACCTATACCCTGACCAAATTCTTTACCATCCTTAACAACGTGTACTATCATTTCTTCCCCCGGCAATACCACTGGTTTTACAGCATTTGATAGTTCATTAATATTAAGTACCCTAACACCCTGTAACTCAGCAACTTTATTTAAATTATAATCATTTGTAACCAGTTTTCCCTTCATTATCTGGGCCAATTTCACAAGTTTGGAATCAACCTCAACAATTTCCTCAAAATCCTGGTTGACAATTTCTACAGATAACCCCAACTCTTTTTGCATTCGATTTAAAATATCTAAACCTCGACGACCACGGTTTCGTTTCAACAAATCGGAGGAGTCTGCAATATGTTGTAACTCATCTAGCACAAACATGGGAACTACCAGCGTTCCTTCAACAAATCCACTTGTGCAAATATCGGCAATACGTCCATCAATGATAACACTTGTGTCAAGAATTTTATGTTGCTCTAATTCCACGATTTTTTCTTTCGGTCGCTCTTTTCCTTTCCAGGGCAATGATACCAATAGTAAAACCAATTCTTCGCGTTTATTAATAGCAATATTCATCCCCAAATACCCCAAGATGATGCTACTAATACCTGGAATGTAATTACCAATAATAGGAATATGTATAAAGGCCGATCCTATTAAATTAGAAATTATCAAGCCAACCCCTAAACCCAAAGAACCTGCAAGTACGTCATATATTGGCATTTTATTCAATCTTGATTCTACCCAATAAGTAAATTTCCATAAATATTTTATGAAAAAAGGCGATAGAACAAAGCCAATAGCACCCCCTGCCACGCCGCCTGCAATAACCAGTAGGACTGTAGCTACCGTATCACCACTACCAATAAAGCCAACATTTAAAAATTCATTACTAACCATTGGTGCAATAAAAGAATTTGTACTTATCCATTTGGCGGTCATTAAGCCAGCAATGACTGTCAGTAATGTAATTATAAATTGTAAAATTCGATTTAACAATTTAACACCTCCTTTATAACTTATTATATAAGTTTTCCCACATTCTCACAAGAAAATTGTATATGTAAAAAAGTTGGAAACACTATGTATTATGCCCTAATATTAACAAAAAAATACGTCAGTTACCTGGCGTATTTTCTTGTTCTTGCATTAATTCATCTATCCACTCTTCTACACTACCTAAATCTTTACCGCAAGCCAATACTAACTCACTAACCATAATTTTTCTAGCGGTTTCCAGTAATCGTCTTTCGCCTGCCGAAAGTTTTTTAGAATTATCCTGCAACATCAAATTACGTACCACTTCAGCTACTTCATATATACTACCAGTTTTTATTTTTGCTAAATTTAAGTTAAATCTCTTATTCCAACTAGCAGTTTCTTGAATAGAAGTTGTTCGCAAAATATCAACCACTCTTGTAATTCCAATTTCATCGATTACTTCTCGTAAACCAATATTTTCCACATTTTTCATAGGGATCATTACACGCATACCGCCATAAGGCATAGTAAGAATATAATAATCCTGTCGTTGCCCAAACACTTCATGCTCTTCAATCGCTTCAATGACACCAGCACCATGCATGGGATAAACCACTTTGTCCCCAATAGCTAACATAGCATCATCTCCTAATATAACGAGTATAACATGGCTCTATCTTTTTGTCAAATTATATATTTTAGCATAGCATAATAATTCTTGTCAACTACATTTTTATGGTATCCCAATTTTTTCTAAATAATCACTTTTACATTTTTTATATTATTTCCCAAGTTTTCACCATTAAAGAGATGTTATCGTTCTTTTCTATAAAATATACATTTAACTAATTTTAAAAAAATTTATAATCCATTTTCATGTCAGCAGAAACATTGACAATCATAGATCGATCTTTATATAATAAAACTCAAAGTGAGGTGTTTCATGATGCATGAAAAATGCTCAGATTTCCAATCAGCTGTAGATGAATATCTGATTCGTCATCGCAGTGTCCTTGATATTATGACAAAATACCAAGAAGCAAGTGCTCGCGTTAATCGTGCCTTTGCCAAATCAGTCACCGAATGTGGTTGCGTTGAAGTAAATGCTGCTCGGCAACAAATACCTCCTGACACTGAATATAGTAACCTAAAACAATTTATGTCGTCTCATTTATCAGGTGAGCCTTGTGAACAATGCAAAGAAATACTTACGCGCGAGTTAGGACATAGCCTATTTTATCTGGCTGCACTGTGTAACCTGTCCGGAATCAGTCTTAATGAAGTTATGCGACAAGAATTCAACACTGTCAATACTTTAGGTTTTTTCCATTTATCTTAAAAAGTAGTACCAAAAAAATTATCCCATTACTATGTTTTCTGCACATTAAAACGTGGCCAATATGGCCACGTTTTTTCATTTTTATGATATCCCATTACTAAAATAGACCAAAACAGACTGTTTTTTGATGATACCTTATTACATAAACGAATTCCAATAGGAACATAATACAATCATGCACATGGGGTAAAAAACTATGATAATAGTAATTTATGTAAGGAGTTATGATCATGATTTTTAAACGTCGTCATCTATTAGTAATCGCAGGAATTATACTTGTCGTTTTATGTTCCTTTAATCTGCTACATACATTACCCTTTCATTTATTTTCTGTCCAGCAAAAACCAGCGCCTCAACCCCTAGAGAACTATGATTATTATATTATCGTTGATGAAGTTGACAATCATAGTTTAATGTATGTCCCCTTAGTTGTAAACATAGGCGATGAAGTATTAACTGAAGAAAATAAACGCTACAAAGTAATTCGAATAGAAAAAAACCGAGCATTTGCTCGGTTTGTGGAGGACGTCAAATTAAAAGACTCTAAGGAAAAGTAAGATAGCGTCTGTCTCCGTCCATAGATTATGATTAACTATTCATAACGATCTAGCTGCACTTGTTGCCTAACACGCTGGAGACCGTCTTTGATATTTTTAGCTCTCACTTCACTAATACCATCAACATGATTAAGCTCACCAACAGTGGCATTGCAAAGGGATGGCAGGGTTTTAAAATGATCCACTAGCTGATCTATCACTAACATGGGAATGCGTGGAATTCTCCGTAATACCCGATACCCCCGCGGCACTACTGGTGTCTCAAGAACATTAGCCCTAGTGCCATAGCCCAAAATACGGCTTATGTTATAAATTTCTAAACTTTCCTCTGATAAAGTGGCCAATTGTTCACGCACTTGTTCGTGCACATTACAATCAATACTACTACAATAATCTCTAATCAGTAGTTCCATCTCATCATGTGCTGACATTAATTCTTCCATTTGCATATTAATTAAACGACCCTCGTTACCAAGTTCAATGACATTCAGTTCGATTTCTCGCGCAATTCGATTTACTTGTTCAATATCAATCATTACCTCAACCACATCCAACAAGGTCACCAAGTTTTTAAATTCTAAAACGGTTAAGTCATTTAAGCCTCGTTGCAAGGCTTTTCGATATTTTTCTAAGGTCTGTAGTGCTTGATTAGCTCGACTTAAAATTACTGAAATATCTCTGAGAGTATACCTTAAGTTACCAAGATACATTGTAATCAAATTTCGCCGTTGAGAAATAGCAATTACCAGTCCCCCCGTTTGCTTGGCAACCCGCTCGGCAGTGCGATGCCGTGTACCTGTCTCTGTTGTGACAATATCAGAATCGGGCACTAGCTGAGCATTGGCATATAGTATTTGTTTTGCATCATCCGATATAATTAGCGCCCCATCCATTTTTCCTAGTTCATAAAATCCAGCAGGCGTATATTCGCAATTGATAGCGAATCCTCCATCAATTATGTCTACAAGAGACGTGTTGTTATCCACTAACAGCAATACACCCATTTTAGCCCTCAAAATATTTTCTAAGCCTTCTCGTAGCGGTGTTCCTGGAACAATCTTCTTAATCGTCTTGATAAATTTGGCATCCCATAATTTATCTTCTCGATTTTTCATCATATAAATACCGCCTCCATTGCTTCGATCACATTTTTAACTCCAACAATTTCAAGTCCTGTTTGACGAACCTTTAATCCATTTAAGTTACCAGCAGGAATAACAAACCGTTTGAATCCTAAGTTAGCAGCTTCACTGATACGTATATCCACTCTTGATACCATACGTACTTCCCCAGTAAGCCCAACCTCCCCCATAACCACGGTTTGACTATTAAGAGATACATTGCGAAAACTTGAAGCTACTGCTAAGATAACTGCCAAATCAGCTGCTGGTTCTGTAATTTTAATACCACCTACTGCATTAACATATGCATCCTGATTTGCCAGCATTAAACCAACACGTTTTTCCAGTACTGCCATTAACAAAATCAGCCGGTTATAATCAAATCCTGCCGCCATACGCCTAGGCATACCAAAGCATGTAGTACTAACTAAAGCTTGGATTTCGATGAGAAGGGGCCTAACGCCTTCCATACAGGCTAATACTACTGACCCAGGAGCATTGTCTGGCTTTTCCGATAACAATAGCCCTGAAGGGTTTTTCACTTCAATAAGCCCCTCTTCTTCCATGGAAAAAATTCCACTCTCATTTGTCGACCCAAACCGATTTTTTATGGCACGCAAGATGCGAAAAGCGTGGCTTTTATCACCCTCAAAGTATAATACCACGTCAACCATATGTTCCAAAATGCGTGGACCAGCAATATTGCCTTCTTTCGTCACATGTCCAATAATTGCAATCGGAATACCGCTCTCTTTCGCCAAGCGTAGCAATTTTCCTGTTGATTCCCGAACTTGTCCAACACTACCTGGAGCTGAAGGGATTTCTGCACTGTACATAGTTTGAATGGAGTCAATAATCAACAAGGTTGGTCGCAAATGATTAGCCACCAGTGAGATTTCCTCTAGATTGGTCTCTGTCATAATCAATAACTTATCACTTAATTTATTAAGTCGCTCAGCTCGCATTTTAGTTTGTACTGCTGATTCTTCTCCCGAAACATATAAAACCTTACCATATGCCTGACTCACGCTACAAGCAACCTGTAAGAGCATCGTCGACTTGCCAATACCAGGATCACCACCAACCAAGATCAGTGCCCCTGGTACGATACCACCACCTAAAACACGATCAAATTCCCCTACCCCAGTTGCTAGTCTGGGCACAGGCAAATTATCAACTTCCGTAATTGGTCGAGGTTTAGCCCCCTCCCTATTGTTATTACAATTTTTGGGTTCAGCTTTACCTACCATTTCCTCCACCATGCTATTCCATGCCCCGCAACCAGGACATTTCCCCAACCATTGTGGCGCATCATGGCCACATTCTTGACATACAAAACGAATCTTAACCTTAGCCACTATCTTTGCCCCTCTCAAATGAAAAAACATATCTTATTTTTAAACTACAAAACCTATAAAGGGTATAGATAATAAACAGTTGCAAAATATACATCATAATTGACTATTATAAAGTGCTGTTCGCGTTATTTTATTTATTTTCCTGCAATAAACGTCAAATAATATCATTTTGTTGTTATTATTTTCTAGTAACCTATATATATAAGAAAACGCCATGCGTCAATAACAGCATTAGCGATAATTTTATACTATTATACTTTCTGATATAGGGTGAGAAAAGGACTTGGCTTCTGCCAAGTCCTTAGGATAGGCAAGAAGCCTTTGTTCTTATTTTTTTACATCACTTGTATCATCATAAATTTTAAGTACTCTGTCTCTTCTGAAGCTGGTAAAATAGGATGATCTTTTGCTTGCGTACGATACTCCACCATCCGAATTGGTCGTTTGGCATCACGCGCAGCATCCACTATAATCAATTTAAAGAGTTCACGATCCATATGATAGGAGCATGAACAAGTTATTAAATATCCACCAGGACGTACCATTTTAATACCGCGTAAATTAATTTCCTTATATCCACGAGCTGCCCCTTCAATGGTTTTACGACTCTTAGTAAAGGCGGGCGGATCAAGAATCACTACATCAAATTGCTTTCCTTCATCGGACATGGTGCGCAAATACTCAAAAGCATTGGTAACCTGAAAATCACAAATATTGCTCACATCATTTAATTCAGCATTCGACCTTGCCATAGCAATCGCTTCCTCTGAAATGTCAACAGCGGTGACGTTCTTAGCACCATATAAAGCCGCATGCACAGTAAATGATCCTGTGTGGCAAAAACAATCTAACACTTCTGCACCTTTGGCTACATGTTTTAAAAATTGGCGATTTTCTCGTTGATCATAGAAGAAACCTGTTTTTTGGCCATTTTCAATATCAGCATAAAAGGAAATTCCATTTTCCAAAACTTTGATGGTAGTTGGAAAATTTCCCCTAAGATAACCTTTTTGCTGTTCCAACCCTTCTAAACGGCGTACTGCTACATCATTACGTTCATAAATCCCTTTCGGCTGAAATAATTCTTCTAATATTGATATGATCATCTCTTTGTGAATGTCAATCCCTAAAGCCAAAGTTTGGATCACCATATATTCACCAAATTTGTCAACGGTTAAAGCGGGTATAAAATCACCTTCACCATTAATTAATCGACAATAATCTGGTTCACTAATAAACTTCTTCCGATACTCCCAAGCAGCTTCAATACGTTTTTTGAAAAACTCTCGATCAATACTTTCCTGATCAGTAGTTAAGATACGAACGATAATTTGAGATTTTGGATTTATATAGCCTCTGCCAAGAAACATTTTTCGCCAATTGTACACATCTACAATATCACCAGGCTCGAAATTACCTTTTATATAATCCAGTTCACTTTGAAAGATCCATGGATGTCCATTTTCTACCCGATGTTGACCATCCTTGCGTAAAAACACTTTTGCCTGTACCTGCACATTCAATTCCTCATTTCCAATGTTTCTCTGCTCACCACTTAGCTCTAATGTAAATTATAAATAATTTCTATAAGTCTTACTTACTTTTATTAGCTTGTACCTTTTTTGCAAATTCTACACCAAAATTAAAGCAGCGCTCCTGTCCCTCTTTATCAGCTACCCATTTAAATGCTAATTGTGATGATTCAAGAGCTATGCCCGTTGCCGTTAACGTCTCTTCTATTGTTTTCTGAGCACCGCCAGCCCAACCATACGCACCAAAAGCTGCACCAATTTTATTGACGGGACGTAATCCCTTCAGATAAGTAAGGAATCCCCCCACAGTAGCCAACACATCATTATGTTGGGTAGATGAACCGATAATTATACCACCAGCTTCCAACAAATCAGTCATAATATCACTAAGTGAGCTCGTAGTCAGCCGATGGAATTTTACGTTAGATCCTGTGGATGCAACACCATCTAATATCCGTCTGGCCATATCTTCCGTTGCACCCCACATGCTATCATATACAATTACGACACTGTCATTTTTATAGCCATTGCCCCACTGTTCATATTTTTGCAAAATGTCGGCAACATGTTTACGCCATATAACTCCATGACTGGGAGCAATCATTTTCAACGATAGATTTTCTGCTTTTCCTACAGCTTTGCCAATCAATCTATTATATGGCAAAAGAATGTTAGCATAATATTTGGCTGCTTCATCCATAATATTACTTAACTCATTCTCATCATCATAGACGTGACTTGTACTAATATGCTGACCAAAAGCATCATTTGAAAACAAAATTTCTTCCCCATCAAGATAAGTTGCCATAGAATCTGGCCAATGAAGCATAGGCATGGTGATAAAATGTAATTTATTACGACCAAGATCTAGTTCATCGCCTTCTTTAACGACTTGGAAGTCATATTCTTTTTGATAATGTTTTATGATTGATTCCTTACCTTGTGCTGTAAGTACAACTTTCGCTTGTGGTGCTTTCTCCATAACAGCTGGCAGTGCACCAGCATGATCAGGCTCAGTATGATTACAAACAATATAATCAATTTTTGCTGGGTCAATAATTTGACTAATACGTTCCAATAACTCTTTAGCAAAAGTTGCTTTTACTGTATCAATCAAACAAATTTTTTCATCTACAATTAAGTAGGCATTATAAGTAATCCCCCGTGGAGTTTCATAACCATGAAAATTACGCATGGTCCAGTCCACTGCCCCTACAGAATATATACCTGGTGCAAGTTTAGCATTATACATCATATTAAAAACCTCCTATATATCAGAACCTATAGTTTATACTAACTCTGGTGTCTTTGCCAATACTTGTTTGGCCTCTGCAATAATATTTTCAATGATATTTTTTACAGGTTCAATTTTGGTGAGCGGTAACAAGCTCTGCCCAGCCTGAACCATGCCATTTTCTACATCGCCTTCTACAGCTGCCAAACGATTCGTACCTGTTGCAAGACGAGCAAGTTCCTCCTCTGCTGTCCCTTGACGCTCAAGTTCTAAGAAATGCTGCGTAAACTTATTTTTAACACCTCTGACAGCATGTCCCGATGCCAACCCTGTCACCACCGTATCAGTATCTGTTGCCGCAATTAACTTTTGTTTAAAGTTTTCATGCACTGCGCATTCTTCAGCTACTAAGAACCGTGTCCCCATCTGAATACCCGCTGCCCCCATTATGAGTGCTGCTGCCAATCCACGACCATCAGCAAAGCCACCAGCGACAATAACTGGGATATCAATTGTGGGAATGACTTGCGTCATTAACGCCATGGTGGTCAATACACCAATATGGCCGCCTGCCTCCATACCTTCGATCACAATAGCATCTGCCCCCTGATCCTGCACTCGCTTAGCTAATTTAACATTAGGCACAACAGGAATTTTTTTAATTCCAAATTTATCTAATTTTTCAAAAAAGGGAACAGGATTACCTGCACCCAAGGTAACAAAGGCAATCTTTTCCTCACAAATGACATTAATAATTTCATCTTTATTGTTGGCCATTAACTGTACATTAACCCCAAAGGCCTTATCAGTAAGAGATTTCGCCAGTCGGATTTGCTCCCTTACCCATTGAGCCTCACGACCACCTGCAGCAATAATACCTGCACCACCAGCCTCTGATACGGCAGCAGCTAATTTTCCATCAGAAACCCAAGCCATGCCACCTTGAATAATAGGATACTTTATATTCAGCAGCGTTGTTAATTTTGTACTCATAATATGTTTTGCTCCTTTTTTTATGTATTGTCTTAGTGGCATCTTATTAATATATCTAACACACTAATCTTTCTACAGTTAATCCCTAGAAATCAAAGATCGATCCTAGCGCATTCTTACATAGGGAAGAAGGACTATTCCATTTTCCATTCCTAGCAGACAAACAATATATATGTCCCTCTCTTAGTATGTTGTATATAGTAATGTTTTGCTAAAAATTTTTACCGTTATTTTATATAATAATGGTAAAAAATATTCTTTACAATAGCTCTTAATCAATTTATAATGAAAAACTGTATAATACTATAATAAATGGGCTAAATGTGCTGATATTAGACTCAAAGGGTACATTTTTTTAACGCTGTATATTTTTTATTAACAAAAGGACGTATACATCTCAGTATTTCTTATAAAGGGGCGATACATTATTATGTTAGGAATAATCGGACGACATCTTACCGTTGATATGTATGGATGCATTTTTGAAAGTTTTGACAATGTGGATTTTGTAAAAGAAACTTTGTTAACCGCAGTTAGCGAGGCCAATATGACCCTCCTGAATTTTACTTACCACAAATTTGAGCCACAAGGCTTAACTGTTTTGGCGTTGTTAGCGGAAGGACATATCAGTATTCATACGTATCCAAACATCAATTATACGGCAGTTGACGTTTTCATCTATGGTGATCAAAGCCACCCTGAGCAAGCTGTTAGAGTATTAAGACATGGTTTTAGACCAGAAAAAATCAAAACTACCAATATAAAACGTGGTGATTTTGGCTCTATCAGTGATATGAAGCCAAAAATGAAATTAAGCATCACCCCTATGCGCCGCGTTCGCGATACTGGGGAAAAAGTTTTTAGATTTTTATCACGCTCAAAATAATCACTATGTATATTAAATTATTTACCATAAAATCCTAATCAATCTCCGAGCAAGGACATTTTTAAAAGGCTATACAACAGTATAAATTTTAATGTATCCTATAGAGTAGACTACAAAACAGTCTAGCCTATAGGATATTTTTATGCTTGATAACCATCCACTACAACTTTAACTTCTCCCGTCTGGGGGTTAAATATTAAACCGTGTACAGGTACATCTCTGGGAATAAATGGATTTGAACGAATCTTTTTCACTACATCTTCTACATTATCAATCGGATGATGAAAATTATCGAGCCAGTCTTCTAATTCTTTTTCTATCATTTTTATCGCATCAGGAGAAATCCCTCGATCTATCATTTTTTTTACTAGTGACTTTGATGTGGCGTGAGCTATACCGCAGTCCATATGACCAATAACCACTATCTCTTTAACACCTAACTCAAAAATACTTACCACTAGACTACGAATGGTGGCTTCAAAAGGTCCTGTAATAGAATTTCCCGCATTTTTTATTACTTTACCTTCACCACGTTTAATTCCTAATGCCGGTTCCAGAAAATCAACTAACCGCGTGTCCATGCAGGTAAAAATTGCTAACTCACGCTTCGGTAGTTTACTTATCCACGGACAATAATCAATAAATTCTTCAGGCAACTGCCTAATAAATAACCGGTTGGCTTCTAACATTTCATTTAAAATGCTCATCATATCTTCCTCCAAAATAACTTATCCACATAAGTTATTTTTTTTGTGACTTTTATCCTATTATATCTCATTTAACCTCTTTATGAGGATAATTAAACATAAAAATACATAGAATTATCCTCTGATTGTGGATAATTCTGTGCATTTTTTGTCCCTTTACTCTATGAAGAAAGTTATCCCCTGAATTTTCCCCAGAAACTTGTCCATACTAAACTCCTTCTAAGGACAGGGCCATGTTATTCACATTGATTTCGCTCTAACTAAGGGAATCACTCGAATGTTGGGTTCCCCCTACTTATCGTGGGCCTAGCATCTGAGGAATTGTCACCATCTAGCCTCAATAATGAAATATATCATCATCAGTCTTAAGAACAACAAAAAAACACTCACATAAATGAGTGTTTTTTCTTAACCAGCAACTATCTATCCTCCCAGGCCGTTTCCAACCAAGTACTTTCGACGTATATGGGCTTAACTACTGTGTTCGATAGTGGAACAGGTGAAACCCCTTAGCTACTCCGATTGGCGATAATACCTCATCTGCGTCGTTACTCCTGCGCGCGCTCACTTCGCGTACCTCCAGTACTGCTCAGCTCACGTGCTCGTCGCGCCTAGCATCTGAGCCATTCTCACCAATCTAGCCTCAATAAGGAAATATATTTTACTCAGTACCAAATAATAAAAGAACAAAAAAAAACACTCACATAAATGAGTGTTTTTTCTTAACCAGCAACTATCTATCCTCCCAGGCCGTTTCCAACCAAGTACT
>Ga0224518_1000008_pt1 | contig 59717 bp, 58 predicted proteins | sample IRBST25metaG_FD_179891 | JGI IMG/M metagenome (GOLD analysis project Ga0224518, IMG submission 179891) | Peat soil microbial communities from Stordalen Mire, Sweden - IR.B.S.T-25 | ecosystem: Environmental > Terrestrial > Soil > Wetlands > Peat | place: Sweden: Norrbotten County, Stordalen Mire...
CATCAAAAAAATTTTTCGATTACGTGATGAGTCATATTAAAGATTTTAATATAAAAGAAGCGCTTATTATTGGAGATTCATTAAATACCGATATAAAAGGTGGCCTTCTGTCGGGAATTGATACCTGCTGGATTAACAGAAATTCACAAAAATCCTCTGCAGAAATTCAAAGTACATACACTGTCAAAAGTTTAGTGAAATTATATGATATCTGCACCCCTGTGAAATGAGCATAATGGGTGATTAAGTTAATTCGTATTATTCATTTAAAGCGCACAGAACGGCCTTAACCCATGCAAGGTTAAGGCCGTTTTGTGTGTGTTAGAACTCTATAGGGTTTAAGCAAATGGATTAATCGTTATCCAATAAGGGATTAGTATTGACCAGTTCGCTCTAAATAATCTTCCATTTTCATGAGACGACTTTCGTTCAGTTCTTTGTTGCGCTTGCTGACAAGAGCGACAATGGTTTCGATATTCATTGTGAAACTAACATATGAATTGAAAAAACTCAGGTTATCCATACTGCTGATGATGATTTTTTCCGCTCCCTGTGCGATAGGCGCCGTATAACTGTCTGTCATGGCGATTACTTTGCACCCCGCATCTTTTGCCATTTCAGTCGCAAAGATCGTGTCACTGGAATATCGGTTAAATGAGAGTGCAATCATGACATCCTCATCGGTCAAATCAATCAGAGAGTCCACTAGTGGCTGATGACTACCGATGACTAAAACTCCTGGCCTGATACAGGAGAGCATGACACCAAATGACGATGCAAATCCGGAACAAGTACGGAAACCTACAATGAAAATCCGTTTTGCATTGGAGATTATCTCTGCGGATTCGATAAATTTGGAATTTGTTTCGGAGGAGATATCTTTTTTTATGTTATCGAGAACATTTTGCCTGAACTCTGTGATTAGCTCAGAATCGGTAAGAGTGTCATAGTGTTTGATTTTTTCATAGGGGATTTCCGCAGCGGCATAGTCGGAGTCTCTATTAGCATGCTCTCGCTGAAAGGTCTTCTTAAATGTGGTAAAATTTTCATAGCCAAGTTTTTTAGAAAGCCGTATCACGGAAGAAGGACTTACACCAAGCATTTCCGCAATTTCATTTGATGTAAGAAAGCAAGCTTGGTTTTTATTTTTAAGCATGAAATTTAAAACGATTTTCTCGTTACTGGAAAGCTCGGCTTTACATGCCCTCTGTTCGATTGTTTCCGTCATATGATCACTCTTTTCTGTAAACGTTTATTCTCATTGTACGTGCTATTTAAATCGCATGTCAATGGACGTAGCAGAGAAAGTCTGTTGACAACAGCTTCCTGATAAGATAATATTGAATAAAAATAATCTTATTTTGCTTAGTTGTGATTATAAATAATCATAAGTGCCCTCTTGGCGTTTCGGTGATATTGGTGAATTCAGCCAAAGGGACAGCCCTTCTTGAGCGATGCTGCAAAGATATGTTTAATTTTGATAAAGTAAGGGGGAGAAACATTTGGTTATTAGTGGTATTGAACTGTATTCGTTTATCATTGTTATGATGCTGATGATCATATCACCTGGAGCTAATCAAATATTGGTATTCCAGTCAGGTTTGGTTTTGGGAAATAAAGCAGCTGTTTATAACGTTATCGGCGTTGCCAGTTCTATGTTTGTTCATGCCTCTCTATCGGGCCTTGGAATATCTCTTCTTATTATGAAGTCACCTGGTCTACATAACTTAATTAAGTTGTTGGGCGTTAGTTATATTATCTATTTAGGAATTGCTAGCATCGTTAGCGCCTATCGGTTGCACAAAAAAGCTACCAGCATCAATGATGAGATTGGCAGGGGGAATGAATTACCCTCCGAAACCGTCCTTAGATCCTTCATGAAAGGATTTAGTAGCAACGTTTTGAATATCCAAACTTCGTTCATCTTTTTGTCCATCTTCCCTCAATATATGGATTTTAAGCATAGTTTATTTATACAGTCAATAGTTCTTACGCTAATTTTTGTCGGTTTATTATTAGTGTGGTATGCGGCTTTGATCACTCTGATTTCCAAGATGCGCCATTATCTGCTTCAACCTAAAATACAACTCAAAATAAAGGCAGTTACAGGTTTTCTCTTATTGATTATGGCAATTAAAATGTTTATGAAGTAATTGATCCATTTGTTGCAGCTATACAATATACATCAAAAATATATCAGTATAGTTGTGGTCAAAAGTTGTATGACTATATTACGATGCCCTTCTTTCTGCCTATTGGCAGAAGGAAGGGCTGTTAAACTTATTCTTCAAAACGTTTATAAACTTTTGTTACCAATGTGGCCACTGGCTGCTGGTATAGAATGGAAAGTGTCAGCGGCACGGCTACGGCCAACGGAAAATATGACAGTGCAATCACCAGGCCACAGGAATTATTACGTATGCCGACGTTGTACATCATCGTTACCGTTGCTTTCCAGCTTTTTTTGCTCAGTACGAACGATCCGGCATAGCCAAGGAAAAAGTTGAGCACGACGACTAGTAGGGCAACCAAAAGCATTTTGAGCATGGAAAGGTTCCAATTGATGAGTGGCATCACCACCGCAGAATTTAGAAAAATACCTGCACCTAGCGCTATTTTTGAAGTGGCACCACCGAAATCTTTAGAAAATGCCGTTGCTTTTCCTTGTGTCCAATCATGCAGTAACATGCCGACAATGCTCGGAATAGTAACCATAATCAACAAATCACTCATCATTTGCAGATAGTCGATTTGCAGGGATTGTCCGATCACAACATGAAAAAACATGGGTAGAATCACTGGCACGAGAAACGTGTCGAGCGTCACCGCCACGAGTGATGCTGCAGTGTCGCCTTCGGCCAGAGCCGTCCAAATAATCGAGGTAACGCCGATGGGAATTGACGCGCCAATCAGGTATCCAAGACGCATATACGCGTCGTCCGGATAAAATAATAGCCCGACGCCCCAAACACAAAGTGGCGCGACAAAATGGACCAGAACCAAAATTAAAAGCGGCAGGCACGGCCGGCGCACAACCTGGAGAAAGTCCTTAAAACTGGTGCCCAGCGCCGTGACGAATGTCATGTACGCAAACAAAGCGATAACGGCATGCCGCAGCAGTGATGAGTTCTGCACCGGTATAAAATAGCCCAGCAGCAATCCACTAGACGTCACAAGAAACATGTTTTTCCCCAACCACAGATTTGCATTCCGAAACAATTACAACGCCTTCTTTCAACAACTCATAGTATTTAGTTGAACGTCATCCATAGGATATTATACAGAAGTTATAGATTATACTTTGCTAGATTATTAATATATTTTCATATTTGTCATACAAGTAAGATGAGAATGATGATAGCAGTGCATATTTTGGTTGGAAATAACGCACTTCTAACAAAAGAACGTATAATTTGTAGGATTATTATACAAATTATGCGTTTTAATAATATTATGGGATTGTAACAATTGTCAATGGGCTTTTAAAATACAGCTGAATTGCTACTGCACGGTTGAAAAGTAAAAGTGAGGAGGAAAATTTCGGATATTATAAACTTCAATGATCGTGATATTAATAAGGAACATATTGTTGCATAATAATGGTAGAATTTATAAAATATATAAATGAAGCAAATCAACAGAAATATAGAAAGGAGGAATAAGCTTGGAGGTAGTAAATGTAACTCATGAAAGTATAGAGGTTTTTTCAAAGGTTTTACATGACTCTGCCGTATGGCTTAATTCTATCAATCAACCAATGTGGAAATATGAAGATATAACAAGTGAAGAACTACTAAAGAAATATCGCGCTGAGGATATGAAATTATGCTATGAACAAGGAAAGCTAATTGGAGCATATGTTTTGCAATGGTATGATCCTCTATTTTGGGCAAGTTTACAAGAGAATGAATCTGGAATACTACACAAGTTAGCTGTTTGTAGAGAAAGTGCAAAGAAGGGGTATGGGAGTAAACTAATAGAATCTGCCGAATTAATATGCAAAGAGCGTAATATAAAATGGTTGAGGTTAAATTGCGGTACATTTAGAAACAAACTGCGAGATTTTTATGAAAGCAATGGCTTTAAAATGGTGGATAGAGTCTTTATTGATAATAGAGACCAAATTAGATATGAAAAGTTTCTAATCGATAGGAAATAGAAAAAAATTGCCGAGGGCCTAAGATAGTACCTACTGGTAGCAATATGACAGTCGCACATTCCGATGGTTCAATCATTGAGTATGTACAACACAACCATTGAGAATGATTTGGATCATGAAGGCGAAACCTACTTGGGTTCGCCTTTGCTTTTTAGGGCTATGTTTGCATTATGTATTGCTATTGGAAGGGTTAATTGCATTTATTATTTTTTGATAAATTGATTACTCTTACAATGATATATACAAGTAGTGCTGATATAGTTACCTTAAAAACAACTAGAGCCAATATTAACATACTTACATAAGTTAGCGTAGCTAAAATCATTTTCCATCATGTTTTAGTTCTAAAACCCAGAATTTTTGCCAATATGGTAATTGTTCTACTCTATCGATGTCAGATTCCATCAAAATCACTCTAATATGTAATTATAATCCATATTGTTAATGTTATAGAAATAAGTAAAATAACCTCTTGATTTTCAAAAAATATCTTGAATAGCTCCTATTGCAAAAGGAGATTGACAGTTACCTTTTGAATGCTAATAAGGTGAATGGGTTAATGCAAACATAAGTTAGACGAACGTACACTTTTGTTGTGAATTTTAGGTCAAAATCTATTGTTGTTGCCAAGTCTATAAATTTAAGTGAGGAGAGATCAAAAATGATTTCTTATAAAATAGGGCTAGAGTGTATTAAGTGGCCTGAACTTTTTCATTTGTATGAAGAAATAGGCATGTTAAGACGTTTTATAGAAAATAGAGAGTTTGATAAAATTCAATATGCATTTAAAAAGAGCTATAAGGTTGTTACAGCATGGGATGGCGAAAAGTTGATAGGTTGTAGCAGAATGTTATCAGATGGGATATGCTATGGTGCTGTGTTTGATGTAGGAGTATTACCTGAATATCAAAAGAAAGGCGTTGGCAAAGGGTTAATGGCTTTACTATTAGAAGGGGAAGAAAATATTTCAATTCATTTAAGTTCAACCTTTGGCAATGAAAGTTTTTATAAAAAATTGGGGTTCAAGAAACATAAAACTGCTTATGCAAAGTATCCATTCCAATCAAAATATCTTGAGGATTAATAATATTAACCAATAGTGGTATATTTCATTTTTATTGGTGTAATAAAATCGAGTAGCATGAGCTGATTGAGAGGATTTCTGATTGAAACGGCATAAAAGTACTGATGAAATATTTGTATGCTTACGGTTATTTAAATACTATAGAAGGATTCGTGGATTTCGATATGGAATCATATATTTTGATAAAATTCGCATAAATCAAAGAGGACTAAAACAAGAAAGACAGGAGTAATTAAATGAATGATTTTTCAACAAAACTAGAAATTCGTATTGATTGGAGTGAAATCGATGTATTTGAACATGTAAACAATGTAGCGATCTCAAAATACATCCAAGCGGCAAGAGTTAATTATTCGGAGGCTATTGGTTTAATGCAATTACATTCAGAAACAAAAATTGGTCCAATATTAGCTTCGACAACTTGCCAATTTCGCAAACCTCTATTTTATCCTGGACAAGTCACTATCTATTCAAAAGTTGATTTTATTAAAAATACAAGTTTTGAAATTAAACATGTGCTTTACAATGAAAAAAATGAGATCTCCGCAGAAGCTCAAGATGTTATAGTCTTTTTTGATTTCAAGAATAATATCAAACTCATTATTCCAAATGAGATAAGAGAAAAAATTAAGACATTGGAAAGAAAAAATACGACTGTAGATGATCTACTTCAACCTCTAAGCAATCATTAATGTGAGATGTGACTGCAGTAATATGTATAATTTTAGGAGGGAAATGATGAAAAACATTAAGTGGGGAAAAACATTTGTATTAGTTTTACTAATCAGTTTTGCTTCGTCAATGTGTTTTGCAAGCGTAAATTCTGATGTTGTCAACTTATCTGTAAGGGAAGGGGTTACGGAGAACTACTTAATGACTTGGGAGGGTTCAGCAGCACCAACTTCTGCAGTCATTCTTTTAGCAGGAGGTAATGGGAGAGTAGGTATATCGAAGCAGGGCGATCTTATAAATTTGGAAGCACCAAATAATTTCTTGGTAAGGTCGCGTACACTTTTTGTAGACGAAAATATTATGTCAGTTGTTATTGATACACCATCTGATAATCCACGGGGAATGAGTGACACATTTAGAAAAAGTAATAATCAAGTAAATGATTTATCGAAAATAATTGATGATATTAAAGTAAGGTTTCCAAATATAAAAGTTTACTTAGTAGGAACTAGCAGAGGAACTATTTCGGAAGCTTATGCAGGAAGTGCTTTGCAATCAAAACTTGAAGGTATTGTTTTTACTTCAACAGTCACTCAAATTAAATATGGTGGTATAGGAAATTTTAATTTCGATTCTATTAAAATCCCCATGCTTCTTGTTCATCATCATGATGATGGATGCCCTGCATCATTATATGAAGAAGCTAAAAACATATCTAAACAATACAAAATTCCTTTCATTACCGTATACGGCGGAGATTCACCAATATCAGCACCATGTGGTCCTTTATCACAACATGGATATTTAGGAAAAGAAAAGGAAACAGTTAATGAAATTAAAAATTGGATAAATCATAAACCAATATTGAAGGAATAAAAAAGAATGCCATGTTTTTAAAATATAAATTAAGGGGCCGCCGCACTAAATTCCCAGTGTGGTAGCCCCATGATTTATGTTGTGAAGATGAAGTAGGCGCAAGGTCATGTATTTGTAATTTAGGAGTATTAACCCTTAACCGTGGGAAGAATTTTATGAAGGAGCATTGCTAGGTAGTAGAATAGATTCAATCGGAGAAAGGTAAATCATTATGGAACAAAGAAAAGTATCGATAAAATTGAGTGCAATCTACATTATGATCTATGGAGCGCTAGCTTGTATTTATCCATTTTTAGTTTATTATTTTCAAGAGAAGGAATTAAGTTATATGGAAATGGGGATAATTTTTTCGATTATTTCCATAACTGGTGTAATTGTTCAACCGATTTGGGGATTTATCACCGATAAGTATTCCAATAAACGAACCATCATTATTATAACAATGATGTTAAGTGCAGTAGCTGTTTACTCATTGATTGTTGCTAATGGCTTTTATACCATTATATTGAGTGTCATCCTATTAATGAGTTTTCTCAGTCCTGTTACACCAATCACAGACGCCTATAGTTATGAGATTATCGAACAGTACCCAAAACTGGAATACGGTAAAATTCGATTGATGGGTTCATTTGGTTATGCGGTGGCAGCATTGTTTATGGGATATGCTGTAAAGATATATGGAATGAACAGTTCCTATTTTACTTATTCCATTCTGATGTTGCTCGGAGCGTTGTTGTTATTGAGTATTGACTATAGAGGTAAAGGTACACGCAAGAATATTAGTTTTAACGATGTGGTGAATTTGACCAGGGATAAAAGATTTGTATTGCTTATAGTCTCAGTGATTCTTACCAACATTGGTGCTGGTAGCAACAGCAGCTATATTCCTGTGCTAATTGAGAAGACGGGCGGGGATGTTGCTCAGCTTGGTATCGTGTTTTTTGTTATCGCGATCAGTGAATTGCCCGCCTTCTATTTTGGTGGGCGACTGCTATGCAAAAATGGTGAACTTAATTTGTATATTGTAGGGATGGCACTGTTCGTCCTGCGTTATTTCTTGGATTCCATATGTGATGATTATGTTCCCGTGCTAATGATTCAACTGCTGCAAGGGGTTACGTATACGTTTTATTTAATGACTTCCTTACAATATCTCAATAAAATTACGCCTGTCACGATGAGAACATCAGCCATTACAATGCATGCAGCAGCAATGGGTATTGGTGGAGTAATTGGCAATATAGGAGGCGGAATATTACTGGAACATATCAGTATATTCATGCTATACCAAATACTAGCTTCCACCTGTATCTTATGCTTGGGGGTCCTGATCGTGTTAAAAAAAGTAGATTCAAACCATTACTAAAGTTATTATAAAATCTTAAACATGACATCAGCGGAAGGAGTGCAATTAAATATTCGGTCCCACAGGACAATGGAACAAAGCATGTAAGGGTTTTCAGGGAACTGTGAGATATCAAATACAAAACTTCCTTGCTGCAAGTCACCTTCTACTCGATAGGTGGCAGGTTCGTCATTAATCCATAACTCGGCACGAAGCAGATTGGGTTGTTGACCTGTTGTGGTTTGCGTGCAATAGCTAATCGAATAGAGGTCTTTCTTTATCAAAATAGGAGTTGATACATTGATGGTAAAGGAAGAGCTAATATTTTTAAGAACCAGAGCGTCGCCTGTGAGTCAGGGGACGGTTCGAAATCACTTTTGACTGATTTGTCTTTTAATAATCCTAATGATGAAAAATGATTTGACTTTTATCTTTAAGGAAAATGCAATTTACATGACAAACTAATTCTGGTATTATCTGAAAAAAGTTTGCTGGAGCATGGTCAATTAGTGGTGGAAAGTAATTTAAGGGGGTAGGTTTTGTGGAGTTATTGACAGTCAACCAAGAGCTTATAGAAGTTTATCGCGAGACAGGCGTTGATGTCATTTTGCGTGATGCTCCGTATTTAATAGTAGCCACTACACCACAAGAATTTTTGTTCGGATATGATAGTGCACGATTTTCTCTAGAATATGTAGAATTGTATGCTACTGCTATGGGGTTAGGAACTTTGTTGGGCAGGCTTTGTAATGGGGGCGAGTTCACAAAGTAAATCTATTTTGGAAGTTATGCAGATACCAGATGGATTTGCAGTTGTCGGCGCAATGATGTTGGGGTATCCCAAACATACCTATCAGCGGTTGGTTGATCGAAATCCTCTAAAGGTAACATGGCTTGCGTAGACATCCATTGAGAATAAGGTATAGTAGCTGACCGATTAGAGGAATACGCGCGTTGATTGAGTCCTAGATGATCGTTAACTACACAAATAGGTATATTAATTATGTTGCAGGAAATATTTGTAATTTGTTGAACTTAAACTTATAGCAACTAATAAAAAGGAGAATAGCCCATTTATGGATAAAACGAAGTTAACGATACAGGCATACGACTCTTGTTCAGCAAATTTTGAAAAGACATTTATGGATTTAAAACTATATAAAGATAATTTAGATGAATTTAGTAATCTATTGCCCTTCAGAGCAAAAATATTAGATTTAGGTTGTGGTCCTGGGAATATTACGCGCTTATTAATGGAAAAGAAACGCAATTTTAAAATGCTTGGTGTTGATTTATCACAAGAAATGATTAATTTGGCAACCAGAAATGTGCCCCTCGCATCTTTCTTAGTTGGTGATATTAGGAATTTGTCATTCTTAGAAAAGGACTTTGATGCTGTGATAGCTGCATTTTGTATAGTCCATTTGTCCAATGAAGAGGCATCTAATTTCATACACGATATAAATTGCTTGCTAAAATCAGAGGGGGTAATATATCTTAGTTGTATACAAGGAAGTAATTCTACCTATACAAAAACAAGTTTTAGTCCCAATCATGAAATTTTCTTCAACCATTTTTCAGAAGAGTTTATTGTAGAAGCTTTGACTGATAATGGCTTTACGGTCCTTAATTGTTTCAATCAAGATTATTCTGAACCAGATGGAACGATAGCCACTGAAATGTTCTTTTATGCTAGAAAAAATCTATAATCACAACTATGTATGTTGTGATAACATTATGAAGCAGTTACTAAGAAATTTAGTAATTGTTTTATAATATAATAAACTTAATAGCATATGCTATTTAAGTAAAGACAAAATAAGGAGGTTTTGCGATTGTTGATTCATACGCAATGTGGATGTGCCATTCGTCTTAATGAACAAGGTAAAGGAGTGTGCCCTTGTTGTGGTAAAAAAATTAAAGTAAGAATATCAAATAAGTAATTAAGCCGTCTATCTTCCGATAGGTGGTTTTTTATTTAATTTAAAATAGATGCAATATCTGTAATAATTATCCAGGATGATATCGATATTAAACAATTTCTTTACGTACACGGCAGTGCAATGTATAATGCGTTTAAAACATTCTTAAGTAATTCGTTCGATAATGAAAGAAAGTCCTATACTACCATTAAACTTAGGGAAGGAGTAGAAAATGCTATTTTTGATTAAAGGTATAATTCTAGGTTTGTCTATTGCCGCTCCAGTAGGACCCATAGGAGTACTTTGTATCAGGCGTACTCTAGCCAATGGGATTGGAAATGGCTTTGTATCAGGCCTAGGTGCTGCCACGGCTGACGCAATATATGGATTTATGGCTGTACTTGGTGTTTCAGTGGTAGCTGTTTTTTTATCAGAGTATCAATCTTGTCTACGTCTTGTCGGTGGGATATTTCTACTCTACCTAGGTTATACAACATTCCAATCTATGCCTGCTAACGTTGCTGCAAGTGCAAACGGGGAGGGACTTCTAGGTGCTTATGTGTCTACCTTATTTCTGACCATTACCAACCCAATGACCATAATGACTTTTGCCGCGATTTTTGCAGGGTTAGGTGCTATCGGTGAGGATGATCGATCATCATTTTTTTTAGTGATTGGCGTTTTTATTGGTTCTATGCTGTGGTGGTTAATCTTAAGTGGGATGGTTAATGTATTACGCCATAAATTTGACCAAAAACGTTTGAAATTGGTCAATCAACTTTCAGGAATTATAATTATTGGTTTTGGTATAGTTAGCCTAATTTCGATTTGCAGTAGCGTGTGATATTGCAAAAGATTGTCTTTAACTTTTCGGAGATAGACATAATCATCTTGTAGTTCGTTAATATTAACTATTACACATTCCATACCAAGAAGTGTAATCAGAGAAAAATGTATTGTATGTAATACTGTTATTACAAGTAAAATGGTAGTTGCTTTTACAGGTAGGTTGCAGGAAATTAGTAGTTGTTCGTGAAGGAAAAATAGTGGATATTTTTAGAGGGATCATGTAATGTGGAGGATTTTATAATGAATAAACAACAAGTCGGAGTGATTGGTCTTGCAGTAATGGGGAAAAATCTTGCCTTAAATATAGCTGAACATGGCTACACTACAGCTGTTTACAACCGTACTGCAAATAAAACCCAAGAATTGCTTGGTGAAAGTGCAGCTAAGAACATCATAGGAACCTATTCCATTGAAGAGTTTGTGCATTCACTGGAACAACCGCGTAAGATCATCATGATGGTAAAGGCAGGAGAACCAGTTGATGCTACCATTAGGCAATTGGTGTCACACTTATTAGCAGGTGATGTCTTGATTGACGGTGGCAACTCTCATTATGTAGATACGATTCGCAGGAGTAGCGAACTAGAGGTCAACGGGATTCGATATATGGGGGCTGGTATTTCTGGTGGCGAGGAAGGTGCCCGGACGGGTCCTGCGATCATGCCCGGCGGAGAAGAAGATGCATATCAATTAATCGAACCAATTCTAAAGGATATCTCTGCAAAAGTGGATGGCGAACCATGTTGCACCTATATTGGAAAAAATGGGGCAGGGCACTTTGTGAAAATGGTACATAATGGAATCGAATATGCAGATATGCAGTTAATTTGTGAAGCGTACTTCATTATGAAAAAAATGCTGAACCTGTCAGCACCTGAAATGCATGAAATCTTTAAAGAGTGGAGTACGGGAGAGCTGAATAGCTATCTTGTTGATATTACTGCCGATATATTTACCAAGATTGATCCTGATACAGGAAAATACATGGTGGATGTCATACTAGATGTTGCTGAGCAAAAAGGTACAGGTAAATGGACCAGTCAGATAGCTCTAGACATGGGTGTTGCGACGCCTACCATTACGGAGGCTGTCTTTCAACGCTATCTATCAGCGATGAAAGCAGAGCGTGTGATTGCCAGTAAGATTCTAAAAGAGCCACTCGTGACAGATAATAAAATAAAAAATTTTGTTGAAGCCGTGAGGAAGGCACTCTATGCCAGCAAAATTTGTTCCTATGCCCAGGGTTTTAGTTTAATGAAAGCGGCTTCTAAGCAGCACAATTGGTCTTTGAACCTTGGCGATATTGCAATGATCTTTCGTGGTGGTTGTATCATCCGAGCTCAATTTTTGAACCGTATCAAGGATGCTTATGAAAAAAATCCCAATCTGGAAAATTTACTGTTAGATGATTATTTTACAGAGAGTGTTGGGCGTTATCAGCAGGAATGGAGAGAGGTCGTCATTGCTGCGGTTGCAGCAGGGCTTCCCATTCCTGGTTTTACGAGTGCCCTTTCTTATTATGATAGCTACCGAGCAGATCAACTTCCCATGAACCTACTACAAGCACAACGAGATTATTTTGGTGCCCATACATATCAGCGAATTGATAAAGAAGGCGCATTTCACACCAAATGGTAATGCTGATCCAATCGTAGTCTGAACTTTATAAAGGAGGCAGTGCTTTGCACGTGAAAAAAGAAGACCATAGTAACAATGTCCTGTCCTCGATCATGGTTATTTTTGGAGGAACAGGGGACTTAACTCACAGGAAGCTAATGCCTGCCCTCTATAACATGGTGAATGATCAAATATTGCCAGAGCAGTTTGCGATCGTAGCCGTGGGGCGACAAGAAAAGACACTGGAACAATACCGCAATGAAGTATTTGCTTCTTTAAAAAATTTTTCGCGCAATAAAATTAACGAGAGTTATTGGATAAAATTCAGAGAGTTAGTTTATTATGTACAATTGGATTTTACAGATCAAAGCGGTTATGGAAGATTAAAAGGATTTTTAGAAGAATTAGAGAAAAAAGTTCATACTGGAGGAAACCGCATTTTCTACCTTGCCGTTGTACCAGAGTATTTTGAAACCATTGTACATGGAATTCAGGCAAGTAAGTTAGCGAACAATAAAAAAGCTTGGAGCAGGCTGGTCATTGAGAAACCTTTCGGTAAGGATTTGATGACGGCGAGAAAACTCAATCACAAGTTGCTAGAGGTTTTTACAGAAAGCTGTATCTATCGAATTGATCATTATCTGGGCAAGGAAATGATACAGAACATCATGGTGTTAAGATTCTGTAATTTTGTGTTTGAATCATTGTGGAGCAATCAATTCATTGATAACATTCAAATTTCCCTCAATGAGAAGCAGGGAGTAGGGACTAGGGGCGGGTATTATGAGAATTCAGGGGCAATGCGTGACATGGTTCAAAATCATATCATCCAAATCCTTTCATTAGTTGCTATGGAACCTCCCGTGGATCTTAACACCAATTCGATTAGAACGGAAAAGTTAAAAGTGATTCAAGCAATTGAAGAATTTACCTCTGAACGTCTTAATGATCACGTTGTATTTGGACAGTATGACAAAGGTGTTATCGATAATATACCAGTCCTAGCATATAGAGACGAGGAGAAGGTATTACAATATTCCAATACGGAAACTTTTGTAGCGCTGAAACTGCAGGTCAATAATTTCAGATGGGCCGGAACCCCATTTTATATTCGGACAGGGAAAAGGGTAGGAGCAGCATCTGCTGAAATTGTTGTGCAGTTCAAATCACTGCCGAAGATTCTTTACTTTAAAGATCGGCATATTCAGGAACCCAACCTCTTAGTCATCAGGATTCAGCCCAATGTAGGAGTGTTTTTTCAATTCAATACAAAAGACTTTAGTACACATCATGATATCGTGTCCACAAAAATGGATACCAGCTATGTCCGCTCTACACCAGGAAACACACCGGAAGCGTATGAACGGCTGCTTTTTGATATATTACGTGGAGATGCTACTCTTTTTTCCAGGTGGGATGAAATTGAAGCATCATGGAATTTTGCCGATCGGATTATCGAATATAGAGAACAGAAAAAATTTGATTTCCCCAATTATGAGGCAGGAACAATGGGACCGGAGCAGGCTTTTGAATTGCTAGCAAAAGACAATAGAAAATGGTGGAATATATAGGGGGGAATAAGAGTGAAAATTTATGATATTTCTATGGAAATTTTTCAGAATATGCCTGTTTATAAAGGTAAGGAATCCAAAAGGCCGATAATTAAAGTCGAAAGTGATTTTATATCTGGTAATGTATATGAAACAAGGCTTGAAATGAATATGCATACAGGGACTCATATCGATGCCCCATTGCATGTATTACAACATGGTGGAACCATTAATCAACTGGATCTGCATAAAGTTGTTAGACAATGTAAAGTTTTTGATTTCAAAAATATTGAAGGCAAAATATCAGCAGAGCATCTAGGGGCAAAAGACATCGAAGCAGGAGACTTTATACTATTAAAGACCAAAAACTCATACCTGGATATTTTGGAGGGTGAGTTTATCTATCTTGATCAATCAGGAGCAGAGTATCTTAAGAACAAAGAAGTGAGCGGGGTTGGTATTGATGCGTTAGGTATTGAACGGAGCCAGTCAGGGCATGAAACACATAAAGCATTGTTAGAGGCGGGAATTGTTATCCTAGAAGGACTGCGGCTAAAAGAAATTGAAGAGGATGAATATCTGCTGATTGCAGCCCCTCTGCTAGTGGTTGGAGCAGAGGCAGCGCCGACAAGAGCTTTGTTAATTAAATAAATTGAGATAAAGAGGGCGAATTTACGATTCGTCCTCTTTAATGCGATGGCAGGCGCTGTTGCAATCAAACCAGACCTGTAATGAATCATAACGATAACTATTGAAAAATTATAGACAGATTATATTTGTGCTTGACAAAATTTTAAAATTACTTTATTCTCTTAATGAGAATGATTCTCAATTGTTTTAATTTTAGATGTAGGTATTCAAAAAACTATATGAGTAGTTTTGCGACGTATGTATGATAAAAAATAAAAGGAGGATAACGGTTTATGACAGTGCGAATTGATTCTGATGAGAAATGTGTAAGTTTTTATATTGAGGGTGATATTTATGATGAACATGCAGAGTGTTTAAATGATATGATTACTTCTCATGTACGGAGGGGAATAAAAGACCTCGATATTAAACTTTGTGATACCTATTACATCAGTAGGAGAGGACGACAATGTCTGCAAGGTTTGAAAGACGTGTTAGGTAGACAAGGTTTATGGTTATCATTTAATGGACAACCGACTAATGTGAATTGTATATATAAGTCTCTAAAGTGATGTCGTACATCAATTATTATGAATTATATAAAACCAATAGTTAAAGCCGTAGAAGGCTATTTTTTACAACATATAAATGAGAATGTATATCAATTACCAAGCGCGAAAAAAGGGAGCGATGGCGTGTAAGGTATGTAACGTAATTAATGTTCTAACAATAGTAACATAAGTACAATTATAGTAAGGCTAATTTTGGAGGGGATGTTATTGGTAAACAAACTTCATCTAATTCTTTTGTTTATATTGCTGATTCCTCAAGGGGTGATGTTTGGTATGGCATATGATTCTTCATTAGTGTCCAATAAATCATTTACCGAAATAGAGGCGGTATCGCTAGCAAGTGCTCTGATGTTGGCTATGATAGTGCCTAGTGTAACCCTTCGATGGTTGCTTGGTGAAAAATTAGATAGCATGCGACAGTTATGTTTTCAGGTGAAACAGGGGAATTATCAAGAGTTGTTAGACTTGCCAAATGAACCACGGAATGAAGAGGATGATATTGATCTTTTTAAAAAAATCAATGATACTTATGGTCATCAATCAGGGGATGTTGTTTTACTGGAATTGGCAACAATTATTCGAAAAAATGCTCGGGAGGGGGACTTGCCTGCCCGTATTGGCGGGGAAGAATATGCAATCTTATTGCCAGGCACTTTGTCACAGCAAGCGGTAGGTGTTGCTAACCGTATTCAAATTGGGATTGAAAACATAAGTTTTTATTAGGGGCGGATCAAGTTTCGGTGACCGCTTCCATTGGTATTTGCACACTGGATCAATCTCTTTGTTGTTTTAATCGAGAAAAAATATATAGTTATGCTGATCAAGTTCTTTACTATTCTAAGCACAATGGGCGAAATAGCATATCGGTTTATGATCCTAATACTCATATAATTGCTAAGGTCGCGTAGCGGTTTAAGATAGAAAGGCGGGCGTTTATGTTAGATAGAGTTACTTTAAATGATTTACATGAGATGGTAGATGCTCTCTCGAAGGCATTAGAGGTTAAAAGTGCTAATATGTCTGGTCATTCTGAGCGAGTGGCCGAGCTTTCTTTACTAATAGCACAACATATGGGGTTGCCACTAGCGGAACAGAAGCGAATACATATTGGAGCTCATTTACACGATATTGGGAAAATTGGCATTCCAGACGTGATTCTCAATAAGCCAGGGAAATTGACGGATAGTGAATTTGCAATTATTCGTCAGCATCCTGAGATTGGCAGCGATATTGTGAGTAAGATTAAGATATTTCGTCCCGTTGTCGATATTGTCCGCCATCATCACGAACATTTCAATGGAAAAGGTTATCCGGATAAGCTATGTGGGACAGAGATTTCTTTAGGTGCCAGAATTGTTTCTGTGGCCGATGCTTTTGATGCGATGACATCCATGAGGAGTTACCGTTCACCACTAGAAGTTGGTGATGCAATCGCCGAGCTGGAACGCTGCCGGGGAGGGCAGTTTGATCCAGTACTTGTGGACGTATTAAAAAAAGTAGTTGATAATAAAAAACTATATATGTTGCATTAAATATAAGAAATGATGGAATTAATGAATTTATATCGTTCATCCTTGTTACTTTAGGTAGGGAATTAATGGTATCTCGGCGAAGTATCAAAATAGCGTAATGCACAGGGCTATAGAAGTGGTTGGAAGTATATGACTAATCATAATTGGGAGGGTAAACATGGAGTACATAGATTTAGAAACTTGGAAACGCAAAGAGCACTTTAATTTTTTCAATAGGATGGACTATCCGCATTTTAATATTTGTGGCAACATTGACATTACTCATTTTTTAAAGGTTATAAAAGCAGAAAAGGTTTCCTTTTACTATGCAATGATTTATGCTGCGACTCATGCTGCCAATGAGGTGATCAATTTTCGCTATCGAATTAGAGAACAACAAGTGGTTTTGCATGATAAACTTCACCCTTCTTTTACCTATTTAAAGGCTGGTGAAGGTGATTTATTCAAAATTGTTAGAGCAGAAATGCAAGAAGATCTTTTTACCTTTGTTAACGATGCGGAGGAAAGGGCTAAACAGCAGCAAGAGTATTTCAACGTAAATAACGCTGTTGAAAGAGATGATTTGCTATACGTGACTTCTGTTCCGTGGATATCGTTTACGAATTTGACTCATACGATTTCACTCAACAAAAATGATTCTGTGCCAAGAATTGCGTGGGGAAAATATTTAACGGAGAATAACAAAGTGTTATTGCCACTTTCCGTACAAGTAAATCATGCATTAGTTGATGGAGTACATGTTGGTAGTTATTTTTCAAAGTTGCAAGAGTATTTAGATTTTTTATAAAAAGACCTATTCCAATTTATCATATTTGCAAAAATAAGAAAGTGAGGTCAAAGAGATGGAAAGCCGTCTAATTGCAAAGTTGAACTTACGTGATGAACCGGTAGCGATTGTATTGAGCAATGAAAGACCAGAAGGGGCACTACAGAGTAAAGAAGGCCAGTGGAGTTGTATCATTCCTTTGTTTCTTGCAGCAACAAAAGGTAAAACCGCAGTATTTGAGCGAAAAACAACAGGATGTAATGGTGGTAAGACTGGATTAGGATTTGGTCAATTCCCCAATTATCCGGATGGTATTGAGTATTTCTTATCAATTGGGAAAAATGGTGTTTTCGAAGGGGAAGGTTACAAAAAAGACCCCGCGCTAGGACGAGATTTTGTTGAATGTTTGCCAATAACAGATATACCTGATCAATACATTATATTTAAACCCTTATCCCAATTGGATACTACTAAAGAAAAAGCAGAATTAATTTCATTTTATGTAAATACTGATCAATTATCGGCACTTGTTGTAATGGCTAATTATTATAGGCCAGGCCTAGAAAATGTTTTCACTCCTTTTAGCTCAGGGTGTCAGTCTGTTTTTCTTCTTCCCTACGCAGAGACGAAAAAGGAACATCCAAGAGCAGTAGTGGGGTTGACGGACATTACGGTACGTCCCATGGTTGATCCGGATATGCTGTCATTTACGGTGCCCTATCAGATGTTTTTGGATATGGAAGAAAATATACCAGGCAGTTTCCTGGAGAAAGATTTGTGGAATCGCTTAGTGACTAGAATGCAAAAAAATAATAGAACAGGAAGAACTATTTAATTCATTAGTTACGGAATGGATTGTACGAGTTAGTGAGTCGTAGATAGCAATTACCCCACATACTTTATACAATGGTGCTTGTTGAGTAACGGGGGGGGAGCAACCTTGGAGGAGTTTAAAGTAGTATCGGCAGAGTCGGCATTTTTGGACCTGAGTCCAGATGAAATTACCCTGCTTTCTTACATCATTGGTATTGGATTAGCCCAGGCGCTACCGATTGATGAACTTAGGGTTTTAGGGGGCTGCTTTTTCTTAACAGGTGAGGTGATTCTTACCATTGTGGCACAGCGGGTATTAATTAATGATGCTTTAGCGGCACAACAGGAAGAGAATGCTACAGGACAGGTAAATCAGTCTATCAAAGAACTCCAATTTCAGAATCAGAGCTTACAGAATCAAATTCAACAGCTTCAACAACAGATAGATCAATTGATTAAGAGGTAAAAATAATATAAATAGAACTTTGAAATTGATTCATTGTAAATTTACGTATTGCACCGGCGCGAAGTTTGTTTTTCGTTTGCTGGTACTTTTCTGTTTGTAGAAAAAAGATTAAAATGTAATATTTAGAATTTTTAAATAAATAACTTGTGTTTTTGGCTTTTGTTATTTATACTAAAGATACAAATAAATGTAAATGAAAAAATCTAAATATTTTAATCGGATGATAGATGCGGGAGAGACCCAGTATCCTGGGCGCCGAAGGAGCAAGTTTTGACCGAAACTCTCAGGCAAAAGGACCGTATCTGGACGAAACTCTGGAAAGACCGTTTGACACGGCACCCAAGAGGTAACCTGCCTGGCAATACATTTTTGTCATCTCAGGCAGTATTCTTTCAGGTAAAAAAGACAGAGGGCAACGAATGTTGTTGCCCTTTGTCTTTTTGTCGTGTAATGATGTCTGTTGGTGTCTATAGGAGGTTCTGCAAATGAAAATAGTTGTCACTAATAATCCTCAAGTTCGTGATTTCTTACAAAATAACAAGCTAGAGAAACAGTATGATCTTTGCTGGGTTGAAGGCTTTATTGAAGATGTGCTTTTAAAAGTTCGGGACTTATGCCATGCCAACCATGAGCTTCTTACTCATCCACTGACAGGGAGCATCAAACCCAATCAAACACCTTATAAAACAGTCGTTGTAGAAAAGACATCTACCATCAGTAATCTGGAGTCGATTCAGATGGCCGAAGAAAGTCTAGCTAAGGCGCTCTCGCTCCTAGAAAGCTGGCCACGACCAGAAAGTTTCAAACGATACCTAGATGACTTTGCGATTATCGATTTGGATTTTTTAAAAAGTTATCTACAAGGGAAGGGAGGTGCATAGCTGACTAGTTCTCTTTCTTATCCATTGAACCAATAGGAGGTTAATTGATGCAAGAATATGATATCGTTATTATCGGCGCTGGACCTGGTGGTTTGGCAGCGGCTTTATACAGTTCTAGGAGCAAACTTAAGACGCTGTATATTGAAAAACTAGCTACCGGTGGTCAGGCAGCTACTACCGATGAGATTGAAAACTATCCCGGTTTCACCCATGGTATTACGGGTCCGGAACTTGCTAAACAAATGGAAGAACAAGTCTTACGGTTTCATGCCGAACGATTGGCGGCTAAAGTAGAAGGCGTGGAGCTTGATGGTGATTATCGCATTGTCAAAACCACTAAAGGTGATTTTCGAGCAAAAGCAGTGATTATCGCTTCTGGTGCTGCTCCTAAGTTATTGGGGTGTCCTGGTGAACTGGCATTGCGCGCTAAAGGCGTATCCTACTGTGCGACTTGTGATGCTGCTTTTTATGAAGAAGCCAACGTCATGGTTGTTGGTGGCGGTGATTCAGCAGTAGAAGAAGCCTGCTACTTGACTAAATTTGCGGATAAAGTCACACTCGTGCATCGTCGAAATTCACTACGTGCCGTTAAAATTGCACAAGAAAGGGCGATCGCCAACCCTAAATTAGATTTCTTATGGAATACCACCATAGAGAGAATCGAAGGGGATGGCATCGTCGAAAGAGTCATCTTGAAAAATGTGGTTACCAATGAAATTAGTGAAATGGACATAGACGGCGTATTTATTTATGTTGGCATTGAACCTAATACGGAATTTATCAAAGATGTAATCGAACTTACAGGGCAAGGGTATATTCCGACAGATGATTATATGCGTACGAATGTTGCCGGTATTTATGCTGTTGGCGATGTGCGTCATAAACTTTTACGTCAAGTGGTTACCGCTGTAGGCGATGGTGCTACTGCTGCCTTCCATGCGGAAAAATATATTGAAGACCATTTTCATTAAGGAGCAAAACCACTAAATGGCAAGGCGTTTTGTAAAGGAGGTGAAAAACATGTCGGAAAATTTAATCGAAATTACCAAAGATAATTATGAGCAAGAAGTAAAAGAAAGTCAATTACCTGTATTGCTGGACTTTTGGGGGCCTAAGTGTGTACCTTGTATGGGGTTAATGCCTACAGTTGAAGAATTGGCAGAAACATATGCTGGCAAAATTAAATTTTGCAAACTAAATACGGCTGCCAATCGTCGTATGGCGATTCAACTCAAAGTGATGAGTCTACCTACCTTTCAATTTTACAAGAATGGCGAGGTAGTGGCGGAATTGCAGGGCGCTTTTGGGCGTGAGGAAATTGAAGAGCAAATTAAGGTTCTAATTGGGGAATAGGTAAAGGAGGGATAACATGCGTCTTGTACTCGGCAAAATAAATATTACCGGCGTGGATTTTGCCCAAGACACCAAAGTTGAAAATGGTATGCTCTTGGTCAATAAAGATGAATTAATCGCTCACTTGAAACAAGATGATAACCGCATTGATACGATTGAGATTTACCTCGCCAGGCCAGGCGAAAGTAAACGCATCGTACCAGTTAAAGATGTCATTGAGCCTAGAGTTAAAGTCGAAGGGGTCGGCAATATTTTTCCTGGTTTTATTGGTAAATTGGATATTGTCGGTAGTGGTCGTACCCATGTATTAAAAGGGGCGGCAGTCGTAACGACAGGCAAAGTTGTTGGCTTTCAAGAAGGTATTGTTGATATGACAGGGCCTGGCGCTGAATATACGCCATTTTCCAAGCTTTTCAACGTAGTTGTGAAAATTGAGCCAGTTGCAGGTTTAACCCAGCATGAGCATGAACATGTAATTCGCATGGCTGGTCTAAAAGCTGCTACTTATTTGGGAGAAACAGCTCGCACACTAGTAGCAGATGAAGAAGAAGTGTTTGAATTTAATAGTCTTACCGAGGCGGCTGCCAAATATCCAAGCTTGCCCAAAATAGCTTATATCTATATGTTGCAAACCCAAGGCTTACTCCATGATACCTATGTGTATGGTGTGGATGCCAAGCGGATTTTGCCGACACTTATGTCGCCCACAGAAGTCATGGATGGGGCGGTTATTAGCGGTAACTGCGTATCGGCCTGTGACAAAAATACTACATATGTTCATCAAAACAATCCAATTATTGATGAATTATTTAAACGCCATGGTGTTGATTACAATTTTGTCGGCATTATCATTACCAACGAGAACGTAACCTTAGCTGACAAAGAACGTTCTTCCAACTTCACAGCCAAGCTAGCTGAAATGATTGGCATTGATGCTGCGATTGTGAGTGAAGAAGGGTTCGGTAATCCTGATGCAGATTTAGTAATGAACTGCCGCAAATTAGAACAAAAGGGTATCAAGACAGTACTCGTTACTGACGAATATGCTGGTCGCGATGGCTGTTCCCAGTCATTGGCAGATACAACACCAGAAGCCACGGCGGTGGTAACCGGTGGTAATGCCAACGAGACCATTATTCTACCTCCCATGGATACTGTGATTGGTCATGTAGATGTCGTTGATATTATTGCTGGTGGTTTCTCAGGTTCATTACGGCCTGATGGTAGTGTTGAAGTGGAAATTCAAGCCATTACGGGTGCAACTAGTGAAGTTGGATTTACGACACTTGCTGTAAAAAGTTTTTAAACCAAGTGAAACTCAAAAAAGATACAAGGAGGAAATGTTGATGTCAATTTTAGCGGATAAAAAAGTCATTATTATTGGAGATCGCGATGGCATACCTGGCCCAGCGATTGCTGAATGTGCAATCAGTGCTGGCGCTTCCGTAATATTTGCGACTACGGAGTGCTTTGTCTGAACTGCCGCAGGCTCGATGGACTTGCAAAACCAAGCTAGGATTAAAGAACTTACTGAAGAAATCGGTGCGGAGAACATTGTAGTACTATTAGGTGCTGCTGAACCAGATAGCGCTTCGATTACAGCTGAAACAGTAACTCTTGGTGATCCTACTTATGCAGGCTGTCTAGCAGGAGTCCCGTTGGGACTTAAGGTCTACCACATTGTAGAGCCAGAAATCAAAGCAGAAATTAATTCTGCTGTGTATGACGAACAAGTGGCCATGATGGAAATGGTTGTTGATGTTGACGCTCTTACGGAAGAAGTTTCCAAGATGCGTCAAGAGGGAAGTCAATCGTAGCATACAGAAAGGAGGTAATATTATGTCAAAACTAAAAGTGGTTCACTATCTAAATCAGTTTTTTAGTCAAATCGGTGGTGAAGAAAAAGCCAATACTACACCACTCAAAAAAGATGGTCCGATAGGTCCTGGCCTGGCACTCAAAGGTGCTCTTGCCGATCAAGGTGAAGTGGTTGGTACCGTAATTTGCGGTGACAGCTATTTCGCGGAAAACATTGAGGTAGCCCTTGCCGAAATTCTTGCCTTAATTAAAGAGTATCATGCAGATTTAGTCATTGCTGGCCCAGCATTTAATGCAGGTCGGTATGGTACAGCTTGTGGCGCTGTTGCGGAAGCTGTAGAAAAAGAGCTGGGTATCCCAGCAGTTACTGGGATGTATCTAGAGAATCCTGGTGTTGACTTATATAAAAATAATATTTATATCGTAAGCACTACCAATTCAGCGATTGGTATGAAAGCTGCCATTCCTAAAATGGCTCACTTAGGCCTAAAACTTGCCAAGAAAGAAGTTCTTGGTTCTCCAGACATTGAAGGTTATATTAGCAGAGGCATTCGAAAAAATTTCTTTGCTCAAGAACGGGGCGCCAAACGTGCAGTGAATATGTTAGTAGATAAAATCACGGGACACCCCTTTACTACCGAACTATCTATGCCTACGTTTGATCGCGTACCCCCCAACTCTGCTGTTAAAGATATCCGCAGCGCAACCATTGCCCTAGTTACTTCGGGCGGCATTGTTCCTGCGGGCAATCCCGATCGTATTGAATCTTCCTCAGCTTCTAAGTTTGGCAAATATCCTCTGCTGGGTGTTGTGGATCTGACTCCAGACACCTTCCAGACGGCCCATGGTGGTTATGACCCTACTTATGCTAATCAGGATGCTGATCGGGTATTACCAGTCGATGTTTTGCGAGAAATGGAACAACAAGGTATCATTGGCAAGCTTCATGACTATTATTATGCCACGGTTGGCAACGGTACATCAGTAGCCAATGCTGCTATATATGGAAAGACCATTGCGGGAGAGCTCAGAAATGACGGTGTGGATGCTGTTATTCTGACCTCCACCTGAGGTACTTGCACACGCTGCGGTGCAGCGATGGTAAAAGAAATCGAACGAGCAGGAATTCCAGTAGTCCATATGTGCACGATTGTGCCAATTAGTAAAACAGTGGGTGCTAATCGTATTCTGCCTACAGTTGCCATTCCTTATCCCCTTGGCAATCCTACCCTGACGGCGGAAGGTGAAAAACATCTTCGTTACGGTTTAGTGGCAAGGGCATTAAAAGCCTTGACTACTGAGGTGGATGGTCAAACCGTATTTGACTAAATAAAAGCATTCTTTCGAACCGCAGAGAACAGGGAGTATACCATACAAGCGTGTACTCCCCAAGTCTGCGGTTCATAAATTAAAACTCTGCTTTTCTCATTGGTATCGATTGCATTACAAAATTTACATCCTCTATTCATCAGTGGAATTATAAATTTTATTGGAGGTGTTCGGCATGCCTGTGCTAAAAGGTGTAGGATATGCACTCATTCATACCCCAAATATGTTATATCATAATGGTGCCACCCAAACTACTGAGCGACACAAAAATCCAGATTCGGAGTATTTAAAAAAGTTAACAGGACATTTACGTGACTATACTGCTAGCTTGGACTATCTGCCCAATCAAGCCTATATTGGAAATTGCCAATTAGATGAATTGGCGGTCATTCCTAGACCTTGGTATACCCAGACTGCTCCGATCAATTCTCGCTTTGGTCCTTATGGTGAAATTATGCCGGAAGACGAATTCTACGGTATGCTCAAGATTTCGGATGCTTTTGATTTGGTAGTACTAGAAGAAACCTTTCTACTGAAAATAAAAGAGAAATTAAGTGCTCACATACTGCTAAATGAAAAACATATCGCAAGTCTAACAGGAGGCAAAAACCTGGCTGATATTGAAAAAATGGTGGCAGGTCATACTGCTGAAGGTTTATATCTCGGTGATCAATTAGTCGGTTGCATCCGTCAAGCTCATGAGGTTGATGAAAACTTATCTGCTCATATTATGCTGGAAAATACGGTTTCTAAAGCCTCTGGTGCCTTCGCCTTATTACATCTCATCAAGAATGTGGGGATTAACCCTACTGAAGTTGACTATATCATCGAGTGCTCAGAAGAAGCTTGTGGCGATATGAATCAACGGGGTGGCGGAAACTTTGCTAAAGCAATTGGGGAAATCGCAGGCCTTACGAATGCTAACGGCTGCGACGTACGTGGCTTTTGTGCTGGACCAGCTCATGCTATGCTACAGGCTGCCGCGTTAGTAAAATCAGGCGTGTTTCAAAATGTGGTGGTGGTAGCTGGTGGCGCAACAGCCAAGTTAGGCATGAACGGCAAAGATCATGTGGCTAAAAATATGCCAGCGTTAGAGGACATGCTCGGCACATTTGCCCTACTGATCAGCAAGGATGATGGTGTTAATCCTGTGATTCGCCTGGATGTGATCGGCAAACATAATATTGGGTCCGGTTCTGCACCACAGCAAGTCTTAAAAGCATTAGTCAGTGATCCTCTAACTAAAATGGGTAAAAAAATAAAGGATATTGATTACTACTCCGTAGAAATGCAAAATCCTGAACTTACTGAGCCTGCTGGTGCTGGTAATGTACCAGAATCCAATTATAAAATGATTGCCGCCTTAGCCGTAATGAATGGGGAAATGCCTCGTTCTGAACTACTCCCATTCGTTGCCAAACACGGATTGCCAGGTTTTGCGCCAACTCAAGGTCATATTCCTTCTGGTGTGCCTGCCCTGGGCTTTGTTTGCGATCAAATATTAGCTGGCAAAATCAATAATTCCATGTTAATCGGCAAAGGCAGTTTATTCCTAGGGCGTATGACCAATCTGTTTGATGGTCTATCCTTAGTAATTGAAAAGAATCCAGGTCTCACGGAAGAAACGTCCAGTCTTAACAAAGAAGTAGTGAGGCAAATGATTGCCGAAGCATTGCGTGACATGGCAAAAAAACTTGATAGTTAGGAGATGCCTGGGATGAATAACGTAAAATCATTAGTTGCCGAAGTGTTAAATGAAACGGCAGCTCTATTGGCTGCAGGTACAACTTCAAAAAAAATCAATGTGGGGATTACCTTACTTGGTAGTGAACACGGACCAGCTGAAGTCCTAAGAGGGGCAGAAATCGCCCAACAGATTCTTCCAAGGGTAAATGTGACCGTGATTGGTCCAGCTAGCGTACAGACTTCTCTTACCAAAATGATTGCGGAAGACGAAGAGGCCTGCCATAAACAAATGACCAATCTACTGGATACTGGCGAACTGGATGCCGCTGTCACCATGCATTATAATTTTCCCATTGGTACGGCGACAGTCGGACTGGCCATGACTCCAAGTCGCGGGGAAAAAATGTTTATTGCCAGTACCACCGGCACGACCGCAACGGAGCGTGTGGAAAGCATGGTTAGAAATGCCATCTGTGGTATCACTGCCGCTAAGGCTTATGGCATAACCAAACCAACGGTCGGTATCTTAAACGTGGATGGTGCCAGACAGACCCAGCGAATCTTAAGTGAGCTTACTAGCAAAGGTTATGAGATTAATTTTGCTGAAAGCAAACGCGCTGATGGTGGCGTCATTATGCGTGGTAACGACCTGCTGATTGGCACGCCTGATGTTATGGTAACCGATAGCCTGACAGGCAATTTATTGATGAAAGTTTTTTCCGCCTATACGACTGGCGGTAATTATGAAATATCTGGCTACGGGTATGGCCCTGGCCTTGGTGAAGGTTTTAACCGTATTGTTAATATCATTTCTCGCTCCTCAGGGGCAAATGTGATTGCGGGTGCGATTGAATATGCCAGTATAATGGCTAAAGGTCAAGCGCTAGCCCTGGCTACGCGAGAATTTGCTGCTGCGAAAAAAGCTGGCTTACTGGAACTTGTAAAACCAGCTAATAAAGAGGTAGTAGCGAACCCGGCAATCACCATGCCACCTAAAAAAGTAGTGGATCAACAAATTGTAGGGATTGATGTGTTAGAGCTAGACAATGCACAACATTCCTTATGGCAGCAGGGTATTTATGCTGAAACGGGCATGGGTTGTACAGGTCCAATTATTTTGATAGCGCTGGATGAAAGAGATACTGCCGTACAACTATTAAAACAATATAAATTTATTATGTAAGCGTTTGGCAGGTACTTCTGCTGAAGAACAAATAGGGCTGGCCCAAAATGAAAATTCGGGGCAGCCCTATAAAAGTCTATAAATTAAGAAGGTTCCTCGGTAAGTAAGAACTTTGCTCCATTTCCTTTGTTTAATTTTAACAAGGAGTTTGTTGGTGCATTTCCAAACTCGGTCATATATTTCCAGTAACGCTTGGGCATTAGACTCATGCGGCACTTAGGGTTGTGACGGCCTTGTATCTCGATGGTATCGTAGAAAATTCGCCACAGCTCACGGAAGGCTTGCTCGTTTTCATCTGGTGTGGGCAGTTCAAGATCATCGATAGGGATCACAGCAGACTGGTAAGGGCGATATACGAGTGCCATACTGTGAGTTTTATCATAAATTAAGAATCGTTCTTCGGGGTAGCGTTCACAGAAATGTTGAGTTAACAAGGGTAGTACGTAGTTTTTGGGCTCTATTTCGGCCACAAGGACGTTGTTAAGGATGGAAAAACGTACGAAGCCTTTGAACAGATGACTTTCATTGTTTAAATGTTTGACAACTTTAGCTAGTGTATTTACTACGTCATTGGTTAGCATATTCATTATGGATGGGCCATAACGGTAGCCTAGACGTAGAAAAAGTAGGATATATAACTCCTTTTGAGGAAAACAGGTCAAAAAGGCGTGCCGCACAAAGTCCAGGGCAGATACGCCTATTTTTTTCGGGATGGAAAGCAATACTCGGTTGGCTTTTTCAGTGTCAGTTGTGATGGCTTTTGCCTCAAAGAGTGTGGTGTGGGACGTACCTGACAGAAGAATATCTACGGGCACTTCTTTTTTATCATAACTTTCAAACACACAGCACAGTAGTCCATCAAAGGTTCCATCATAGCAGTACATCAAATCAGACTGGTAAAACATAGGTGTGGGTCCTCCTGTATTGGTGGCGGCATCATCAATGGTTGCTCGAACAGCGAGAGTTGTGCTAGCTGTGGTTGTAGGGAAAAATCTTGGTGATAGATGCCTAATGTTTTTTTCGACATTAAAGACCGCAGTACAGCATCTTGGCTGATTTTCAAGCCGTCCAAGGTTTTACCGCCGCAGGTAATAAAATATTGGGCTCGCTTAACGACAACCCCTAATTTTTTAAGATCGTTAAAATTCAAAGTGGCGGTGCGACGAGCAGTTACAATTCGTTGTGCACTATTCACACCGATACCTGGCACCCGCAGCAAGTCTGTATAGGCTGCCCGGTTTATGTTCATTGGGAAAAAATCCATATGATGGAGCGCCCAGTTACATTTGGGGTCGATGTAGGGATTAAAACTTTGGTGCTGCTGATCGAGTAGCTCATCTGCTTTAAAACCATAAAAACGCAGTAGCCAGTCGGCTTGATATAGCCGATGTTCACGTAACAGTGGCGGTTTTGTATCGAGGGTGGGTAGTAGAGAGTTTTCATTCACGGGCATATAGGCAGAGAAGAAAACTCGCTTTAATTTGTAATGTTTATAAAGGCTTTCGGTTAAATTCAAAATTTGAAAATCTGTGTCTGGCGTAGCACCGATAATCATCTGCGTACTCTGGCCAGCAGGCACAAACTTTGGTGCATGTCGATACTTTACAATGTCTGTGGAATTTTCTTGTATCCGTTTTTGAATGTATCCCATAGGTGCCAAGATCGAATGCTTGGACTTGTCTGGTGCTAGCAGCTGCAAACTGCTTTGGGAGGGAAGTTCGATATTGACACTCATACGGTCGGCTAACATGCCAAGCTGGGTGATTAGTGCACTGTCTGTGCCAGGAATGGCTTTGGCGTGGATGTATCCAGAAAATCGATACTCTTTTCGTAAAATGCGCAATGTTTCGATCAGTTGCTCCGTAGTATAGTCAGGGCTTTTCAATACACCGGAACTTAAGAACAGCCCCTCAATATAATTTCGTCGATAAAAATTGATGGTTAGATCAGCCAGTTCTCGTGGGGTGAAGGCTGCCCGTGGAGTGTCATTTGACTTGCGGTTAACGCAGTATTGGCAGTCATAAGCGCAAACATTGGTCATCAGCACTTTTAGCAGTGAAATACATCTTCCGTCCGCCGAAACGCTGTGACAGATGCCACTAGCTGCAGCGCTACCAATCCCTCCGGCGATCGCCTGTTTATTCACTCCGCTAGAAGTACAGGCAACATCATATTTGGCGGCATCGGTTAAAATTTTCAGCTTGTCAAACACATCCACAGAACTCAGCTCCTTGTATATATTGATTACATTATAGAACGTGTGTTCTATAATGTAAAGCTAAGTCCGCCCAATATTTTTAGATACCTTAAACTAAAGTAGTGGTTGAGTTACGAAAAAAGTATCCCACGTTCTAATTTCGCCCTGTTACCTTTACTTGGTGCTCTTTATGACGCTCATTAATATATTTTCTTGCATAGATAATGACTAGTGGGGCTGTCTGGTAAAGCATTAATAGGGAATACGTTAATAAAAAAATAAATAGTAAAAATACCTTTAAATTTATTTCTTGGAAGGTCTCAAATACTAGCATATCCTTTCCCAATTGGAGTTGCGTACATAAGAATAAGTAGAGTGATACAAAGAGACACATAAATAATCTGCTAAAAGTATGTTCGATATGGGTGATAATTTGCGATACTTCAAGGAATTCACCTTTAGCAACTTTACGACTTTCAGATTGACTTATCGTAAATTTGGCCATTACCATCGGTAAAACGATGCCATTTAGAATGCAAAGCATGGTGCAAATGACTGGGTAAACTCCCTTTGTATCTTGTAATAATAAAGATTTCGGTAAGGCTATCCATATAAAGCCAGTGAACAAGAATGACAGTAAAAAAGTCCGTTTGCGAATGTTTATGCGTAGCGTTTTCCAATATTCCATAGTATGATCTCCTTGATGATATATTTTTTTTATGTACAAGCTTAAGGTAGATATTAGAGTAACAAAAACAAAGAAATAAGGATGTGATGAAGATCACGCGGGAATAATATTGATGGAACTGTGAATGATTATTAAAAAAAATGCTGAGGGTACTTTTATGAAAAAATTGGAGCGATCTTTCTATGAGAGGGAAACTCTTGCTATAGCGAGAGAACTCTTAGGAAAATACATGATTCACGATACTTCTGATGGTAGAACAAGTGGCAAAATTGTAGAAGTTGAGGCGTATATGGGGTCTATGGGGGCTAGGGATGCTGCTAGCCACGCTTATAATGGCAAATTTACCAATCGAACAAAAATCATGTTTGGTCAGGGTGGGCATGCTTATATTTATTTGATTTATGGTATGTATTACTGCATGAATATTGTAACCAATCAAGAACATTATCCAGAGGCGGTGCTGATTAGAGCAATTGAACCAATTGACGGCATTGATCTCATGAAGAGGCGACGGGGAACTGATAAAGTATTAAACTTATGCAGTGGGCCTGGAAAACTATGTGCAGCCATGGGGCTTTCAAAAGTTCAGAATGAAATGGATTTATGTGGCGAAAGTTTGTATTTGTTAAGTGGTGAAAGGGTTTCTCCAGAGTGTATCGTCAGCACTCCTCGCATAAATATTGATTATGCGCAAGAGGCGCGGAATTATCCGTGGCGATTTATTATAAAAGATAATCCGTTTGTATCAAAGGGAAAATGAATGAAACAATATGAACAAACCCCCTTGGAGTGGACTTTTATGTCCAATACAAGGGGGTTTTACTGTAATAACAGCCCAAATCCATTGAATGTGCTTGTTCTAACCATGCATGGCAAAATACTTTCAATGGCAGTCTATTGGTTTGCAATTAAATAAAAAAATTATAAATTATCATTTGAAATGAACTTTTTTATAATTATTTTGTCTCTTATGAGGTAATGCTGAGATTAAACCAATTGATGCAAATAATGGGCGGAGGTTTCTGGCGTGGTAGGGAAGCATTCAAATCCTAGGCTTAGTGTATTATTTTTTATTGTCATGTTCATATTTATTGTTCTTATTAGTAGATTATCTTATCTACAGATCGCTCACGGGGCGGATTACATGCGCAAATCGGATAGTAATCGTATTAGACTGATGCCACTAGCAGCTCCGCGAGGTGTTTTTTATGATCGTAATGGCGTATTGTTGGTTAGTAACCGCCCGGGCTTTACGGTTTCATTGATTCCTATTTTGGCTCCCATATCAGATGAAGTTATTAATCGTCTGGGAGAAATTCTAAATATGAGCCCTGATGAAATACAGCAGAAAATTAAAAAACAAGGCGCTTTACTGGAGCCGATCCGCATAAAAAACAATGTGAATCAGGATGTTGTTACGAAGATTGAAGAAAACCGTAATGACTTACCAGGCGTTGTCCTGGAAATCCAGTCGGTTAGAAACTACATCTATAATCAGTTGGGTGCTCATATTTTTGGCTATCTTGGTGAAATCAGTGAAAGTGAACTTGAAAAAAAACAAGACGAAGGTTATAAAACTGGTGATATTATTGGTAAATTTGGTCTAGAGAAAGTGTGGGACAAGGAAATACGTGGCACCGATGGTGGTACGCAAGAGGAAATTGATGCAACTGGTTCTCCAGTAGAAATGTTAGCGAAAAAGGCACCGATTATGGGCAATAGTTTGGTGTTAACCATTGATGTTAATCTTCAAAAAGTTGCAGAAAAAGCAATGGATGATCAGTTAAACTATCTTCAGAAGAAGATGGGAAATCACAATGCGAAGGCTGCTGCTGCCGTTGTGATGAATCCCCAAACCGGTGAGATTCTGGCAATGGTGAGTCGCCCAGCTTTTGATCCCAATTTCTTTAATGGGGGTATTTCAGTAAAAAAATGGAATGATATTAATAATAATCCTTTTAATCCAATGGAAAATCGGGTCATAGCGGGAGAATACCCTCCGGGTTCAACCTTTAAGATTGTTACCAGCACGGCGGCCTTTGAATTAGGGAAGTTGACTCCCGAGGAAAAACTTTTGGACAGCGGTCACTATATGTCTAAAGGAAATGCCATGGGAGAAGCCTTAGGTTGGATAGATTTTAAAACAGCACTGGCGAAATCTAATAATGTGTTTTTTTATCAAGTAGGTGAACGTGTAGGAATTGACGACTTAGCGAAATACGCACAAATGTACGGTCTAGGGTCCCTCACTGGTATAAAACTTCCCGATGAAGCTACAGGCTTGGTTGCCAGCAAGGAATATAAGAAAAAAACATATCAGCAAGACTGGTATTTAGCCGAAACCTTAGATGCTGCTATTGGTCAGGGCTTTCAGTTAGTTACGCCACTGCAAATAGCGATGGTAATGAGCGAAGTAGCTAATGGGGGGCACCAGTACCGCCCTTATCTGGTAAAGAAAATTATTTCCCCAAACGGTGACACGGTCAAAGCGTTTGAACCAGAAGAACGGGGACATATTGACATATCGGATCGTAGTCTTAATCTGCTTCGTGATGCTCTGCATGGTGTTACCTTGCCAGGAGGAACGGCCGGCGATGCTTTTAAGGACTTTCCTGTTTCAATTGCGGCCAAGACAGGTACGGCAGAGAATTCCCAAGGTGATGACCATGGCTGGTTTGTAGCGTATGCTCCTTTTGACAATCCCACAATTGTTGTTGCCGCCATTGTGGAGCATGGCGGTTTTGGTTCTGATTCGGCAACGCCCATTGCCAAAAAGATACTGGCAGCAGCTTTTAATGTTCTACTAAAAAAAGATGCTGCTGATGAGCTGGCAGAACAAGAGGGCGGAATGGGGGAAAACTAGCTAGCAAAATGAACTTTTTTAGCTGGTCTAGTGTCTTTTAAGGCATCTGAAAGAAAATAAGTAGTCAAAGATTCTGAGGATATTTTGTGCTAGGCGAAGAACAACAAGCTGCGCATAGTGGGTTATGCAAGGTTTGTGGTGATGAAGCATAGCGCAAAATAGACCAGAATCTGACTAGTTGTTTTTTTGAAAAAGCCTAACATGCAATAGTGAAATGAAATTGACAAAGTAAAAGTGCAAACGTTACGTTTAGCAAATTAGCAAGGAGATAATTGATATGCAAACAACTCGTACTGCTTTTCTATATAAATTTATTTGCAAACCCAAAGAAATTGGTAGTATTGCCCCTAGTTCAACATTTTTAACGAAAAAAATGTTAGCGAACTTGCCGTGGGAAAACATTGAAACACTGGTTGAATTAGGGGCAGGAACTGGAGTTTTTACCAAATTTATTACAGATAATAAACAAGAATCATGTCAGGTACTTGTTATAGAAAAAGATGCTGATATGCGGAGGGCTTTACAGGCTAAATATCCCACACTTCACTATGGTGTAAAGGCTGAAAAAGTAGACTGGCTTTTACAGCGAGATGATTTACCTCAAGCTGACTGCATCATATCTGGATTACCTTTTGCGGCTTTTCCTGAGTCTTTGCGTGATGATATTATGGTGGCAGTTAATCGCGCTCTCAGGCCAGGTGGTATATTTGTTGCGTTCCAATACTCTTTGCAAATGAGAAAGACCTTAGAACAGTATTTTGATGAGGTCAAAATTGCTTTTGTTCCATTTAATATGCCACCAGCTTTTGTATATTGGTGCAAGAACAAGGACGGTGAGTTAGAATATGAATACTGATTTTATTATAAATGGGGTACAGCAATATGGGTATCTGGCGCTTTTTTTCCTACTCTGGTTAGGGATTGTCGGCATGCCCATCCCTGATGAAGCAGTAGTGATGGTTGGTGGTTTTGTGACCGCCCTTGGGATGCTACATCCCGTGCCGGCATTTCTCGTTACTTATGCTGGCGTTATTTCTGGTTTATCCATTGGCTATGTATTAGGAAAAGTGATTGGTAGACCTTCTTTGAAATATTTAGAGGGCAAGAAGGATATGGGTAAATATACGAACAAAGCAAATGAATTAGTTGAACGTTTTGGTTCCTATTCCTTAGTGCTCGGCTACTTTTTTCCTGTCATACGTCATATTATACCGTATATTGTTGGTATGGCTAAAATGCCTTATTCGAAATATGCATTATGGTCTTATACTACAGGATTTGCATGGACGTTAGTTTATTTTATGATTGGTAGATATTTTGGCAATAACATTACTATGATTGTCAATTTTTTAGCAGCCTATAAACTAATGTTGATTGCGCTCTTTGTTCTTAGTGGTGTAGCATTATTGGCAAAAGAATGGATGGATGGGCGGAAAGACGTACCATTTACAAAAAAATATTGTGACAAAGGGTTGTAGAATCTAACTAGTTACTTTATTGATGATATCTAAGTAAGTAGGTGATGCCCGTTGAATGAGGAGTTAGCAGAACTAATACGGCAAGCGATGACTGGAGATAAAGTCTCTTTCGAAAAATTGGTATTTCGCTATAAACAACACATTGTTAATATTGCATTTGGTATCATTGGTAATCCTCATGATGCGGAAGAAGTCGCACAAGAAGCCTTTTTTAAGGCTTATCTTTCCATTCGTAAATTAACGAATGAAGTTGCCTTTTATCGTTGGTTGATACGAATTACAACCAATCTTAGTATTGATAAAAAGAAGGCAAATGCCAGACAAGCTACTCAGCCCATTGAGGCGCTGGGGAACTGTTTGGACAATCCAAGATATACGCCAGAAGCGGTAGTTGAGCAGCAAGAAAATCAGCGGATAATATTAAATGGGTTAGAAAAACTTACATTAGAACAACGTACAGTACTTGTCCTCCGGGAATTGCAAGGCTTTTCCTATGATGAAATTGGGGAAATACTCGACATTCCTCTTGGAACGGTAAAATCGCGGATCAATACTGCTAGAATGCGTTTTCGTGAAATATTATCAAGAGAAAGGTCGTGCTAACGTGGAATGCAAAGAATGTACAGAATTATGGTGTGACTATTATAATGATAAACTTGATGACAATATGATGATGCAGATGAACGAGCATTTGGAAACCTGTGTCCACTGTCAGAATGAATTGGTGCCCATCTCATCTGCTGTGAATTTTTTAAAAGAAAATATGCCTGTCTTGATGGTGGATAATCATTTTACGGAACAGATTATGCAAAGAATTGAGTTAGAAGAAGTAACTTCTAACATTATTAAGCCGCTCGAAGGTATTGGTTTACTATTACTTACTTTCACGCTAGGAATGTTAATTTTGCTGGGGCCAACGGTATTTAGCTTATTGATGCTGATCGGTGGCATTTTGTTGGGCTTATTGTCAACAGCTGCAGTAGTCTTTGCTACCTTTCCTCTTATACAGATTAGTAGCAGCATTATATTGGGAGGATTACTGTTGTTGGTGACGGTTTATATGCGACATATGGTTGTACATGATTCTGTTTAGTGGGGGTAATTAGATGAAGAAAAAGGCTGTGGTAGGCTACTTACTGATCATAATGGCGGCAATATTGTTTTGGAATATTTACCCTACTACATCAACAATGGAGTTTCAGCATGGTGTTATGGCTAAAGATCTTGTTGAATGGAAAGATGTTGTGATTCCCCAAGATGCAGTGGTAGATAATGTAGTGGTGATTGGTGGCAATGTAACCATTGCGGGCACCGTAAAAGATGAAGTTGTTGTCATAAACGGCAACTTGATTTTGCAGAAAACGGCACAACTTAGTAAACGTGCTTTTGTGATTGATGGGCGCATTATTCAGGAAGAAGGGGCTGTGGTAAAAAAAAGTTTTATCAATATCAGACCTGACTCTGCCAATTTAACCAGCCTTTTTTTTGCTGGTTCCATGGTTTTGCTACTAGAATTCATGAAACTAGCAGGCAGTGTATTTATTGTAGTGATTCCTCCGGTACTAGTGTGGGGGGGGAAGAAGCACAGCAATCGCTTTCGTATGGTTTGTGAACGCTACTTTTTGAAAAATATCGGACTTGGTGCCTTGAGTAGTTTGGCGTTTCTGATCATAGAAACCTTGTTGATCATTAGTGTTGTTGGGATCCCCTTAGCAATTCTTTTTGGTATGTTACTAGTGATGGCTATCATTGTGGGCATGAGTGGCTTGTGTATGACCATTGGTATTAGAATTGCTGCTCGAGTCGGTTTCATCGACCAACCAATCTTTACTCAGGTTCTCTGTGGCTCAACAGCAATTGCCTTGATTGTGAATATACCTTTTATTGGGATATTGGTATTGTTAGTGACAATGTTATTTGGACTTGGTGCTGTGATGATGAGTTTGTGTGGACGAGGAGTCAATAACCTATGACCATTAGGTGCTACATTGTAAAAGGAGGTTGTTGTGCCTTAGCAGGAAGTGCTGTTGCAGATGGTTAGTTTTTATATTGTTAAATAAAGGAAGTGAGCTTATTGTTCAGTTATTTTGGTGGTGTAATGCAAATGGCATTGACGTTTTTTTATAATGTTACGAGTTATATAGGCTTTCCAAGCTACGGAGTAGCCATTATTCTATTGACAGTGGTTATTAAGACCTTACTGTATCCTCTGACGGCCAAACAAGTAAAGTCGATGAAGGCAATGCAGGAACTAGGACCACAGTTAAAAGAATTGCAAGAAAAGCACAAAGGCGATAAGGTGAAAGGACAAGAGGAAGTAGCCCGCCTATACAAGCAAGCAGGTGTAAATCCGATGGCAGGATGTTTACCTCTATTGATTCAAATGCCTTTTTTATCGGGGATTTTTTATGGAATACGAAATTACAGCTATGTTAGTCAGCCCAGTTTCCTGTGGATAAAAACCTTGTCTGGTACCGACCCTCTTTATATCTTGCCAGTGCTTGCAGCCATTACAACTTATATTTCGTCCCAGCAAACCGCTACTGATTCCAGTCAGCAAAATAAGGCGTTATTATTGTTTATGCCGTTTATGATTGGATACATGGCAATAAAATTTCCTTCTGGGTTAGGGTTATATTGGGTAGTTGGCAATATTGTTCAAATCATTCAACGACGATTGTTGTGTCGTACAATTTAAAAAGTGTCAGGCCCTCGCTGTATTAGCGAGGGCTTAGTAATTGTGCAAAAGGTTAATATTTGTTTTTCGACAAAAACTAGAGTGATTTTGGTAAAACACTTGACAATATTTATCTGCCATGATAGCATAATTAAAATAAACGTTTGTTTTAATTATGCTATTCCAATCCAGAAAGTCTAATCTAAATAGGGAGATTTTGTTATGAAAATCGATGCTCAATTAAAATTAATTGAAATTGCAACACCGCTATTCGCCATGAAAGGCTTTGCCGCAGTGTCTGTACGCGAGGTAACGGATGCTGCCCAAATGAATGTAGCGGCCATTTCTTATCATTTTAATGGTAAAGAGGGGCTCTATCAGGCCGTGCTAGAAGAACAATTTGCCCGTATCATGCAAGCATTGCAAGAGGTGAAAAACAATGACTCTCTCTCTCCCCTTGAAAGGCTAACATTCTATGCGGATCAGATTGCACAGATTCATGCCCAGCGTCCGTATTTAGCTAGGCTGATGAGTAGTGAAGTGAATAATCCTACGGATTATGGTGGACAGGTGATTGAAAAATATCTTTCTCAGGTATATGAGTTTATGCAGACCAACCTGCAGGAGGGTATTGGCAATGGTGATTTTCAGCCTGATTTGAATATTACTTATGCCGCTATTTCGCTGGCAGGAATTTTGAATTTTTATTTTATTACCAAACCTTTTATTCGAAAATTTACGGTATTACCAGAAAACGCTAATGCTGAATATACCACTCACGCTTTTCGGATTTACTTAAATGGAATTCGTAGTAAAGCATGAGAGATGTTATCTTTAATGCAGCTGTTTGTTTTAAAATCTCCTACTAATGATCCGATAAAACATTTTTTTATACTTATGAAAGGGTGATATTATGAAAATTAATACAAAATTTATAAAAATCTTTATTGTGCTCGCGCTGATTGTTGGTGGAAGTGGTACTTATTATTATTTGCAACGGGGTGAAGTAGCAACAGATAATGCTGCCATTGATGGTCGAACGGTAGTCTTAAGCCCCAAAGTGCAAGGTTATGTAAAAAGTATACATATACAAGACAATCAATTAGTTAAAGCTGGAGACGTTTTAGTGGAAATTGACCCTACCGATTATATCATCCGTCGCGACCGGGCTAAGGCGACCTTAGCAGCTGCCCAAGCAGCAGCGAATGCTTCCCACAGCAACCTAGAAACAACTATAATTGCGGCTCCATCGACGATTGATGGCGCGCAAGCTCAGGTGGCAGCTGCTGAAGCTACTTGGGAAAAAGCAGCGAATGATCGGCAACGTATGGAAAACCTATATAGTGCTGGAGCCTGTTCTCAGCAAGAACTTGATCAGGCCGTGGCAGTGGAAAGAACCTCTCATTCTACATTAGACAAGATGCGTGCTGATCTTCGTTCCGCCAACACCGCACCGAGCGTGATTGCAGCAGCAAAAGATACGAGTGAACAAATACAGGACCAGGTCAGACAAGCGGAAGTCGATCTTGCGCAAGCGGAAAATGATTTGGCGAATACTAAAATTATTGCCCCAATGGATGGTCGTATTACCAAACGCAGCGTGGAAATGGGCAATTATGTGCAAGTGGGGCAACAACTATCCTCGCTAGTTGGTACAGAGTTATGGATCACTGCTAATTTTAAAGAGACACAGTTAGAACATATGCAAATTGGTCAAACTGTTGATATTCGAATTGATGCCTTTCCTAATGTAAAACTTAGCGGCAAAGTAGACAGCATACAAGCTGGAACAGGAGGTCACTTTTCTCTCTTTCCAGCAGAAAATGCCACAGGTAACTTTGTCAAGATTGTGCAGCGTGTTCCTGTAAAAATCGTATTTGATAGTTTACCTGATGAATCCCTGCACTTAGGACTTGGCATGTCAGTAATGCCAACCGTGCATACGGAAGGCTTGTAACATGAATGATTCTGCGTTCAGGCCAACCAATCCATTTTTAGTATCTATCGTCGTCAGTCTTGCCGCCTTTATGGAGGTGCTAGACACCACGATTGCCAATGTGGCAATTTCGCAGATTTCAGGGTCTATTGGCGCTAGTGCGGAGGAAAGCACATGGGTATTGACCTCCTATCTGGTGGCCAATGGTATCATTTTGCCGCTTTCTGGCTGGTTATCTGGCCTTATGGGGCGCAAACGATTTTTTATTATTTGTATACTGGGATTTACATTGACCTCGTTTATGTGCGGTATTGCGACGTCATTGCCAATGTTGATTGTATTTCGCTTATTGCAGGGGCTAGCAGGTGGTGGTCTACAACCGACGCAGCAGGCCATCATCAAAGATAGCTTCCCTGCCGAAAAACTGGGGATGGCATTTGCCATTACCGGTATAACTACGGTGTTAGCACCCATATTAGGGCCGACTTTAGGCGGCTATATCACAGATAATTTTAGCTGGCGGTGGATTTTTTTCATGAACGTACCTGTCGGCCTAGGCGCTGCTTTTTTAGTTCGGGCTTTGGTTAAAGATCCGCCTACTGCACAAAAGAAGGATGTTGGCACGATTGATTATATTGGTCTTAGTTTAGTCGCCTTAGCATTTGGGGCGTTACAAATCGTGTTGGATAAAGGACAACAGGAGGATTGGTTAGACAGTTCCTTTATTGTGTTCTTCACTTGTATTACCGTTATTTCTTTTTTATTTGGGATTTATTGGTTGAGAAAGCAAGAAAGACCTGTCATTAACCTCAAACTCTTTGCCATTCCTAGCTTTGCCATGCCTTGCCTGATGATGTTTTTTGTGGGTTTTGCTTTGTATTCAAGCTCCACAATATTACCCATGCTGGTGCAATCAAACTTTGGGTACAACGCCACCTTGTCGGGACTGGTGCTTTCGCCCAGTGGAATTGCGGTGCTCATGGTGATGCCCATTGCTGGCAGGTTGGTAAATGCAGTTCAGGCCAAATATATGATTTCGTTTGGGATGCTAATGACTGCGATTGGCTTATGGGCAACTGGTCTTGTGACACCACAGACGGATTACAATACTTTTGTCTGTGTGCGCATTCTGCAGATGGTAGGCTTACCTTTTCTCTTCGTGCCTGCGAGTACCCTGGCATTTTCCAAAATATCAGCAGAGAATAGTAGTAATGCCTCGGCAATTATTTCTCTTATGCGTAATATGGGGGGGAGCATTGGTATCGCAGTGGTTACAAGTCTTCTCTCCTATAAGGAACAAATCGAGCAATCTAATCTAGTGCAGCATTTGACCAATGCTGATGCTGGGTATCGCAGTGCTCTTTTAAACTCTACACGGGGGATTACCGATTTGGGCGTACCTGCGGCGCAAGCACAAACATCAGCCATGGGACAGATCTATCAAGGACTTCTCCATCAAGCTAGCATTCTTGCCTACCGGGATGCTTACAACCTCCTCGCCATGGTATTATTGACTTTAGCCGTTGCTGCCTTGTTTATGCCAAGTAATACGTTGCGCAAAAAAAGTGCGCCGGTGGCGTCACATTAAAGGCGGGATTGGTACATGCTGGTTTAATCTAGGTAGAGATGATATACTCTAGGTAACTATATTTTTATCGGCAAAAGGAGTTACTGACATGTTTGAGAACGAAGATAAACCGTCCCTGACTGCGATTCAATGGTTTAATGCAGCGTATGATTATGACATGAAAGAGGATTACGATAACGCTATTTTGGCGTACAGTAAAGCTATTGAATTAAATGCACAAGATGCAGATGCTTATACCAATCGTGGTGCTGTTTATGATACCAAAGGTCAATATGATTTAGCAATTGCGGATTATACGAAGGCCATTGCATTAAACTCACAAGATATGGATAATTATGCTAACCGTGGAAATGCGTACCTCAATAATGATCAATATGACTTAGCGATTGGTGATTATGATAAGGTGATTGAAGCAAATCCGCGGGATGTAGATGTCTATATTAACAAAGCATTTGCTTGTGAAAAATCAGGGAATTACACTAGTTCCCAACTTGAAGCTCTTCAACAAAAAATAAACGACCTTGGTGGTCAGAGCTAAGCACATAGAAAATAGCAAGCGTACAGAATCTGTACGCTTGCTATTTTGCTAACTAAAGGATTATCGCCTTAATACTAGGTTGGCATTTTCAATGATTCGGTTAACATACTGCATGGAGTCGGCACGCTGTAGGTCGGCCACGACCCTCTGTAATCTCATTGCAGTTTTATGATTGGTTGCTGATTTGTTGGCCAGCAATGTTTTAATCATTCCATTTAATTCATCCTGTACTTGTGTAGCTTTTATTCTAACTTTTTTATCCATGGTTCTTCTCCTTACCACTTACTGACCATATTCCTTTCTCACCAAGTCGTTATTGGTATATAACGTACTAAGGCATCTTCAAAAAAATAACTAGTCAGATTCTGGTCTGTTTTTCGCTAGCCTTCATCACGATAACCCTTACATAGCCCACTATGTGCGGGTTATCGTTCTTCGTCTAGCACAAAATATCCCCAGAACCTTTGACTACTTATTTTCTTTCAGATGCCTAACTATTCTGCAGGCAATCGCTGAGAACGGAAGATCGGGCTATATAGCTAGTGTCGAAACTAATATAATTTGTTTATATTATAACTTATATTATACAAGCTTACTAGAATGGATATTCAATGCTTGTTCTGGCCGTTGGATAACTCATTTGTAGCGTATTTTGGTGGAAAAAAAGTATGGTAGAAAGGATGATGAGTTTTGTTATTTTCTTTTGAAGAGCTTTATTCCTACATTAGTATTGTTGTTCTACTTGTAATGATTCCAGGGGCAAATACTATTTTAGTCATGCAATCGGTTAGCATTCGTGGCCGTCGCGCGGGCTTTTTTAATGTGCTTGGCATTGTAACAGCCGTTTATTTGAATGCTTTACTATCTGGCTTGGGATTGTCGTTTATCATCATGCAGTCAACACAGATTTATACCATCATGAAAATCCTTGGTGCGGGCTATATTGCATACTTGGGATTAACTAGTTTAGTAGGTGCATATAAAATACATAAGCAAGAACCACTTGCTGCTAATCCAAACAAAGCCCAGCGAGAGCAGGATGCCCTTCCTGTGCAAGAAAGTGGCTTTGTATTCTATTCCAAAGGCGTACTGACAGGAGTTTTGAATCCCAAGTCTGCACTTTTCTTTTTGGCATTCTTTCCTCAATTCATGCATCAGAATGGCAGCATTGTGACGCAATCCTTAATACTTACGGTGCTGTATTCTCTAGTATCGATTACTTGGTATAGTCTATTAGTCATATTCATTGGTAAATTACGCCACTTTATGGTGCATTCCAGAACACAAAAATGGCTAAAGGCTATCACTGGAACCATATTAATTGGCATGGGGATAAAAATAGCAATACAAAGATAGAAGATTGCCAAAGTAATGTTATAAACAGGAAAAGCAGCCTATTTTACAGGCTGCTTATTTTGTATGCTTTTTACCTTTAGCTGTTGTAAAAAAGTATTCAAAACCGCGGTATTATTAGAATGGTTGGTACAGTTATTGCCAAAACTGTTAGCATTTTTATTGCTTTGTTCTTTAGACTTTTTTAGTCCGAAAGCATCATTCGCTTTATTTATTTTTTTTCGACCCATGAGTGACACCTCCCTAACTATTGTTTACAGTTGTAATAAATTGAATTCAACGATGTTTTTTTAGTTTAAGAAATCGTGAGAGAGATCGAGAGTACATTTTGGATTGAATTTTTGAAGGAGAATGGCACCTTATAAGAGAAGGTAATCGTTAGGCATTGAATGCGTATGGATAAGGGAGGTAGATAGGGATTATGAATACATTTAATTTACTGCAAAACAACAATATAGTAAAGGTAATTTTATCAGTAGCCACGATTGTAGCGATATTCGCAATTTTGGTCATCATATATCCTCAGATGGTGTCAGCTAATTTGGCGCCCTTTAAACCGGGTTTAGCCCAGGCGGCACTTCCAGAGATGTCCATTGACGACAAAGTAGAAGCAATTGTAAGCCGTATGAGTGATGAGGAGAAGGTTGGTCAATTATTGATTATTGGTATTAATGGTACTGAGGTAGATGAAAGTGCGTTAAATCTATTACGTAACTATCATATCAGCGGAATTACGCTTTTTGATCGGAATATGCAGAGTCCTGCTCAGGTTGCTAAATTGAGCAATTCTTTGCAGGCAGAAGCGTTACAGCAAAAAAGTCAATTGCCGTTATTTATTTGTATTGATCAAGAGGGTGGCCAGGTTGTACGGATGAAGGATAAAGTTACCGTGGCACCATCGGAGGAAGCAATTGCAAACAGTGGCCAAGTTGAGCAGGCCACTCTATGGGCTAAGCGTACAGCCCATGAACTCAAAGCTATGGGAATAAACGTTAATTTCGCACCAGTTGTTGATGTAGGGTTTACCCGGCAACGTTCCTATGGCAAAGATCCTGAGACAGTAACTAAGTTTGCCCGTGGGGCGGGGCAAGGATATCAACAAGAGGGGTTGCTGTTCACCTTGAAACATTTCCCCGGAATTGGTCGTGCTAAAGTGGATCTTCATAAAGATCCCGATGTAATTGACGTTGATAAACAGATCTTAGAGCAAGAGGACTTAGTGCCATTTCGTAATTTAATTAAAGAAGAGGACAATCAAGCTTTTTTTATCATGGTATCTCATTTGAAATACCTAGCATTAGATCCTGAATATCCGGCGAGCGTCTCAGAAAGAATTATTACGAAATTACTTAGGCAACAGCTGGGGTTTCAAGGTCTAATTGTCACTGATGATATGGAAATGGGAGCACTGACAAAACTTTATTCCTTTGAGCAGATGGGCTATATGGCAGTGAAGGCTGGTGCAGATCAACTATTAGTGTGCCATGATAGCAAGCATCAAATTGCCGTATATAATGGAATATTAGCTGGGGTTAAAGATGGGAAAATTGACAGACGGACCTTAGATAATGCAGTGCGACGAGTTATCAAAGTAAAATTGCAGCATCTACAGTGTCAGAGTGTGGACCCTGAAGGTGCTACGAATATTGTAGGTAAGTGATATATGTAGTACACTAAGTAATATGTAGATTGTTGGTCTATCAGGAATGGAAGATAAGGTTGAGCTTGCTCCCTGCGTAAGGCTGCGTTCAACCTTATCTTCCATTCCTGACGATTGCCATTTAGGATGTAATTTATTAGTTTGTTAGGATAGGAAGATTGTTTTAATACGTTATGGAGTAAAAAATTAATATTTTGAAAGAACGTCAGCGGGTATTGCTGTGCATACGCTGGTAGAGGGATACACATGTCAGATATAACACTATTTATTTTAATTGGCTCTAATGTTTTCATTATTGCCATTACAATTGTGATTTTTATCAAATTATCTGCCGGTAAGAAGGATAATAGCAAAGGTCAATTTGCCATTTTACAGTGCAATGTTGATCGACTGGAGCGTGGTCTAAAAGAGGAATTAAGTAGAAATCGTCAAGAACTAGGGGATAGCTCTAAAGCTCTGCGGGAAGAAGTCACTAATTCTTTGGCAAAATTTAATGAATCAGTTTTGAATCGTATGAACGAAAATATTGGCACGCAAATTTCGCAAATGGAGACCTTTGGGAAACAACTGCAAACTTTAACTTCTGCCAATGAACAGCGCATGGATAAAATGCGTGAAGCCGTGGAAGGGCAGTTGAAGGCCATTCAAGAAGATAATGGGAAAAAGCTAGAGGAAATGCGAAAAACTGTGGATGAAAAACTCCATGAAACCTTGGAAAAACGCCTTGGTGAGAGTTTCAAATTGGTTAGTGACCGACTGGAACAAGTTCATAAGGGGCTGGGAGAAATGCAGACCTTGGCTTCTGGTGTTGGCGATTTAAAACGGGTATTAACGAATGTGAAGACCAGAGGTACTTGGGGTGAAATCCAGCTAGGCAATCTATTGGAACAAGTTTTGGCGCCAGATCAATATGCACAAAATGTGGTCACCATACCAGGTAGCAATGACCGGGTAGAATTTGCGATTAAGTTACCTGGGCGCGATAAAGCAGAGACGGTTGTGTGGTTGCCAATCGACGCTAAATTCCCGCAAGAAGACTATCAACGACTACTAGAGGCGCAAGAACAAGCTAATCTAGCCATGGCAGAAGAAGCTGGAAAAGCCTTAGAAAATCGGGTAAAAAGTGAAGCAAAAGATATCGCGACAAAATATATTAGCGTACCTCATACTACTGAATTTGGTATTTTATTTCTGCCGACAGAAGGCCTATATGCAGAAGTACTACGCCGTCCAGGGCTGTTTGACATGTTGCTTAGGGAATATAAAGTGGTGATGAGTGGACCAACCACTCTGGCGGCACTACTTAGCAGCTTGCAAATGGGCTTTAGAACACTTGCCATTGAACGGCGAAGTTCTGAGGTGTGGTCATTACTTGGCGCCGTTAAGACTGAATTTGGTAAATTTGGCGACTTACTAGACAAAACGGGGAAAAAGTTGCAGGAAGCTGGTAATACCATTGATAATGCGGCAAGGCGCTCCCGCGCCATTGAGAGAAAGCTTAAAGATGTTCAAGAATTGCCCCAAGCAGAGGCTTTTGATTTATTAGGGGGAATGCATGACGATGAAGTTGATGGAATCCCAAAATCATAATGCTAATATAATAATGAATGAGCGACGGACGTTATGTAGCAGAAAGCTACATAACGTCTATTATTTTCTATAGCGGGGACGCATGTTTTTTAGGCTTGTAAAAAAAGAATGCCAATAAGGTAATTGTCATATGGAAAAGTTATTGGAATATATGCAAATTGAATAAATTGTAGAAATATAATGACAACTACTTGCTTTTGTATACAATATACTTTATATTTATATGTATAAGATATTGTTTTCACAAGAAAGTCATTTTTACGTAGTTATCGTCCATAGGGTAATGATATTGATTGGCATGATAGTTGCAGCATTCATTGTGGGTCATGAAAAGCAGTCCATTAAATTAAGTTGTAGTTTCTAAAGGGCATCATGTGTAATCGGTATGGTGAAATTTTCACAATTTTCAGTAGGAGGTCATGGTATGTGTGAAATGAATGATTTAAAAAGAATAGAAGAAATGGATGAAATTCTTCAAAAAAATGGGTATGAGGCAAGTAATATTATAGCAATATTACATGACACCCAGGCAAAATACCGTTATGTTCCGCGGGAGATATTCCCCTATCTTTCAAAAAAATTAGGGATTAGCACCGCTAAGATATATAGCGTAGCTACTTTTTATGAGAACTTCTCTCTTGAACCAAAGGGAAAATACATTTTTAAAGTCTGTGATGGGACCGCCTGCCATGTGAGAAAGTCCATTCCTATTTTGGAAAGGCTCAGAAAAGAACTGGGACTCTCTGAAAAAAAACTGACTACCGATGACCTGATGTTTACTGTTGAAACGGTTTCTTGTCTTGGAGCTTGTGGATTAGCACCGGTGCTTACTGTAAATGAGAAGGTACATGCTGCCATGACGCCAGACAAGACAAGTGAACTTATTGCGAAGTTAAGGGAGGAAAACTAAGATGCTCCTAAGCCGAGAAGAACTCCAAAATACACGTACCATCTATGAAAAATCATTAGCCATGCAAAAGAAGAAAATCCTGGTCTGTGCAGGAACCGGCTGCGTAGCTGGTGGTGCCCTTGAAATCTATGCTGGACTTATAAAATATATTGAAGAACAGGGTATACCTTGTGAAGTCAAATTAGAGAAAGAACCCCATGATGATTCAGTAGGGGTCAAAAAAAGCGGTTGCCATGGCTTTTGCGAAATGGGTCCACTGGTGAGGATTGAACCCCATGGGTGGCTATATATAAAAGTAAAACCAGAAGATTGCCAGGAAATAGTTGCCGAGTCAATTATTAATGACCGACTTGTTGAACGATTAGCCTATCGGAAGGATGGTAAAATCTATCCGATGCAGGAAGAAATACCTTTTTACAAGAAACAGACCCGGTTAGTACTTGATCATTGCGGACACATTGACGCCACATCCATTAATGAATATTTGGCAGTTGGTGGCTATAAAGCCTTGGAAAAAGTGTTGTTCGAAATGAGCACCGATGATGTCATCAAGGAAATCGAAGAGTCGGGGCTTAGGGGACGTGGGGGCGGCGGATACCCAGCAGGCCGCAAGTGGGCCCAAGTAAAGCGCCAAACTGAGTCGCGAAAATATGTAGTGTGTAATGGCGATGAAGGAGATCCAGGTGCATTTATGGATAGAAGCATCATGGAAGGAGATCCTCATCGCATGTTGCAAGGCATGATGATTGCTGGTATTGCCTGTGGTGCAACCGAAGGCTATATCTATGTACGTGCCGAATATCCCCTTGCAATCAGCCGCTTAGAGACTGCAATTGAGGAAGCACGGGCCTATGGATTACTTGGTACTAATATCCTAGGAACCGATAAAAGTTTTAATGTTAAAATTAATAAAGGTGCTGGCGCCTTTGTTTGTGGTGAAGGCAGTGCCCTTACCGCTTCTATCGAAGGTAAACGCGGTATGCCCCGTGTAAAACCACCACGTACTGTTGAACAGGGATTGTTCGGTAAACCTACCGTGCTAAATAACGTAGAAACCTTTGCCAATGTGCCAATGATTATCGCTAAGGGCGCTGAGTGGTATAAATCCATCGGTACAGAAAAAAGCCCTGGCACCAAGGCGTTTGCGCTAACTGGCAATATTGAGAATACTGGTCTGATTGAGGTTCCTATGGGCACGTCTCTACGGGAAATTATCTTTGATATTGGTGGAGGGATACGTGACGGTGCTGCCTTTAAGGCGGTGCAAATAGGGGGGCCATCAGGTGGCTGCCTGACTGAAGAACATATGGATTTACCTCTTGATTTTGACTCGCTGAAAAAGGTGGGAGCGATGATCGGTTCGGGTGGACTAGTGGTGTTAGATGAAAACACCTGTATGGTAGAGATTGCTAGATTTTTTATGAACTTCACCCAAAATGAGTCGTGTGGAAAATGCATTCCCTGTCGTGAGGGAACTAAGCGGATGCTGGAAATATTAGAACGTATTGTTGCTGGTCAAGGCACAATGGGCGACATTGATATGTTACTAGAACTTGCAGATATGATAACGGCGACGACCCTGTGTGGCCTGGGTAAATCAGCTGCTTTCCCTGTAATGAGTACCATCAAATATTTCCGTGCAGAATACGAAGCTCATGTACTCCACAAGAAATGTCCGGCTAAAGTCTGCCAGAAATTAAAACAAATCTATATTGAAAAACAACTTTGTCGTGGTTGCTCAAAGTGTGCTAGAGTCTGCCCAGTGAGTGCTATTTCGGGTAAGGTCAAAGAACCGTTTGTTATTGATCAGGATAAATGTATAAAATGCGGTGCGTGCATCGAGTCGTGCGCCTTTAAAGCCATACAGGAGGATTAGCAGCATGAAGATGGAATTTATGACGATTGATAAAATGCCAGTCGAAATTGGCGATGAGAAAAATATCCTAGAGTTAATCAGAAAGGTAGGAATTGAGCTCCCCACCTTCTGCTATTATTCGGATTTATCCGTTTATGGTGCCTGTCGGATGTGTGTTGTAGAGGATAATTGGGGAACCATTCATACCTCCTGTTCCACACCACCTAAGGCTGGTATGGAAGTGCGTACCAATACGCCGCGACTTAGAAAATATAGAAAAATGATTCTAGAGTTGTTGCTATCTAGTCATTGCCGTGATTGTACTACTTGTACGAAAAGCGGGACATGCAAGTTGCAGGAATTAGCACAACGTTTTGGTATTACTACTGTGCGTTTTAATAATACAGCAAGTGAGTCAGTACTGGATAACTCATCACCTTGTATCATCAGAGATAAAAGTAAATGTATTCTCTGTGGCGACTGCGTAAGAATGTGCGATGAAGTACAAAACGTTGGTGCCATCGATTTTGCTTTCCGTGGTTCGAATATGTGCGTCAGTCCAGCCTTTGATGAGCCCATCGCTGATACTAATTGTGTAGGGTGCGGTCAGTGTGCGGCAGTCTGCCCAACGGGGGCCATCGTGATCAAGAGTAATCGGTTGGAACTGTGGAATCAATTGAGTAATAAAAATACAAAAGTGTTGGTGCAAATTGCTCCGGCCGTCAGATTTGCCGTAGGCAAAGAACTGGGCCTTGCCGATGGTGAGGATGTAATGGGGAAGATCGTTGCTGCACTAAGACGGATGGGTTTTGATCAGGTTTTTGATACGGTTACCGGTGCTGATCTTACCGTACTAGAAGAAACAAACGAGTTTGTTTCCCGTTTACAAGATGGTGGAAAACTGCCGCTCTTTACCTCGTGTTGTCCAGCGTGGGTACGATATGCTGAAAATAATTACCCACATTTGATGGGGAATGTCTCCACTTGTCGCTCTCCTATGCAAATGTTTGGCTCAGTACTTAAAGAATATTATAAAGATTCAGAGCAAAAAGTAATTGTGGCGGCCATCATGCCATGTACTGCCAAAAAACATGAAGCGGCACGAGATGAATTCAAAGAAGATGGCATTCCTTATGTTGATTATGTGATTACCACTCAGGGATTGCTCAAGATGATCAAAGAAGCTGGTATTATCTTTGCTGATATTGAACCAGAAGCGGTAGATATGCCTTTTGGCACTGGTAGTGGTGCTGGTGTGATATTTGGCGTGACGGGCGGGGTTACGGAGGCTGTCATTAGACGTGTGTCCCAGGATAAATCCACGGCTGCACTACGGGCAATTGCCTTTACTGGTGTCAGAGGCATGGACGGAGTAAAAGAAGCGAACATTGAGGTTGATGGTCGTGAGATCAAGATTGCCGTTGTCAGTGGCCTTAAGAATGCCGATGATCTAATTAAGCAGATTGAAAAAGGTGAGAAACAGTACGATTTCATTGAAGTTATGGCTTGCCCTGGTGGCTGTGTCTGTGGTGCAGGGCAACCTGTTACCAATAATGAAGGTAGAAAAAACAGAAGCAAGGGTACCTATAAAGCTGACCGCATGAGCAGTATAAAATGTTCAGAAGAGAATCTAGCGGTTACAGCCCTATACGAAGGTTTGTTAAAAGGAAAAACCCATAAATTGCTTCATGTACATTATCACGCTAAGGAATAGTGAGTATCTACAATGCATTAAGAAAGTGACATATACATTGTTGTAAAATAAAATTCCCCAATCGTAGTTTGTTTGATGCTACGATTGGGGAACTTTATTATTTCATTAGTTGTTTTGATCAACTCTCCAAGTTTTAAGTAATGCTTTTCTGGCGTCATCTTTTTGCTGAGCACTCAGGTGCCAATAATTAGCGGCAAGAACCCCTTCCCAATCACCATATGCAGGATTAGGAAGCACAATAAATCTTGTGCCGAATTCATTTTTATGTTGATCGACTGTGTTATTTCTCTGCTCAAGACTTTGACCGTAAGTACCTTGCGGTAAGTCATTAGCATTGTCGCCCATGTAAACGGCAACATGATAGTTCTGGGCGATGGCATCAAAGCGTGGTTGCTTGTTGCCCGTAGCGGTTTGCAAAAGGACATGTTGGCCATCTACATTAGGAAAACCTAAATTTTTCAAGCATTTCATGGTACCTTCTAATCCAGCTTTTGCATCGCGATTGGTAACATAAAAGACCTCTACGTTTTTGCTAGCCATGTATTGCAAACATTCGGTGGCACCTGGCATAGCACCAGCTTTGGCGGCATTCACCCATTTCCCCCAAGTATCGTTGGCATACGCATCATTATGTCCGGTATGTCCGGCATCATAGGCGCTATTATCCAGAATGGTTTCATCGCAATCCACAATAATAGCTAAGGGCTTATCGCCAGATTTTGCATTGTGAATGGCTTGATCCACTTGCAGTTGTGCCAGGTTATAGGCTTGGTAGCATAGTTCTCGATATTCTGCGGATGTTTCCATCCATAACAATGCCATTACATCTTGCTCATTTAAATCTTTTTGTGTGTAGGTTGGTGCTACTGTTGGTAATTGTAAGACATTCCCTACTTCAATTACATCAGGGGATGTAATATTATTAATCTGCACTAATTGGTGCCAGTCAATTGCCAATTTTTCACCAATGGTTACTAAGGTATCTCCAGCTTGGATGGTGTAGGTATCTGCGGCAAAGGCAGCAGTAGATGAAAGAATAATGGAAGTGCCCAAGGCAACCGATAACCAGGTACTGATTTTCTTCTTAATCATATAAGTTCCTCCTTGTATTATCAGATAAAGATTCCGCGATAAAATCTAGTAATTAAGCTTGTAGGAAATTCCTCCCAAAACCATTTTGTAGGTGTCAGTACCTACTTTGCCTTTCAGATTGACATAAGGAATGTCAGTAGATACATTTTTAGAAATGGTTTGCCTCTACTTTCCCCCTTTCTTACAAGATTCCCTTTGACTAATAGTGTTTGGCAAGACAAACCTAGTCCTATGTGTAATTGTATTTTACATGTTTCGTTAGTCTTTCTAAAGGTCATATGTCCTTTTTATTTAATTTTTTGCAATATTCCTGAGAATTAGTAATAGCGCTCCTGGTCAGCTACATTTCATTATCCGGCCAGGAGCGATTATACTTAACAATAATACGAAAGTAATTAATAATCTTGATAAAAGTGGCAAATGCACAAGACTCCTTTGGATGCCCAATAATTTAAAGTCAGTAAGCAGGTTAGACCCAAATTGTTATCTAAAATAGACTCTGTTTGAGCAAGCAGATTGGTATATTGCTCTTTATCGATATAAATTTTCCCCCTCATGATGAGAAGCAAACCATCCGTTTTCAATTTTCCAACACACCGATTGACCGTTTTTACACTGGTTCCAATTTCATCAGCGATTTGTTGACGGTTTCGATTTATCAAAAATAATTCTCGATCCTTTTTTCCTCTACAATAGTTAATAATATAGGCCTGTAACTTGCGTATACCTGAAAAAAATAAGGCTGTTCCATTTTCATTTGATGTAGGATACATTTTCTTCGCTAGCATTTTGCTAACTGCCATTAAAATCACAGGATCGTATTCAATCCATTTTATAAAATCTTTAGCGGTTATTGTTAATACTCTGCAATTTGTAACGGCCTCCACGTTGCTGGCGTATTTCATCTCCCCAGCCATGATTTCCAGTTCGCCAATAAAATCAATAGACATGATTCGTGCATAAGTATAACGTCGACCACTTGAAAATTCATTGGTAACTTTCATGTTACCCTTAATAAGAACATAAACATATTTTGCTGCTTCTCCCTTTCTGGTAAGAGTCACGCCAGCTAATATTGTTTTTAAGGAAGATCGTTGCTTAATTTCTTCAGGCATTCTCAATAATAACTTTTCCAATTGATGTTGATTTTTTAAAATATCATCAAGTAACATATTATCACCTTAATTTTCAAAAAAATACATAGTATTCCAATAATTACATTTTACATCTTTTGGTGACTTTTGAAAAGAGCATATTCCTTTTTTTGCAAAATTTAGTTTAGCATGTTTACAGAAGAGGCTACTGCAGTTTACGTTTTAAAATACGATTTTAATATTATCTTAAAAAGTCTTTTCTTAGAAAAAAATACGGGTGAGTGCGCTTAAATATGGCAGGGAAAGTAAAAAAATGTCGAAGGTTGACACGTGAGATAGAAAAAAGTTGCTAAAATTATGATGTGTGAGTGATTTTGAACCAATTGTCTATTTTGTACTATGGTAAGCAAACTGCTTAAAAGCACAGCGATGTTGTTAAACAAAAAGGGGGATTTTTGACAGATGAGTAGATTTAAAAGCACTAGCCGAACAACGGCACTAACAACCCTTCTGGTTTTATCAACTTCTTGGCCGGCCATGGCTGCCACTCCACCAAATGCTGGTACCTTACTGCAAAGTCAAACGGCTCCGCCCACTCAGGAACCGGGTAAAATCGCTCCTGATCTTCAGGTGCCTCAGCAGCAGGAAGAACAAAAAACGGTAGAGCAACAAAAAATTCTAGTAAAAGGTATTCATATTACAGGACAAAACATCTATAGTGAAGGCAAATTGTTACCTATTGTTAAAAACTTTGTTGGTAAGGAATTGACGCTAGATAGTCTCAATGGCGTAGCAGCAAAAGTTACCCAGTATTTCCGCGCTCAGGGGTATGTGGTGGCGACGGCCTATCTTCCTCCCCAGGACATTAAAGATGGCATTGTAACCATTACCGTAGTCGTTGGGCAGTATGGTAAGATTGATATCCGTAACTCCTCTACTTTGCAGGGGAAAACAGTGTCCTTGCTATTAAGTACCTTAAAAAGTGGTGACTATATCCAGGGAAAACAGCTGGATCGTACACTTTTATTACTAAGTGATATACCAGGGGTTAACGCGAAGGCGACCCTAGCGCCAGGAAAAGCTCCAGGTACGGCCGATTTACTGGTAGACATCAAAGACGGTACCAAGCTTAGTGGGACAAGTTATATGAATAATACGGGTAACCGCTTTACTGGCAAGAATCAACTTGGCGTTAGCATGAACATGAACGATGTGAGTGGTCATGGCGATCTATTGACAGTGGGCGGACTTTACGCTGGAAGTGGTTTGAATGACTATAATGTTAATTACCTCTTGCCTGTTGATGGTCAGGGCACTAAAATTGGCGTGGGCTATTCCCATTTGCATTATGCCTTAGGTCAAGAGTATGCCAGCCTGGAAGCTAGCGGTGTTGCTAATACAACCAACATATTTGGAAGCTTTACCCTTAGCCGTTCTCGTGATTTTGACTTGAACGCTAGAGCGGAATTCGATCATAAAAGTTTGACAGACTATCTTGATTCCCAGGCGGATTCTACCAGTGATAAAGGGGTAAACTCAGTTACGGTCGGCGTAAACGGTGATGGGCGTGATCGCTTAGGGGGCGGTGGCCTAAATTCCTTTGCCTTGAATTATACCGAGGGACATCTGGATTTGGATTCAGCGTATGCCCAGAGTCAAGATGCGACTGTAAACACAGCGGGAAATTACGGGAAAACAGTTTTGAATTTAAACCGGATTCAGGCCATCAATAACAGGACAAACTTGTATCTGACCTTCAATGGACAGCTAGCTAATAAAAATCTGGATGGTTCTGAGAAATTGACAGTAGGTGGACCGAGTGGTGTAAGAGCCTATCCATCAGGTGAAGCTTGTAGTGATGAAGGCTATGTGTTTACAGGGGAGTTTCGTTGGAATCTGCCCACGCCAAGTTTTCAACTAGCAGCTTTTTACGATAGTGGAAAGGCCATCCTGAGCAAAGATCCTTCGGGAACCGATGCCAATGAACATATACTCAGTGGCGCAGGTTTGGGGCTGATCTGGACCAAGGCTAATAACTATTCCATTCGCCTAGATTGTGCTTGGAAAGTTAGCACTTCCTATGCGGCAACTGCCGATACTGATAGCAACAGTAGACTGTGGTTACAGGCCACCAAATATTTTTAATAGATAAAGGAGGATGAGTTATTGTGCAAAGAAAATGGCGTCGAAAGTGGGCAAAAACCGTCGCAAAAGTAATTGTACCATCTGTGGCAGCGGCTACGATTATGTTTAGTATCTACGGAGTGGGTTTTGCAAATCCTACTGGTGGTCAGGTAACGACTGGTGCCGGTACAATCGCGCAAAATGGCAATACGACTACGATTACGCAAACGTCTAATTCCCTAGGAATCAACTGGCAGAGTTTTAGCATTGGGGTCCAAGAACAAGTAAACTTTTTGCAACCAAGTAGCAGTTCGGTCGCGTTAAATCGAATTGTTGGCAATAGCGCCTCTACTATCTATGGAAATTTGACTGCCAATGGCAAAGTGTTTTTGATTAATCCCAACGGTATATTGTTTGCGCCGGGTTCACAAGTCAATGTCGGCGGTTTGGTGGCTTCCACCCTCAATATTACCGATAGTAATTTCCAGGCAGGGAATTATACCTTCAGCGGTAGCGGCACTGGGGCAGTCACCAATCAAGGAACCATTACGGCCACTAACGGCGGTTATGTCGCTATGTTAGGAGCCCAAGTATCCAACCAGGGGGTTATTGTTGCTCAACAGGGGACAGTCGCCCTTGGTGCAGGTAATGCTGTGACGTTGGATATGAATGGTGATGGCCTGCTCAATTTAGCAGTGAATCAGTCGGCCCTTGGTGCCTTGGCGGAAAATAAGAATTTGATTCAAGCGGATGGTGGCCAAGTCATTATGACCGCTAATGCGGCAGGTGCTTTGGCGGGAACGGTTGTCAACAATACAGGTGTGATTCAGGCACGTAGCCTTAATAATGTGAATGGCGTGATTCATCTTGATGGGGGCACCAATGGTACTGTCAATGTCAATGGAACCCTTGATGCTTCAGGGGTAACCACGGGGCAAACTGGTGGCACAATTACAGTGTTAGGTAATAATATTACCGTGGATAACGCAAAGCTAAACGCTTCTGGCGATGCTGGTGGCGGAAGCGTGCTAATTGGTGGTAATAGTCATGGGCAGGGGCCAGAGCAGAATGCAACGACAACGACAATCGGGACTAATGCCGTGATTGATGCAGATGCTATGACAAGCGGTAACGGCGGTAAGGTTGTGGTTTGGGCTGATGGAACAACTACATACAGCGGTACCATCAGTGCCCAAGGTGGAGCAACAAGTGGTAATGGTGGTAATGCTGAGGTATCGGGTAAACAACAATTGACTTATCAGGGATCAACCAATCTACTAGCGCCAAAGGGACAGACGGGTACATTGCTACTTGATCCTAATGATTATGTGATTGCTTCTAGTGGTGGAAATATGACGGGAAGTGATTTGTCAACAGCACTCAACTCCGCGAATGTAACAATTGTGACCACAAATAGTAATAGTAATGGTACTACTGTTAACGGTACAACAACGGATACGGCAGTCGCAAACAGCATTGACGTTAATGATAATATTACTTGGGATAGTGCCAATACACTTACATTAAGTGCATATAACAGCATCAATGTAAATGCCAATACTAGTATTAGTAATACTGGCGGTGGTAACCTTACCTTGCGGGCGGATAATACGGGCGTTGGAGCGGCGGCGCTGACGACAGCACTGGGAGGCAGTGGAAATGGAACAGTAACATTTGGGAACGGTGCAACGATTAGTTTGACTGGAATTAGCAGTAACAATAATAATAATAATAGTAATACGGTTTCCATCTATTATGATCCAGTTAGTTATACGGATAGCAGCACGGAATCAACTGTTATAAACGGAACTTCCACCAATCCTTATCTTAGCAATGTGCAACCTGGAACAAAACTTAATGCATACATGCTGGTGAACAATGCGACGGATTTGCAAAATATAAGTAATAACTTAAGTGGTGTCTACGCGCTAGGAAATACTATTTCGAATGTTGGCAATTTTACCTCTATTGGTACAGGTGGTGCAAGTTCAGGTGCGACGGGCACGCCTTTTACAGGTATATTTAACGGCAATGGTAATAGTATTGGCGGATTGACTATCGTAGGTAATAATTCTCAAGCAGCAGGTCTTTTTGCCTATGTAGGCGGTGGTGCCCAAATTAATAATGTTACCTTAACAAATGTAGCTATTACAGGCACCGCAAAGTTTGCAGGAGGCTTGGTAGGGTGGAACGGTGGTGGAAGTCTTAATAATGACAGTGTTAGTGGCAATATAACGGGTGGTAATCAGACTGATGATAGTAATGCGCGGATTGGTGGCTTGGTGGGTGCTAACAATGCTGGTACCATCAATTTGTCCAGCAGTACTGCAAGTGTTACTGGGAATGATAGTGCCTATGTGGGTGGCTTAGCAGGCGGCAATAGTGGTACTATTTCTAATTCCACTGCTACTGGAAATGCAACTGCAACTACAATTGCAACTGTGGGGAAAATAACTGCTGATGGTGGCAATGCGGTTGTTGGTGGTCTAGTCGGAAAAAATGGTGCGGCTGGTATCATCACCAATTCCAATAGTCAAGGACAAACCGTTTCCACAACTTGGAATACAGATCTCGGCAGTAACGGCACGACAGTGAATCAATATATTGGTGGCCTTGTGGGAAATAATGGAGGTAATATTAGCAACTCATCTAGTTCAAACAATATTACTACTGCAAGCATTAGTGGCTTTACGCCAGTCAGTGGTGTTACTTACAACCAGTATATCGGCGGTTTAGTAGGAGGTAGTGGCGTAGGGGGGAATAACGGCACCGACACTGGAAGAAATGGAGCAAGTTTAACAACGGACACAAGTCTAAATAATGTAACGCCTGACGTTTCGATTACTGGTAGCTCTAGTACTGGTAGCGTAACAGGAACTTTGGGGGTAGCCAATATAGCTCTTACTGCTAATCAGTATATCGGTGGTCTGGTGGGTAATGTTTTCATCGGTGGCACTGGTATGACTAATAGTGACGAATATGTACTAGTTTCAAATAGTAATAGTAGCGGAGCTGTAACGGGTACAGTAGCAGGTAACGTAACAGGTTATCAATACATCGGTGGTTTAGTGGGACACAGTGGAATAGGTGGGACAGCATCTAGTAATACTGATAATATAATTAGTATCGGAACTAACAACAACAACAATAACAATAACAACAATAACAATAACAACAATAACAATAATAATAATAACAACAATAACAATAATAATAATACAAGCGTAAGTGCAACAGGGACTGTAACTGGCACAGTGACAGGAACGTTGACCGGCAATCAGTATGTCGGTGGTTTAGTGGGAGATAATCAAATTGGTGGAACCGGGGTTACTAATTCGGGTAACACGGTAGAAATCAATAACGGCGTTGCCGGTAGTGTAACTGAGATTAATAAAAACGAAAATGGTAGCATTACGATAGTAAATGGCAGCACTATAAGTACAGTAAATGGTAGCATTGCAAGTACAGGTACAGTGAATGGCTATCAATATATTGGTGGCTTAGTCGGTAATAATGAAGTTGGTGGAAGTGGCATTGTAAATGGTACAAATACAACAAATGCAACAAATACTGTTTTTATCAATCAGGGTTCGAGTACTGCAACTGTAAGTGGTACGCTAGCAGGGACGATAACAGGCAATCAGTATGTTGGTGGTCTGGTCGGCAATAATTCCATAGGTGGAACAAATTGCACGAATAACACAAATCAGGTGTATATTGATAGCAGTACTAGCAGTGGCACAGTTAGTGGCGTACTGGGTGGCACGATTAACGGATCAAGTTCTAGTAGCGGCCAATACATTGGCGGTTTAGTAGGTGGTAGTGGGGTGGGTGGAACCAATAGCACCAACGCTCCTGACAACATCGTTGTTATTGCTGACAGTCAAAACAGTAGCAGTGTATCTGGAATCGTTACCGGGGCACAAGTAGATGGTAACCAATTTATTGGTGGGTTAGTAGGGCGTAATATGGCGACTGGTGGTGCGGTAACGGCGACGCTCAATGATGGTGAAACGGTGACGAGTTTAACTGGTATTTATCAGTCTGACAACTTTGGTGCTGTGAGTGGAGCCATGACGAATGGTACGACGAATGGTACGTTTGTTTCACCTACGATTACTAATAACTACGGACAATGGGTTGGTGGTTTAGTGGGGCAGAACGGTGGTTCCATTGATTTTTCTGATAATAGCGGAAGTGTAACGGGCAGTATGAATAATACTAGCTTATTAAATGAATGGGTAGGGGGCTTAGTCGGTGGTAATGGTGGAACCATGACATATAACTACTCTACTGGCTCAGTGACAGCAGGGAACTATAGTCAACGGGTCGGCGGATTTGTTGGCGGTAGCGGTAGCAACAACAGCGATGCTGGCAGTATCTCCTATGGTTATGCTAGTGGAGCGGTGTCAGTTGGAAGCAATAGTACAGATATTGGTGGCTTCGTGGGTGGTAATGGCGGTTTAGGTGGTGCTAATAGCGGTGTGATTAACTATGCTTTCAGTTATGGTGCAGTAACCGCAGGGAGTGGTAGCGATCATATTGGGGGCTTTGTTGGTGGCAATAGTGGCACGATTAGTAATGCCTATACCATGAGTGCAGTTACGGTGGGGAGTGATAGCAATCATATTGGTGGTTTTGCAGGTGGTAACGGTGCAAACCCTGGTAATTCTAGTCTGATTGGTAGTATTAGCAATGGTTTTAGCATTGGTGCTGTTACGATTCCTGATCCCACGGTTTCTACTGCTGATGGTGGCTTTGTTGGTGGTAACAGTGGCACGATTACCGGTTCTTATTGGGATATTGCAACAACTACACAGACAGCAGGCATTGGTAGTAATACTACTGGTAGTACTGTTACAGGGCTGGTAAATCCGTTTAATAGTACACTGTTCAGTTTGGCAACACTCAATAACGTAGGTAATAATAATGGTAATGGTAATAATGGTAATGAAATAAGTCAGGAAGTAGGAAATATATTCCAAAAAGTTGGGGCGGCGGAAGTAGCCCAAGCAAATCAGGAAGCAACTGGTGCCCAAACAACGGCTCAAGTACAACACAACGTGATTCAGTCTGCTCAGAATGCAGCGGCTACTGCAGCGCAGAGTGCAACAGGTTCTACTGCGGCCACGGCAGCGCCAAAAATTGTAGTGAATCCAACGGTAGCTCCGAGTTTTGTGGCACCAGTAGCACCAGTAAACATTTCGGGTGCAGGTATCAGCTTGCCAGCAGCAGCCCCAGTTCAGCCAGCGGTAGG